>TARA_R110002153_G_scaffold43527_2_pt1 | contig 30029 bp, 27 predicted proteins | sample TARA_R110002153 | Tara Oceans TARA_R110002153 (sample SAMEA4398193) | marine metagenome | biome: Polar Biome; feature: [SRF] surface water layer (ENVO:00010504); material: water (ENVO:00002006), including particulate matter (ENVO:01000060) such as... | depth 5 m | reverse complement strand
CGACGATAAATTGATATATATGGACGAAGTAGGTACACCTGACTCGTCGCGCATTTGGGATGAAGCGGAGTACAAGCAAGGCAAAATAGTTGAGAATTCTAAAGAGGGCTTTAGGCAACTGCTGCTCAATCATTTCCCTGATCCCGATATTTTACTCAATAAAGAGCGAATGGCTGAACGTGAGGCGTTAGCAAGAGATAATGCACTTCCGGTCAATGTTTTGATGGATATCTCAAATACTTACACCCAAATAGCTGAAAAAATTACAGGTCGTAAAATTGTTTTGAGCGAGAATCCCAAAGCGGAAGTGATTGATATATTGCGCAGTCGTTACCAGTTAATTGATTAGCTAATTCATAAAGGTAGATTGGTTATTCATCTCTCAAAAAGCCAGCATTTCAGCTGGTTTTTTGTGGGTAGATAGGCTTGGGCGTTTTGCATTGTTGCAGTAAATTAATCACTTTTTTCGCCACTCTACACTGCATCCCGTTAACGTGTCATTTTTACAGCAAATGTGCTAATTTCCCGCTCTTAAAATACATTTTCTAACATAATAATTACAATAATGAGCTTTCTTTTATGTGCGGTATTACCGGTCTTTTTCGTTTAAACGCGTCGTCTAATCTTTCTGTCATCCTAAAAAACATGAACGCAACTCTTATCCATAGAGGACCTGACGATAATGGTGTGTGGGTAGAAGAGCCCGGTATTGGACTAGGCCATACCCGATTGGCGATACAAGATGTTAGTCATTCTGGGCATCAACCTATGTCTTCTTCCTGTGGGCGCTATATGATGGTGTTCAACGGAGAGGTTTACAACTTTGAAGAGATACGGAAAGAATTAACACAGCAACGATTTAAAGGGCATTCAGACAGTGAAGTAGTGCTGTGTGCGATCGCGCAATTTGGCTTGGCAGAAGCATTACGCAAGTTTAACGGTATGTTTGCATTAGCGGTGTGGGACAAGCAAGAGCAAACCTTATCACTCGCCCGTGATCGGGTGGGTAAAAAGCCACTTTATTTCGGCCGTAATGCCGGCTATTTTTGCTTTGCATCAGAGTTGAAAGCACTTAAAGCGATCCCCGGTTTTAAGCCAGAGTTAGATATGCAAGCTCTCGGACAATATATGCGCTTTAACTATATTCCTGCGCCTTATTCTATCTACAAGGGGATATACAAACTGGAGCCGGGGAGTTTTATCACGCTAAGCGTTGATGCCCTAAATAGCGTACCTGATTTACTCGCACAATGTCATAAGTACTGGTCTGCCCTTGATGTTGCTGCGTATAATTTCAATCATCCTTTTGGTGGTACGCTGGGCGAGGCGCAATCACATTTGACTGGTTTGTTAGAAGATTCAACCAGATTACGCATGATATCTGATGTGCCTTTCGGCGTGTTATTGTCAGGGGGGGTTGACTCAAGTTTAGTGGCAGCGATGATGCAAAAGCAGTCATCTCGTCCGGTAAATAGTTTCTCGATTGGCTTTAGTAACAGTGATAAAGATGAAGCGCATATTGCAAAAGATATTGCTGGTTACTTGGGGACTTCTCATAACGAGCTCTACGTTAGTGGCCAAGATGCCCTAGATTTAGTGCCCGATATTGCTCAGCATTACGATGAGCCTTTCGCCGATTCATCGCAGATCCCAACGTTTATTGTTTCAAAACTTGCGCGCAGCAAAGTAACCGTAGCGCTAAGTGGTGATGGTGGCGATGAGTTATTTTATGGATATAACCGTTATTTTAGAAATATTAAAAACTGGCAAACCAGTCAAAAAATACCTGATACATTGAAGCGTCTTGTATCTAATCAATTATATAAATTAGGTAGCAAACAAAAGCTCGGGCTGACTGCCAACAAATATGCCAATGAAATCGGCGCCATGACTGTTCTTGATATGTATATGAGCCGCATTTGTAAGTGGGTAGCACCGGAGAGTTTAATGCTTAACCCTCATGTGCCAGTGCAACATAAATTGCAGCAAGTTAACGCTTTGTCGTTGCCACACCCAGAGCAATATTTGATGCTTTATGATTATTTAACGTATTTGTGTGATGACATTTTGGTTAAGACTGATCGTGCGAGTATGGCCAACAGCTTAGAATTGCGAAGTCCGCTATTGGATCACCGTATAACTGAGTTTGCTTGGTCGTTACCGATGTCTATGAAGTTTCAAGAAAATAAGGGTAAACACATACTCAGACAAATTTTGGATGCACATATTCCTAACACGTTAACCAATCATCCTAAGCATGGCTTTGGTTCTCCTGTACGTGATTGGTTGAATGGCCCACTGAATGATTGGGCTGAAGATTTACTTGCCAGAGATAGATTGCAGCAGCAGGGTCTGTTTGATAGTGAAAAAGTTGCAATTTTATGGCATGACTTCAAATATAAAAAGAAAAAGTACCATACCCAATTGTGGAATATGTTGATGTTCCAATCTTGGTACCAAAGTCAATAATGTATAAAATCAATCCACGTTAACAGTGATTTTTTAACGAAAATCTTAAGAGACACAATGCTCCGCATCTGATCAAGACGCTTGATTGAAAGATAAGTGTTGGTCTCTTGAGTTTAAACAGGCTGCTTTAACCCCCTTAACCAAATCGTCTAACCGGAATGCTTGAGCTACGTTGACATGTATGTTTGCTATTTAAAAGAGCTGGTGAGACCCAGACAGTCATATCTGCATTATGACGGTGTAGTCAGCATTCGCTGGGTATTATATTAAGAGTAGATACTTATTAATGGGTGATGGCTTAGGTTGTTTGAAAGGAATAAATTTTTCTTTGTGGCACTTTATTCGAAATGTAATTCAACATATGTAGAGGGGAAATAGAGAATTGCTAGGCTTTGATTGTTATATTACCTAATGGTTTACAACAGCAGGCCAGAATTTCCCCATCATCTATATAGGCGAGTGGATCAAGTAAGTACTCAACATCGCCGTCTATCAGCTCAGTACGACACGCCCCGCAAAAACCTTCTTTGCAGTGGTACTCTTTGGCAATATTGTTATTTAGTAAGCAGTCGAGAAGATTGTTGTGAGCAAACGATAACGTTTGCTCACAAGGTATGTCTGAGTCGTGTTTAACAACCGTGACTTTTTTGCACACTACAGCTCGAACTCGTCGAAGTCGTTACTGCCTACTTCAGAGTCGATTTGACCAACAAGGTACGAGCTAATTTCAGATTCTTGTGGAGCGACCTGTACATTGTCTGAATTTAAATAGTTATTCATCCAAGGCAAGGGGTTGTGTTTAATATCAAAAGGTTGACCAAGGCCAATAGCTGACATTCTATGATTAGCAATAAACTCTACATACTGACAAAGAATTTCTTTATTCAAACCGATCATTGAGCCATTTTTGAACAAATATCCAGCCCATTCTTTTTCCTGGGCGACGGCATCAAGGAATATATCTCTGGCTTGATCTCTGAATTCAAGTGCGATATCCGCCATTTCTGGATCATCTTTACCTTTTGCCCATAAATTTAAAATGTGTTGGGTAGAGGTTAAGTGTAAGTTTTCATCCCGAGAAATCAGGCGAATAATTTTGGAATTACCTTCCATTAATTCGCGTTCAGCGAAAGCAAAAGTACACGCAAATGACACATAAAAACGTATCGCTTCGAGGGCATTTACTGAATTCATACATAAAAATAATTTAATCTTTAGGGTACGCATAGTCACGATGTGTTTTTCACCGTGTATGGTATGCGTACCTTCACCGAGTGTTTGCCAAAGCTGGGTGTAAAAAATCAAATCATCATAGTATTTAGATATATCTGCGGCGCGCTTTTTAATTTCCTCATTCTCTACTATGTCAGAGAAAATACTGCTTGGGTCGCCAAACAGATTACGCAAAATATGGGTGTACGAACGAGAGTGAATCGTTTCAAAAAATGACCATGTTTCAGTCCATGTCTCCAGCTCAGGAATCGAAATAATGGGTAAAAAAGCAATATTCGGACTACGTCCTTGTATTGAATCTAACAGAGTTTGATATTTCAAGTTAGAGATGAAAATGTGCTTTTCAGAATCGCTTAGCTTTTGAAAATCAACCCGATCTTTACTCACATCAACTTCTTCTGGACGCCAAAAAAAGCTAATTTGCTTTTCGATCAATTTTTCAAAAATACTGTGCTTTTGTTGATCATAGCGAGCCACGTTGACCGGATTGCCAAAGAACATAGGCTCCAACAAAGGGTCGTTATTTTTTTGATTAAACGTCGTGTATTTCATGAGGGTAAATGGCCGTATTGAGTTGAATTTGCCCTTTTACATTACGCAAAAGGGCTCACACAGGATTAAATTTTACACGCACCGCCGGCGCAATCATCGTCTTCTTCGATAATGGCTTCTTGGGGAACAAACTTGGTTGATTTCAGTTCTTGCCCAGAGGTGTCTGTTGCCCCATCACGTGTGTTATGGTAGTACAAGGTTTTAACACCGAGTTGATAGGCCGTCAGCAAGTCTTTTAACAACAGTTTCATGGGTACTTTACCGCCGTCGTATTTATTTGGATCGTAACTGGTGTTGGCAGAGATGGTTTGATCAACAAACTTTTGCATAATACCTGTTAACTGCAAATAACCATCGTTTGATGGTAGATCCCACAATAGTTCGTACTTGTCTTTCAAGCGCTCGTATTCAGGCACCACTTGTTTTAACACGCCATCTTTACTGGATTTAACGCTAATATGGCCACGTGGTGGCTCAATACCGTTGGTTGCGTTTGAAATTTGTGATGAGGTTTCAGACGGCATTAATGCTGACAGCGTACTGTTACGTAAACCGTATTGCTTGATATCTGCGCGTAAGCTATCCCAATCATAATGCAGAGGTTCGCTACAGATCTTGTCTAAATCTTTCTTATAGGTGTCAATCGGCATCAAGCCTTGAGAGTAGGTAGTTTCGTTAAACTTCGGACAGGCACCTTTCTCTTTAGCCAAATTACATGATGCGCGCATCAAGTAATATTGCATTGCTTCAAACGTGCGATGAATAAGGGCATTTGCGCTACCATCGGAATATTTCACATTATTTTTAGCGAGGTAATAAGCAAAGTTAATCACACCTATACCAAGAGTACGACGACCCATAGTGGCGTTATAGGCAGCAGGCACTGGGTAATCTTGATAATCGAGTAAATTATCTAATGCGCGGACCGCTAAGTCAGCCATTTCTGCAAAGTCGTCAAGGCTCTCAATTGCCCCTAAATTAAAGGCGGACAAGGTACAAAGGGCAATTTCGCCGTTCTCGTCGTTCACGTGTTCTAACGGTTTCGTCGGCAGCGCAATTTCAAGACATAGATTACTTTGACGGATAGGCGCTACTTTAGGATCAAATGGGCTGTGAGTATTACAGTGATCAACGTTCTGTAAGTAAATACGGCCTGTGCTTGCACGCTCTTGCATAAACAGACTAAATAATTCTACTGCCTTAATTTGTGTTTTGCGGATACTCTCGTCTTGTTCATATTTAACGTAAAGTTCTTCAAATTTAGGTTGGTCCGCAAAGAATGCGTCGTATAGTCCTGGTACATCAGATGGGCTGAACAAACTGATGTGCTGGTCTTTAATTAAACGTTGATACATCAACTTATTGAACTGCACACCATAATCTAAATGGCGAACACGGTTTTCTTCTACCCCGCGGTTATTTTTCAATACCAGTAACGATTCAACTTCCATATGCCAAAGCGGGAAGAACAACGTAGCAGCACCACCGCGTACTCCGCCTTGCGAACAACTTTTAACAGCCGTTTGGAAATATTTATAAAAAGGTATACAACCCGTATGGAATGCTTCTCCACCACGAATGGGGCTACCAAGCGCACGAATACGTCCGGCATTCACACCAATACCAGCCCGCTGACTTACATACTTAACGATGGCACTGGCTGTTGCATTGATTGAATCTAGGCTATCACCCGCTTCAATTAATACGCACGAGCTGAACTGTCTGGTCGGGGTACGTACGCCCGCCATTATAGGTGTGGGTAACGATATTTTGAATTTCGACGTAGCATCATAGAAACGCTTGATGTAATCCATGCGCGTGTCTTTTGGATAATCCGCAAACAAGCAGGCTGCTACTAATATATAAAGAAACTGTGCACTTTCATATATCTCGCCGGTAACACGGTTTTGAACCAGATATTTCCCTTCAAGCTGTTTTACTGCTGCGTAGCTGAAATCCATATCGCGCCAATGATCGATATAATCGTCCATTTCATTGAACTCAGCTTCGCTGTAGTCGCTTAATAAATGCTTGTCGTATTTCTGCATTTCAACCATGTTCGAAACATGGCTGAAAAGAGCAGGGGGCTCAAATTGATCGTAAGCTTTCTTACGCAGATGAAATATGGCTAAGCGCGCTGCCAAATATTGATAATCTGGCGCCTCTGTAGAGATAAGGTCTGCCGCTGAACGGATTAATGTCTCATGAATATCCGCCGTCTTGATACCGTCATAGAACTGGATGTGCGCTTTAATTTCCACTTGAGAGACAGACACATTGTTTAGACCGTTAGCAGCCCAAGTAATGACTTTGTGGATTTTTTCGAGGTCAATGCTTTCGCGCTCGCCAGTCCGCTTGGTAACGAAGAGATTGTTATTCATTTATACGCCGTTTTGATAAAAGTTTTTACAAAATAATAGAAAGGATAAGGTTCATCAATTCTGTGGAAATTGTGCTTGACGAAAGGGGAAAGTTAAGATTCTTGATTTACTCTCACCGCCTTGCCGAGAAACACAAGATAGTGAGGTTTTGACGCCTTTGCAACCCCACATCTGGTGCTTTTGTAGCCGCTTAAAAGCACAAAAAATTTATGTTAGTGGAGACTCACCTAACAACACTATTCGCTTTGCGGGTATAGGGAATGCAAGATCATTTTTAGAAATATTTTTTTATTAAACTTTTTTAATCGAAAAAGTCATTTGTTATAATTTCACGATATATAGTGTTGTTGTAGTTGCAAAACCACTACATATCGTGTTTGGTGCTATAAGTGTTGCAGGAGTATTTGTGGATGATCTATATACAGATCGGCATTCCAGCGATGTGATTGGTGTTCAGGGCCGATATAACCGTAGTTAGCCACTACGCTAGTCATGTTTGCCGCTTTAGCCGCATCAATGTCACGTTTAGCGTCGCCGATATACCATATATCTTGAGGGGCTACCTCGATAATCTCGGCAGCGTGAGTAAGGGGTAACGGATGGGGTTTTCGTTTAGCCAATGTGTCGCCGCTAATCACGACTTTACAGGCATCAAATTCGGTAAAGTTGGGCAATAATAGTTCCGTCAACCATTGTGGTTTATTCGTGACGATCCCCCAAGGAATATCAGCCTTATTAAGGCCATTTATCAGCGTTACTACGCCTTCGAATGACACCGTATCTACACATATCTGCTGTTCATAGCGTGCCAGAAATTGGGCTTTCAGGGTGTCTATGTCATAATCAAGCAAACGGTCACCGAATCCAATTTCTAACAAACCTTGCGAGCCGTCTGAGGCAATATTGCGATATACCTCGTACTCGCAGGTCGGTTGATTGTGATAGCGCAATACCCAATTTAATGCGTTACCTAAATCCCGGGCAGTATCTAATAAGGTGCCGTCTAAATCGAATAAAATACCTTGGGGTTTTCCCAGCATCTTATGCGTCGCCCGTATGCTGACAATGCACTATATAATTCACGTCTACATTTTTATCGGACAAATAAAACTGTTGTGTCACTGGGCTTAAATGCAGTCCAGTCATATGTTTGGTCAAAAGCGGCGTCGCATCTATCCAATTCAATAACTCTGAGGGTTTAATGAACTTGTTATGATGATGGGTATGCTTAGGCACAAGCTTCAAAAGATGTTCAGCACCGAGTATCGCCATTAAATACGATTTGATATTACGATTTAAGGTTGAAAAAAAGACCATTCCTCCAGGTTTAACTAATCGACTACATGCCTCGACTACGGAAGAGGGATCGGGCACATGTTCAAGCATTTCCATACACGTGACAACGTCAAATTCTCCGGCGTGTTTTTCAGCGTACTCTTCGGCTGTAGATTGCTGATAGTCGATAGACAATTCAGAATCTAAGGCATGCAAACGTGCCACCTCAAGTGGGGCTTCCCCCATATCAATACCTGTTACAGCAGCTCCCGCCCGGGCCATGCTTTCGGCTAGAATACCGCCACCACAGCCCACATCTATGACTTTTTTAGCGTCAAGCCCTTGTGTGCGTTGCACAATATAGTCCGTTCTTAAAGGGTTAATGGTATGTAACGGTTTAAATTCCCCTTCTAGGTCCCACCAACGAGATGCCAAATCGGCAAATTTTTGTATTTCTTGGTGGTCAACGTTTTGCACTGAGTTCATATTGGGGTCCAAAAATTCGAGTTTCGCTATTATAGCCAGCATGTATTAAAGCTGGCTAGCGCAATATATGCGGTTTTTTAGCGTCTTTGGCTACTATATGAGCGGATCCTATCTATTTATTTTTTACGGTCAGTGATAGAATCCCAAGGCTCGATAGTACGAAATTCCAGAGTTAATCGTTGACTGTTATTTTGAGGCCTAGCTCAAATGCACTGACGCGGATTGTAAATTTTATGTCTAATTCTATTTCTAATAATAATGACTAGGGACAAGGCTGTATATGACTGAAAACGCCGGAGAAATTCTTCCTATTAATATTGAGGAAGAACTTAAAACCTCTTATCTCGATTATGCTATGAGTGTAATTGTAGGCAGAGCGCTGCCTGATGTAAGAGATGGCTTAAAGCCCGTGCATCGCCGGGTTTTGTTCGCTATGAACGAGCTGAAAAACGATTTCAATAAACCTTATAAAAAATCGGCCCGTGTGGTCGGTGATGTTATAGGTAAATATCACCCACATGGAGACTCGGCGGTATACGATACGATCGTACGTATGGCTCAGCCGTTTTCTTTGCGCTATATGTTGGTTGATGGTCAAGGTAACTTCGGTTCGGTTGATGGAGATTCAGCGGCGGCAATGCGTTACACCGAAATCCGCATGGCAAAAATCTCCCATGAGTTATTAGCGGATTTAGAAAAAGAAACCGTTAACTTTGTACCTAACTATGATGGTACTGAATTCATTCCTGAGGTATTACCGACTAAGGTACCCAATCTACTTATCAATGGCTCGTCTGGTATTGCCGTTGGTATGGCGACGAATATTCCTCCGCACAACTTAACCGAAGTAGTGAATGGCTGTATCGCATTAATCGATAAGCCTGAGCTTACAATCGAAGAGTTGATGGAGTATATCCCAGGTCCCGATTTCCCAACCGCTGCCTTTATTAGTGGTCGTAAGGGAATTGAAGAAGCCTACCGTACAGGTCGTGGCAAAATTTATATGCGCGCTCGTGCTGAAGTCGAACGTGAAGACAATGGTAAAGAAACTATCATTGTTCATGAAATTCCTTATCAGGTTAACAAAGCGCGATTAATCGAAAAGATCGCTGAGCTGGTAAAAGAGAAAAAAATTGAAGGTATCTCTGCCCTGCGTGACGAGTCTGATAAAGACGGTATGCGTATCGTTGTTGAAGTTAAGCGCAACGAATCTGGTGAAGTACTGCTAAACCATCTGTATTCACAAACACAAATGCAAACTGTGTTTGGGATCAACATGGTGGCGCTGGATAAAACCCAGCCGAAAATTTTCAACTTGCTAGAAATTTTGCAAGCATTCGTACTGCACCGCCGTGAAGTCGTAACACGCCGAACCGTTTTCGAACTGAAAAAAGCCCGTGAGCGCGCACACATTCTTGAAGGTCTGGCGATTGCTCTCGTTAACATAGACCCAATTATTGCCCTTATTAAAGCCTCGAAAAGTCCTTCAGAAGCAAAAGTTGCTTTGACGGCTCAAGGTTGGCAGTTAGGTGATGTCGCCGACATGCTTGAGCGTGCAGGTAATGATGCAGCTCGTCCAGATTGGTTAGAGCCTGAATACGGTATACGTGATGGGTTGTATTTCTTAACTGAGCAGCAAGCTCAAGCGATCCTTGATCTTCGATTGAATAAATTGACGGGCCTTGAGCACGAAAAAATTCTTTCTGAGTACAAAGAGTTACTAGACGTCATTGCAGAGTTACTACATATATTAGGTAGCGCTGAACGTTTGATGGAAGTTATTAGAGAAGAGCTTGAGAAAATACGTGATGAATTTGGCGATGCTCGTCGAACTGAAATTACCGCTGCATCTCATGATATCGATATCGAAGATCTTATCGAGCGTGAAGAAGTGGTTGTTACACTTTCACGTGAAGGTTACGTTAAATACCAGAAACTAAACGATTACGAGTCTCAGCGCCGTGGTGGTAAAGGTAAATCAGCGACTAAGATGAAAGAAGAAGATTTCATCGAAAAATTATTAGTTGCTAACACACACGATCATATTTTGTGCTTCTCAACTCGTGGCCGTTTATATTGGTTGAAGGTCTATCAGTTGCCATTGGCAAGTCGAAATGCCCGCGGTCGTCCAATTGTGAATATATTGCCATTGGAACCGAACGAACGTATCACTGCTATTTTGCCCATTAAAGAGTTTGAAGAAGGCAAATACGTGTTAATGGCCACAGCAAACGGTACGGTGAAGAAAACGGCGTTAAGTCAATATTCACGTCCACGGGCTAATGGTATTATTGCCGTTAACTTGAACGATGGAGATGAACTAATCGGTGTCGATATTACCGACGGTAGCAGCGATATCATGTTGTTCTCTGATGCGGGTAAAGTGGTACGCTTTAATGAAAAAGCACGAGATTCAGAAACTGGCGCTGTAAAGCTTGATCCAGAAACAGGCGAAGAAATATTAGCGCTTCGTCCTATGGGTCGTACGGCAACGGGTGTTCGTGGTATTCGTTTGAAAGATGACCAGAAAGTTGTGTCGTTGATTGTACCTCAAGGTGATGGCGCGATATTAACCGCTACCGAAAACGGTTTCGGAAAACGTACCCCAGTTGAAGATTACCCAGCGAAGAGCCGTGCTACCCAAGGTGTGGTATCAATCAAGGTTTCTGAGCGTAACGGTAAAGTTGTTGGTGCAGTTCAAGTCAATGAAAGCGATGAAATTATGCTTATCAGCGATCAGGGTACATTAGTACGCACCCGTGTTGGTGAAGTATCTACTGTAGGTCGTAACACCCAAGGCGTACGTTTGATACGCACCGGCGAAGACGAGCACGTTGTAGGCCTTCAGCGCATTGATGAAATTGAAGAGTTAGAAGAAGATTTAGAGGCGTTAGTCGAAGGTGACGAAGCAATCGAAATCGAAGCGACAGATGTGGATAGCACCACGGATGAAGATCCTCAAAACGAAGAGTAAAGCCAGTAGATGATGAAGTAAGCTACGCGCTTATTTCATCTACCTATAGTTTTTTAAAACGAGCGGCTTAGCCGCTCTTTTTGTATCGGAAAAGATAATGACCAAGGTTTATAATTTTTGCGCCGGACCGGCAATGTTACCCGAAGCTGTTATGCAGCAAGCTCAAAGCGAATTCATTAACTGGCAGAACCAAGGTTGTTCAGTGATGGAAATGAGTCACCGTAGTAAAGAATTTATTGCGCTGGCCGAAACTGCAGAGCAAGATTTACGCGACTTACTGGCTATTCCAGACAACTATAAAGTGTTGTTTACCCATGGTGGTGGCCGTGGCCAGTTTTCTGCTGTTCCTCTTAACTTATCAAGTGAACATGACAGTGCTGATTATGTTGTAAGCGGTTCGTGGTCGAAAAGTGCTGTCGATGAAGCGCAAAAATACGTCGATGTGAATGTGGCAGCTACCACGACTATTCAAGATGGTTTCGTCGTTATGCAAACACAAGCCAATTGGAAGTTAAACCCAGATGCCGCTTATGTGCATTATTGTCCGAACGAAACGGTAGACGGTGTTGAGATTAATTGGATCCCCGAGACAGGCGATATTCCCCTTGTGGCAGATATGTCATCCAATATCCTGTCTCAGCCTATTGATGTCAGTAAGTTCGGAGTCATCTACGCCGGTGCTCAAAAGAACATTGGTCCGTCAGGTTTGTCGGTTGTTATCGTGCGCGACGACTTATTAGAAAAAGCCAGAAATGTAACGCCTTCGATCTTTGATTATACGGTGATTGCTAAACATGACTCTATGTACAATACCCCACCGACCTTTGCTTGGTACCTAGCGGGATTAGTTTTTAAGTGGCTAAAAGAGCAGGGCGGTGTTGAAGCCATGGCTGAGCGTAACCTAGCTAAGTCACAACTGTTGTACTCTTGTATTGATGACTCAGGTTTCTATACTAATAATGTTGCACCAGAATATCGTTCACGTATGAACGTGACATTCCATTTACCTGATGCTGAACTTGATAAGCAGTTTTTGGCAGAAGCAGAAGTTGCTGGTTTAAAAGCGCTTAAAGGTCACCGTATTGTCGGTGGCATGCGTGCCAGCATTTATAACGCTATGCCAATTGAAGGCGTGCAGGCACTGGTCAACTTCATGCAAGATTTTGCTAAAAGGAATCGCTAATATGAGCCGTTCAGCACCGCTTTTACTCAATCCTATTTCTGCCATAGCGGGCACGGTAAATGTACCAGGCTCTAAAAGCTTGTCTAATCGTGCACTGCTTCTCGCGGCGATCGCAAAGGGTGAAACGCATCTGACTAATCTGCTTGATAGCGACGATATTCGGCACATGCTGAAAGCATTAACCCAGTTGGGAGTGAATTATCGTTTATCCGACGATAAAACCCAGTGCTGGGTAAAGGGCTTAGGTCAAGCCTTTACGGTGAGTAAACTAGAAACCTTGTTTTTAGGTAATGCAGGAACGGCCATGCGCCCTCTATGCGCGGTACTAGCGACCTCAGAAGGGGAGTTTGAGCTCACTGGCGAGCCACGTATGGAAGAGCGGCCTATCGGTGCATTAGTTGATTCATTGCGCCAGGCTGGTGCTGATATCACATATTTGAAAAACGAAGGCTACCCACCGTTAAAAATTAAAGGCGCTGCGCTCAACGGCGGCAAGATAAGTGTTGAAGGTACGGTGTCTAGTCAGTTTTTAACCGCACTATTGATGGCTGCACCTTTATTTCAAAATGACAGCGAAATCAATATTGTAGGCGAGTTGGTGTCTAAACCGTATATCGATATTACGTTAAACACCATGGCGCAATTCGGTATAAACGTTGAAAATAATAACTATCAGCGTTTTAACGTTAAAGGCAATCAACAGTATCAAGCTGCGGGCGACTTCTTGGTTGAGGGTGATGCATCTTCGGCATCGTATTTTTTAGCGGCGGGGGCTATTAAAGGCGGCACGGTACGTGTGACTGGTGTAGGTAAAAATAGCATTCAAGGTGATATCCGTTTTGCTGATGTGCTTGAAAAGATGGGCGCCAAAATCACCTGGGGTGATGATTATATTGAGGTAGAGGGTGCGACTCTTAATGCAGTCGATATGGATATGAATCATATTCCCGATGCGGCGATGACGATTGCGACGACTGCACTATTCGCGAAAGGGACGACGTCGATCCGAAATATCTATAATTGGCGTGTCAAAGAAACTGATCGCTTGGCTGCAATGGCCTGTGAGTTACGCAAAGTCGGAGCAGAGGTTATAGAAGGACATGACTATATAACCATCACGCCACCGAGTCAGTTAATCGAAGCGGCTATCGATACCTATGACGACCATCGGGTAGCAATGTGTTTCTCGTTAGTCGCGTTGAGTGATACGCCCGTTACCATTAATGACCCCGATTGCACTGCAAAAACCTTTCCAGATTATTTTGCTCGCTTAAAGCAAATCAGCGCATAAATAAATCACCGCTGTAAATATCACATTTTATTTACAGCGGTCACATAATTGTAAACTTGCTTACATTGCTTATCTAAATCCAATGGGTATAATTGCGCGCGATTTTCATTAGCTCAGGAGAGAGCATGCAAGTATTTCCCGTCATCACAGTAGACGGCCCGAGTGGAGCAGGTAAGGGAACAGTTAGTACCTTGTTGGCTAATCGTTTAGGTTGGCATTTCCTCGATAGCGGTGCGATATATCGCGTTTTGGCTATCGCCTCTATCCACCATCAAATCGATCCTAGCGACGAAGCAGGCTTGTTACCACTGGCATCCGGTCTTGACGTTAACTTTGAACCTGCGGAGTTTGGCTGCAAAGTCATTCTTGAAGGCGAAGATGTTAGCGACGCTATTCGCACTGAAGAAGTGGGCGCTGTTGCTTCTAAAGTGGCGTCATTGCCAACCATTCGCGAAGCGCTACTTCGTCGTCAACGCGCTTTTAAGGCCTCGCCAGGTTTAGTGGCAGATGGGCGCGATATGGGCACCATTGTGTTTCCAGAAGCCGAGGTAAAGATTTTCTTAACCGCTAGCGCCCAAGAGAGAGCCAGCCGAAGATTTAAGCAGTTGAAAGAAGCTGGGCATGATGTTAGCATATCGCGCCTTTTGGCTGACATTGAAGCCCGTGACGATCGCGATTCAAATCGTAGCGTAGCGCCGTTAGTGCCAGCAAAAGATGCTCTTGTTATTGATTCTACGGAATTAAACATAGAGCAAGTACTTGAAAAAATTAACGAATTTGCCAATTTGAAAATAGCTATTTAGTTTCCAAATTATTAAGTTCACTTTGTAGACTGCCCAACATCAGGATGAAGTTGGCAATGAATAACAACCCCACGTTAGCCGGATTGCAGTGTGGATGTCAAAATGAAACAATTAATCTAACTATGACTGAAAATTTTGCTCAACTATTTGAAGAAAGCTTAAAAGAAATCGAAACCCGTCCAGGTGCCATTGTTAAAGGTACTATCGTATCTATCGATAAAGACATCGTTTTAGTAGACGCAGGTTTGAAATCTGAAAGCGCTATCCCAGCGGAACAATTTCGCAATGCAGACGGCACATTAGAAGTTGAAATCGGAGATGTAGTTGACGTTGCACTTGATGCAATCGAAGACGGTTTCGGTGAAACAATCTTGTCGCGCGAAAAAGCTAAACGTCACGAAGCCTGGGTTGAGCTAGAAAAAGCTTACGATGACAAAGAAACGATCAAAGGTGTTATCAATGGTAAGGTCAAAGGTGGCTTTACGGTTGAAGTGAATACAGTTCGTGCATTCTTACCTGGTTCATTAGTAGACGTACGTCCAGTACGTGATACTACTCATCTTGAAGGTAAAGAACTGGAATTCAAAGTTATCAAGCTTGATGCTAAGCGTAACAACGTTGTTGTATCACGTCGTGCGGTTATTGAAGCAGAAAGCAGCGCAGAGCGCGATCAACTTCTTGCTAACCTTGAGGAAGGTCATGAAGTTAAAGGTATCGTTAAGAACCTTACAGATTACGGTGCGTTCGTTGACCTTGGTGGTGTTGATGGTCTTCTACACATTACTGATATGGCTTGGAAACGCGTTAAGCACCCAAGCGAAATCGTTAATGTTGGTGATGAAATCAACGTTAAAGTACTTAAGTTCGACAAAGAAAAATCTCGCGTTTCATTAGGTATGAAACAGATGGGCAACGATCCTTGGCAAGAAATTGCAGAACGTTACCCTGAAGGCTCTAAATTGAGCGGTGCAGTTACAAACTTAACTGACTACGGTTGTTTCGTTGAAATTGAAGATGGTGTTGAAGGTCTAGTTCACGTATCTGAAATGGATTGGACTAACAAAAACATCCACCCATCTAAAGTTGTTAACTTGGGTGACACTGTTGAAGTTATGGTTCTTGAAATTGACGAAGAACGTCGTCGTATTTCTCTTGGTCTTAAACAATGTAAACCTAACCCTTGGGAAGAGTTTGCTAAGGCACAGAGTAAAGGCGATAAAGTTAGCGGTAAGATCAAATCTATCACTGACTTCGGTATCTTCATCGGTCTTGATGGCGGCATCGACGGCTTAGTACATTTATCTGACATTTCTTGGAACAAGACTGGCGAAGACGCTGTTCGTGAATACAAGAAAGGCGATGAAATTTCAGCTGTTGTTTTACAAGTTGACCCAGAGCGTGAGCGTATCTCTCTAGGTGTTAAACAGATTGAAGAAGATCCGTTTAACCAATATCTGACAGATACTAAGAAAGGTACTATTGTTATCGGTACTGTTACTGAAGTTGACGCGAAAGGCGTAACTGTTAAACTTGCAGAAGAAGTTGAAGGTTATATCCGCGCTACAGATTTGGCTCGTGAACGTGTTGAAGATGCATCAGAAGTTGCATCTGTTGGCGACGAAATCGAAGCTAAATTCATGGGTGTTGACCGTAAGAATCGCATCGTTAACTTGTCTGTTAAAGCGAAAGATCAAGCAGATGAGAAAGAAGCACTTGACAAAGTTAACCAACAAGAAGATGTTGGGTTTGCTAATGCATTTGCAGAAGCCTTTAAAGCGGCGAAGAGCGAAGATTAATCAGCTTAGGTGCGCGTTATGCGCACCGTTAGATTTTTCACAACGTACTTATATTGAAGGAGAGTTTTAATGACAAAGTCAGAACTTATCGAAAGACTAGCGGATAAAGCCCGTCACGTACCTTCAAGAGACGTTGAGTTGGCTATTAAGGAAATGTTAGAGCAAATGGCGCAAACCTTACAAAAAGGCGAGCGTATCGAAATCCGTGGATTTGGAAGTTTTTCTCTACATTACCGAGCACCTCGAGTAGGTCGTAACCCTAAAACCGGCGAAACGGTGGAGTTAGATGGTAAACATGTACCTCACTTTAAACCGGGTAAAGAATTACGAGAGCGAGTCAACGAAGATTTAATTGCTTGATTTATCTATAAATCATTAAAACGGCACTCCAATTGGGGTGCCGTTTTTGTTAGAGTGTAGTAAATTATAAGTAACTGCTAGCGAAGCTCGATTAAAAATACAATTAAGCGCTTCTACCAGTCAATATTCCAATTCGAAAGCCCAATTAGGAGGCAAATAAGTATGAAGTTCAAGGGATTACTATCTCTTATTGCTGTATTAGTCTTACTGTTAATTGGTGGTTTCATTGGTTCTCAAAACACCCACAGTGTAACGGTTAACTATATAGTAGCCCAAAGCGACCTACGCGTTTCCGTACTCATGCTGATCCTCTTTTTGTGTGGAGCAGTGCTCAGTACAGTGATATTCCTGTTGTACACGTTACGATTGAAGTGGCGGGTGGCAAGCTTGGAGCGTCAACTTAAAAAATCTAATCGCGTTGATAATTCTTAATTATGCTTGAATTGCTCTTTTTACTATTGCCCGTGGCCGCCGGTTATGGATGGGTAATGGGGCGTAACAGTGTCCGTCAAGCACAGCGTAAGCAATCCAGTATTTTGTCTAAGCACTACTATAAGGGCTTAAATTTTCTTCTTTCGGATGAGCCTGATAAAGCTGTCGATACGCTTATTAAAATGATCAACCTCGATAGTGATACGGTTGAAACCCATATTGCTATGGGCAAGTTCTTCCGTCATCGCGGTGAGTTAGATCGCGCCATACGTGTGCACCAAAACTTAGTTAGTAAAGAACAAATTTCGCCTACCCAGCGTGAATCCGCTCTTAAAGAACTAGGCAAAGACTATGTGTTAGCGGGTTTTTTAGAGCGCGCTGAAAATGCATTTCTGCAGTTACTTAATTCGGACAAACATTTTCTTGATGCTCAGCAACAGTTATTTGATATCTATCAGGCCACTAAAGAGTGGGGTCGAGGTATAGAACTCGCTGAGAACATGATGGAAAATAATGGCGATAGTGACGAATTATGTATTCGCATCTCACATTTCTACTGTGAGCAAGCTGCTATTTATGTCCGTAAAGACGAAATTAATCTCGCAGAAAAGAACTTACAAAAAGCCATTATGGCAGACCAGAATACGGTTAGACCTTGGTTGATGCTTGGGCAGATTGCGATAAGCCAAAAGCAATACCAAACAGCGATAGAGTATCTACAGCAGATCCCCCTCAGAGATATTTCTTGGCTTAGTGAAGCTGTCCCACTCATAGAGCAAAGTGCAGAAGCGCTTGGAGATATGACTCAGTTAGAAAAAATTCTAGATGAGTACTGGCAGCAATGCGCTACGTCGTATTTAGCTAAAGTTAATTTAATGGCCCGCAAGGGAATGACCAAAGAAGCGGCGGATGTATTGTTACAACAATTACGTCAGCATCCGACTATGAAAGGGTTTAAAACGCTCATGGGCTTGTATATTGAGCAGCAAGCTCCCTCTGATTCTATGAATGGCTTAGTACTATTAAAAGGGCTAGTAGAAGAGCAAATCAATCAGCGCCCTAAATATCGTTGTCATAGTTGTGGCTTCTCTGGAAGACAGATTCATTGGCTGTGTCCTTCATGTAAAAAATGGGGACAGGTTAAACCGATTAAAGGCTTAGACGGAGAGTAAGAGTTAATGCAAGATCCTAAAGTGGTTATCGCCCTCGATTTTGATGTAAAAAAAGAAGCGTTAGATTTTGTAGATAAAATAGACCCGTCTCAGTGTCGCCTAAAAGTAGGCAAAGAAATGTTCACCTATTTTGGCCCTGAATTTGTTCGAAGTTTAGTCGCTAAAAAATTTGATGTATTCCTCGACCTTAAATTTCATGATATCCCTAATACCGTTGCTAAGGCCTGTATTGCGGCAGCTGATTTAGGTGTATGGATGGTTAACGTGCATGCATCTGGCGGCGATAAAATGATGTCCTATGCAAAAGATGCATTGCTTCAATTTGGACCTGACAAACCTCACCTTATTGCTGTTACAGTACTCACGAGTATGGACCAACACCAACTGACACAAATTGGCATTAACTCAACCCCTATGGAACATGTGCTAAAACTCGCCTCGTTGACTAAGCAGGCTGGCCTAGACGGCGTTGTATGCTCTGCTCAAGAGGCTGAAGCACTAAAACAAAACTTGGGCAAAGATTTTATGTTAGTAACGCCAGGAATTCGTCCAATAGGCTCAGATGTGGGAGATCAAAAGCGGGTGATGACACCTCAGGAAGCTATGCGAGTTGGGGTGGATTATATGGTGATTGGTCGACCGATAACGCAAGCAGCGGATCCCGTTGCAGCCCTTGAATCGATAAACGCTTCTATCCGTTAGTGAACAAACTCGTTTAAACGTTTTTTAAAGACTAAAAAGGGCACTTCACGAGTGCCCTTTTTTATATTAGCAAGACTGAGTCTTAGCTTAAGGTTAAGCGTTTAATGCTGTTTTCGGATCGGTGTACGTCAAGCCTAAAGATTTTCCTAATGCATCAACAACTGCTTTGTAGGTAACTTTGCCTTCATGTACATTTAAGCCGTTTAATAGATGTGCATCATCTAACATAGCCTGCTTCGGTCCTTTATTTGCAAGTGCAAGTCCGAAGGGGAGGGTGGCGTTGTTTAATGCCATAGTTGACGTGCGCGCTACGCCGCCAGGCATATTCGCCACGCAGTAGTGTACAACACCATCTACGATGTAAACGGGATCTTGATGGGTCGTTGCTTTTGATGTTTCAAAACATCCGCCTTGATCGATTGCTACATCTACTACCACCGAACCTTCTTTCATGTTTTTAACATGTTCAGCGGTTAGCAGTTTAGGTGCGGTAGCGCCTGGCACCAATACAGCGCCCACCACTAAATCAGCCTTAGAAGAGTAATGTTCAATTGCATCAACAGTAGAAAATACTGTCTTAACACGACCGTCAAAAATGTCATCTAATTCACGTAAACGCGGTAAAGAACGGTCTAAAATAGTCACATCAGCGCCTAAGCCTAAAGCCATTTTAGCGGAGTTTGTACCGACCACACCACCACCGATAATAAGCACTTTACCAGGCGCAACACCAGGTACGCCACCGAGTAACGTACCGCTACCGCCTTGGGCTTTTTCTAAATAATGCGCACCTGCTTGAACGGCCATACGTCCAGCTACTTCGCTCATAGGTGCCAATAGAGGCAATGCGTTGCGGTTATCGGTTACGGTTTCATACGCGATACAAGTAGCGCCGGATTCAATCAATAACTGAGTTTGTTTTGGATCAGGAGCAAGGTGCAAATAGGTATATAATGTTTGGCCTCTGCGTAACATTTTACATTCAATTTCTTGAGGCTCTTTAACTTTGACTATCATTTCGGCTTTTGCGAAAACGGTCGCTGCGTCAGGTGCAATTTCCGCACCCGCTGCAATGTATTCTTCGTTCGGGAAACCAATTGACGTACCTGCGTCGTCTTGAACCAACACTTGATGGCCGTGAATAATAAATTCTTTTACTGCCGCAGGGGTTAATCCTACGCGGTATTCATGATTTTTAATTTCTTTCGGTACACCAATTAGCATAAATAAACCTTTTAAACGTTAAGAGTAATAATGGAATGCGCAAGTGCACAATGAGCAAAGTATAAAGTAAGCGCTAAAGAAAATTATTCTGAAGATTTAAGTGTTTAAGTATAAAATACCGAGAAATGGCAAAAAAGCAGAATTTTATATGTTGATAAAAACGCCAAAACATCTTGATCGAATTGATCGTAATATCTTAAGTGAACTACAAAAGAACGGAAGATTATCAAATATAGACCTAGCAACCAAAGTTGGACTTAGTGCAAGCCCTTGTTTAGAAAGGGTTAAACGCTTAGAAAATCAAGGTTATATATTGGGCTACCACGCTAAAGTTGATCCCCATAAATTGGGGGCCGCGATGCTGGTATTTGTTGAAATTACATTAGTAAAAACATCGCCAGATATTTTTGAGCTATTTTCTGCTGCAGTGAAACAGCATGAAGACATTCAAGAGTGTCATTTGGTGTCTGGAAATTTCGACTTTTTGCTTAAGGCCAGAGTCGCCGATATGTCGACTTATCGAAAGTTACTCGGTGATACGCTGTTACGATTGCCTGGCGTGAATGAGTCGCGAACTTATGTGGTTATGGAAGAAGTAAAAGACACCACTATAGTGAAAATTAATCAACGTTGAGCTCATAGCGAGCAGATTGTTCAATTACTGTGCATAAGGGCGTCGTTGGCTAGGATTTTTCGCTAAGCACTGGTATCTTATACAGCTAATTTTACGTAGTAACCCTAAGTTGAAAGAAAACCCTATGGCAAGACTCACTGGTATCCAACGGATCATGGAAGTAGGCATGATGCTCAGTTGCGCATTTGCTTTTTTCCTGTTGCTCGCATTGGCTTCTTTTAATCCGGCAGATCCAAGCTGGAGCCAAGCTGGTTTGCAAGGCGATATCCACAATTGGGTGGGTGCAATTGGCGCTTGGTTAGCTGATATTTTATTTTTTACATTCGGTTATATCGCTTATGTTTTTCCGTTCACGGCCGCTTTTGCTGGTTGGTTTATGTTCCAGCAACGCAAACGTATTTCAGAATTTGATTACCTTACTATCGGTTTACGTATTTTAGGCTTGTTACTAGCCCTTGTGGGGGCTGCAGGTATCGCAAGTCTTAACTTTAATGATTTATTTTATTTTTCAGCAGGCGGTATGCTGGGTGATGTGATCAGTTCTTCATTTCTTCCTTATCTCAACTTTGCAGGTACTGTACTGATTTTATTAAGTTTATTCTGTACTGGCTTTACGTTCTTAACCGGTATTTCTTGGTTGACCGTGGTGGATAAAACAGGGGCTTTGGCAATTGCGTTTGCGACGGGCGCATGGGCCTTGCCCAAGAAAATCCAAGACGCGCCTATCTTGCGTCTTGGCTTCAATCGGGCTGAAAAAGCAGATGCGGACACTACAGCGGGCGATACCAATAAAGCAGATACCCAACCACCGGTTTATAGTTACGGCAAAGCGCGCGTTGAGCCAAAAGTGACCGCCTTTGATGATGACCAGCAGCAACCAAGTTTTAGTATTCCCCAAGAGGTGTTGCTAGATCCAGAACCTAAGGCGGATGATGAAAGCCTTATCTCTATCAGTGAACTACGCGATAAAATCGGTTTTGGACGTAAAAAGAAAGCGCCGGAAGAAGACGATGCAACTACCTCCCATAACCATACTCAAGACACTACTGCAAAAGTGAGTAACAGCAATGCTCATAATGTTGTGCAAGTGTCTGATGATGTTAAAGCCGCCGCTGAGTTACGAGCAGCTGAAAAAGTGGAAGCCGATGCTACAGCAGCTGCAAACGCGCCAATGCCTTCTTTTGATTTGCTGCAACGTGCAGATAAAATCAAAAATCCTATAACACCTGAAGAGCTAGAAATGGTTTCTCGATTACTGGAAGAGAAACTCAAAGATTTCAATATTGATGCCCATGTAGTAGGGGTGTATCCAGGTCCCGTTATCACCCGTTTTGAAATGGACTTAGCGCCAGGCGTCAAGGTTAGTAAAATAACAGGCTTATCGAAGGATCTAGCCCGAGCTATGTCTGCTATTTCGGTGCGAGTGGTCGAGGTAATTCCAGGTAAATCAGTTATCGGTTTGGAATTACCAAACAAAAAACGCGATATGGTGCGCTTAAGTGAAGTGATAAGTTGCGACGCCTTTCAAAGCGCTGAATCTGATTTAACGATGGTATTAGGTGCAGATATTTCAGGCAAGCCGGTTATTGTTGATTTGGCTAAGATGCCACATTTATTGGTTGCGGGTACCACAGGCTCAGGTAAGTCTGTTGGGGTTAACGTGATGATCTTAAGTTTATTATATAAATCTACGCCTGAAGACGTGCGCATGATCATGATTGACCCCAAAATGCTTGAGTTATCGGTATACGAGGGGATCCCACATCTGTTAGCTGAAGTCGTTACCGACATGAAAGAAGCCGCCAACGCGCTGCGATGGTGCGTAGGAGAAATGGAGCGTCGCTATCGTTTGATGTCAGCACTGGGTGTTCGTAACCTTAAAGGATATAATCATAAAGTTAAGCAAGCTATAGCAGATGGTCAACCCATAAAAGATCCCCTTTGGAAGTCAGAAGAGAGCATGCTTACCGAAGCGCCTGATTTGGAAAAACTACCTGCAATAGTGGTTATCGTAGATGAGTTTGCCGATATGATGATGATTGTGGGCAAAAAAGTGGAAGAACTGATTGCTCGAATTGCGCAAAAAGCCCGAGCGGCAGGTATACATTTAGTCCTCGCAACTCAGCGGCCTTCAGTTGACGTAATCACTGGTTTGATTAAAGCCAATATACCCACGCGTATCGCTTTTCAAGTATCCTCTAAGATTGACTCTCGCACCATACTCGATCAGCAAGGTGCTGAAGCATTATTAGGTATGGGAGACATGCTGTATTTACCACCCGGCACAGGCGTGCCAACGCGTGTTCATGGCGCGTTTGTTGATGATCACGAAGTGCATGCAGTTGTTGCCGATTGGAAAAACCGTGGCGCGCCGCAATATATTGATGAAATATTAAATGGGGATGCTAGTGCAGAGGTTTTACTCCCGGGTGAACAGCCAGAAGGGGTAGATCAGGAGTTTGATGTGTTTTACGACGAAGCCGTGTCTTTTGTGACTGAATCACGTAGAGCGTCGGTATCTGGTGTGCAGCGCAAATTCAGAATTGGTTACAATCGTGCAGCGCGTCTTGTCGAACAAATGGAACAGAGCGGTGTCGTAACACCGCCTGGCCACAACGGTAATCGAGAGGTGCTTGCGCCTCCACCACCAAGAGATTAATTTATGATAGGTATTCAACATGCCCAGTTCAGCTCAGAGCGCGTTAAAGGTGTACTGATAAAAACGGCGTTTATGTTAATCGCCGTAGGTTCGGTATTTCATGCCCAAGCGCAGCAATCTGATGTCGATATGCTTAAAACCCGTTTGCAAACGTTACATAATTTCAGTGCCTCTTTCACACAAAAAGTGACCGATGCAAATCACGAAGTATTGCAAGAAGCGACAGGGGTGATAAAGCTCAAACAACCTAATAAGTTGTATTGGGAACTGAACCCGCCCAATGAAAATATACTTATCGCAGATGGTACAACATTGTGGAATATTGATCCCTTTGTGGAGCAAGTAACCGCCATTAATCAGGATCAAGCCGTGGCCAACAATCCGCTTATATTACTGACGCAACCTAACAGTGCTGCCTGGGAAGATTTTACCGTGTCCCACAGTAATAATACGTTTCGTATTGATGCCAAAAAAGCTGATTCTGCCGTTCACTCGTTGGTTCTTGTCTTTGAAAATGAGCAGTTAAGCTCAATGAGTATGCAAGACAGCCAGCAACAAATCAGCGATCTTTACTTTGATGACATTCAGCAAAATAACACGATCAGTGACAGTATTTTCAGCTTCAGTTTGCCCCAAGGCTACGATTTGGACGATCAACGTAACTAATGTCTGACGGATTCGATTTTAGTCATGAAGATGAGCAGGATTTTGCGCCATTAGCAGCCAGAATGCGGCCGCAGAATATCGCACAGTATTTTGGTCAACAGCACATAGTAGGTGAGGGTAAGCCCTTGCGCAGTGCCATTGATCGTGGGCAATGTCATTCGATGATACTGTGGGGGCCGCCAGGCACGGGTAAAACGACTCTTGCTGAAATTATAGCGCTGCATTGTGACGCACATATAGAACGAATTTCTGCTGTGACTTCGGGTGTCAAAGACATTCGCAGTGCTATCGAAAAAGCCAAGCAAAATGCCCTTAGTCAGGCTAAGCGTACAATTTTATTTGTCGACGAAGTTCACCGATTTAATAAAAGCCAACAAGACGCTTTTTTGCCTTTTATTGAAGACGGTACGATTACATTTATTGGCGCGACCACTGAAAACCCTTCATTCGAGCTAAACGGCGCATTATTATCACGGGCCCGAGTGTATGTACTTAAGTCTCTCACGCCCGACGATCTCATTGATATTGCCAAGCGAGCTTTAACCGACAAGAAGCGCGGCTTGGGGAATTTAGCCCTGCAGCTAGAAGACAACGGTTTAGCTCTATTGAGTGAATTAGCCGGTGGTGATGCCAGGCGGTTATTGAATTATATTGAATTAGCTGCTGACTTTTCATCACAAGGCCATATTACACTTGAGGCAATTAAAGAAGCCGTAGGCGAGAAGGTTGCTCAATACGATAAGGGCGGCGATAAATTTTATGATCTTATTTCAGCCTTTCATAAATCTGTGCGAGGCTCTGCACCTGACGCGGCTTTATACTGGTATGCTCGCATGTTAAATGCGGGGTGCGACCCATTGTATATAGCGCGGCGATTACTGGCGATTTCGACTGAAGACATTGGTAATGCTGATCCAAGAGCGATGCAAGTCTGTTTAAATGCCTGGGATATTTTTCAGCGCGTGGGGCCAGCAGAAGGTGAGCGTGCTATTGCTCAAGCGACTTTGTATTGTGCCAGTGCAGCAAAAAGTAATGCGGTTTATAGCGCATTTAAACAGGCCATGAATGATGCTAGAACACTGCCCGATTATGAAGTGCCAAGTCACTTACGTAATGCGCCTACCAAATTAATGAAAGAAATGGGATTTGGTGAAGGATATCGTTATGCTCATGACGAACCAAACGCGTTTGCAGCGGGAGAAAGCTATCTTCCACCTGAAATGCACACAACACAATATTACCATCCCAATGAAAGAGGCCTTGAAATTAAGCTCAAAGCCAAATTAGATTATCTAGCTGATTTGAATAACCAAAGCGCTTATAAAAGGTACAAATAGATGCAGCATAGTTTTGCTATATACAGTTATATTGCGCTCGGGGGCGCAACTGGAGCTTGTTTACGCTTTTTTCTTTCTAATTTAATGTTGCAATGGTTTGGCAAAGGATTTCCTTTTGGTACACTTCTTGTCAATATAGTGGGTTCATTCAGCTTGGGGTTTCTTTACACATTGATTGAGCAGGGTCATTTAGAAATTGTTATCTGGCGCACCGCCATTGGTATCGGTTTTTTAGGTGCACTGACCACATTTTCTACTTTTTCAGTGGACACCCTCGTCTTGCTTCAAGAAGGGATGTGGTTGAAAGGGGCGTTCAATATAATTATTAATATTACCTGTTGCTTATTTGCAGCATGGTTAGGTACACAACTAGTTAAAGGTTAATTCAAACAAGATGTTAGATGCTAAGTATTTACGTAACGATATAAACACTGCAGCGCAGAAACTTGAAAAGCGCGGTTTTACGCTTGATGTTGCTCAGTTCAGCGCATTAGAAGAAAAGCGCAAAGCACTGCAAATGCGCACGCAAGAATTACAAAATGAACGTAATGTGCGATCCAAATCTATCGGTAAAGCAAAAGCGTCAGGTCAAGACATCGCGCCTTTGTTAGCTGAAGTTGGGCAGCTAGGTGACGAGCTTAATCAAGCGAAAGCAGAGCTCGCGACATTGTTAGACGAAATACAAACATTAGCACTACATCTTCCCAATTTGCCTGATGACTCAGTTCCGCAAGGTAAAGATGAAGAGGATAACGTTGAGGTATCACGCTGGGGTACACCTCGGGTATTCAATTTTGATGTGAAAGACCACGTTGATTTAGGCGCAAATATAGGCAACGGATTAGATTTTGAGACGGCAACCAAATTAACCGGTTCTCGTTTTGTCGTGATGCGCGGTCAAATAGCGCGTTTAAACCGTGCTATTGCCCAATTCATGCTCGATTTGCACACTGAGCAGCATGGCTACCAAGAGATGTATGTTCCGTATTTGGTGAACGAAGAAAGCATGCTAGGAACCGGGCAGTTTCCAAAATTCATTGGGGATGCGTTTCATACGAAACCGGCGACCGAAGAAGGTCAGGGGTTGTCGCTTATTCCGACGTCAGAAGTGCCACTAACCAATATTGCCCGTGACTGTATTTTTGCAGCCAACGAGCTACCAATTAAAATGACTGCCCATACTCCGTGTTTCCGCAGCGAAGCCGGTTCATATGGCCGCGATACCCGTGGGCTTATCCGCCAACACCAGTTCGATAAAGTTGAGATGGTCCAACTTGTTGCCGCAGATCAATCCTTTGAAGCGTTAGAGGAGCTTACCGGACACGCTGAGAAAGTACTTCAACTATTAGAGTTGCCTTACCGCAAAATGCTGCTATGTACAGGTGATATGGGCTTTGGTGCCACTAAAACCTATGATCTAGAAGTATGGTTACCTGCACAAGATACTTATCGCGAGATATCCTCATGTTCAAATATGCTCGATTTTCAGGCGCGTAGAATGCAAGCCCGCTATCGCGATCCACAAACCAATAAAACTGAATTACTGCATACCTTGAATGGTTCAGGTTTAGCCGTAGGTCGCACCCTAGTGGCCGTGCTAGAAAATAATCAACAAGCCGATGGCAGTGTCACTGTGCCAAAAGCGTTGCACCCTTATATGAATGGTGTAACTGTTATTGGTGAGGTTAAGTAAACGCAAGCTTGCGAGCCAATTGAGTGAACACAAAAAAGGGTGCGAATGATTATCAGATTGATTAAATAAGGTAGTTATCGCGCCTTTTATATTATTGATTCAAATTTTTGCTAATAAGGGTTAATTTTTGATGTTTTACAAACATTTGGCTGGTTTAGGTAAACCCGCTATTTTGGTCGCTTGCTTGGCTGGGCCTTTTTTAAATAAACGGAACAAATAACGGCTATTGGCCTTTTCTGGGCCAAATTTGAGCTGCATCGCTTTGACCAGAGCCCGCATGGCTGGGCTTGTGTTGTATTCTAGGTAGAATTCGCGCACAAAATTAACGACTTCCCAATGACTTTCTGTCAACGCTATTCCTTCATCTGCCGCTAATAACGGCGCTAGACTTGGATGCCAATCATTGACATCAAGTAAATAGCCAGCTTTATCCACCGAGATTTTTTTTCCATCGTATTCTATAAAACCAGTCACGTGTTTTAATTACCTCTTAACGTATTTAATGTGGTGTTATATCACCAACTGATTGATGCACTGTGAGTTAGCGTCAACGTCACAAAATCTTCAACGCTTACACGCGCGATAAAGCTACTGTTGTTGATAAAGTTATCTTTTGAGCTGTAACTACCTCTGGCCGTCATATCGTCTTCTAATGCGTAACAGTGAATATTCTTTGTTTTATGCACGTCATTGAGTTTTGTTAACGTAGGCAAGTGGTTTACCCCATACACACCGTCTTGAATCAATATGATCCCATCATTTTGCGCGCAGCGGTTAAGTACAAGGTCAATCACATTAGCGCAATATGGGCTGCTACTGATGATATGCAATGTCATTAGAACCTCACCAAATGGTCGTGCTGGGCTATGCGAACATTAAGTTCATTATGGGGCAGTGAAGTGACACCAATACACAAGTCGCATTTGGCTAGTTGCCGGTCGATAAGGCTCTGTTCACATACGTAAATATCATCGATATCGTAGAAGGTTAAAGCAGGAAATGTTTTACTGTAATTTTTACCCTGTTCAGGCAGAGGCTGTTGCGACCTAACGAGTTGAAAGACACCGTCGTCTACAAAGAACAAGCTAACGTCTTGACCAAAATTTGCGGCGGCTAATGCCAAGTCGAGACTTTCTTGACCGTTTGATACGCCGTAAGGAGCGGTACTATTAATAATGCCTAGGCTCTTTGTTATCAAAATTGTATTACCCTGTCACTGATTTGCATTAGTTCTACCAGATCGCCCAAGCCTACCTCGATGAAAGGGGCTGCGAGATTAAAGCCTTCTTGACTATTATCACTGGCATCTTGCTCGTTTATTACTCCGCGCCTGTTCGCAGCAGTAACGCATACGTTCAATGGTATTGAATGCTGTATGCTCAACTCAGCCCAAGCCGCGTATAAGTCAAACTCATCGCTGTGACCCGATTGAAAACGGTTGGCATTTTGCACACCGCCTTGATAAAAGAAAATGCCTTTTATGTCATGACCTAAATTCAACGCCGCGCATACAAAACGATAGGCGCTAAACGCGTATTGCTGCTCAAAGGGAGCATGAGTTACCAATAAACTAAGGGTAGCCATTACTAAAATACCTAAGGTTAGTACAAATAAAAACACCCCGACTAAGCGGGGTGTTTTAGCAACACATTAACGATTAGTCATCGCCACCGAAAACACCTAAAAGATGCAAGATAGACGTGAACAAGTTATATATATTCAAGTACATAGATACTGTTGCGCGAATATAGTTAGTTTCACCACCGTTGATGATACGGCTGGTATCAAACAAGATGAAGCCAGACATAATAAACACGATAGCAGCACTAACCGCTAAGCTAAGCGCTGGGATTTGGAAAAACAAGTTAGCAAGTGATGCGACAACCGCAACAATCAAACCCACAATTAAGAAGCCACCCATAAAGGAGAAGTCTTTCTTGGTGGTTAATACATAACCTGATAAACCAAAGAACACCAATGCTGTAGCGCCAAAGGCCTGCATAATCATTTCAGGACCGTTCTGGAATCCGGCATAGTAGTTCAATGTATAACCTAATGAGCCACCGAGCAAACCAGTAAAGGCAAACACGAATAAAATACCCATTGAGCTTTGCGACGCTTTATTTAAAAAGAATATCATAACCAACGCGGCTAGGTTCATACCTAAAGCAGCGCCTGGGCCGATATTCATAGCTGCCGCTACTCCAGCACAGATTGCGCTAAATGTAAGAGTCATTGCCAATAGTAAGTACGTATTGCGCAAAACCTTGTTTGTTTGCAGGGCCGAAGCCTGTGCAGTATTGCTATACGTAGAGCGATGTTCCATTTGTTACCTCCAATAGGTAAAGTGATGTTGTAAAACAGTTAATATATCTATGATGCCTTTGTATGGGGTTTTGTTCAATTATTCAAGTGCTAGCGTCGAGTATTATACGAAATATTAGTAACTTGATGTAAAATCAGTCAGTATGATTAAATTGTAGTCGGTCAGCAAGTTTAGGTTAATAAAGGCTTTACAAGCAACGGAAACGTCATTATTATTCTGCTCCTCAATTCGGAGAGGTGGCAGAGCTTGGTTTAATGCACCTGACTTGAAATCAGACGTAGGGTCAAACCTACCGTGGGTTCGAATCCCTCCCTCTCCGCCATATTGTGTTAGTAAATAGATTTTCATCAGATGAAATAAATCTATTTACAAGAAAGAATT
>TARA_R110002153_G_scaffold71505_1_pt1 | contig 30258 bp, 35 predicted proteins | sample TARA_R110002153 | Tara Oceans TARA_R110002153 (sample SAMEA4398193) | marine metagenome | biome: Polar Biome; feature: [SRF] surface water layer (ENVO:00010504); material: water (ENVO:00002006), including particulate matter (ENVO:01000060) such as... | depth 5 m | reverse complement strand
GTATAAATAAATATATTTTTTAAATATATGGACTCCCAAATTTTTAAGGCAATATATCCGAAAGAAGAATTGTTTGATTTACTAGACAAAATATGCGAAAAAACGGATAACTATTACCTTATTGACAATGCTTGTTATAAAAAAATGTTATTTCACAAATATGAAATGGATTTTTTAGTAACAATAATAGAGTATTATCACGACTCTAAACGATTTTACATTGAACGTGAATTTTCGTATAATTCCTTTGTCAATATTATTCGACAAGTATGTAAACATAATGAAATCGCATATTCTAATAAAATTAATTATAATGATTCACAATATTCTATAAAATACTATATTTATCATAATAGCTAAATAAATATTATACATTCATATAATATATATATGTTCAATAATAAGGTACTTTTATCAATTAGTCTCATATTATTAGCCACGTTTGTTGGAACGAAATATAATGATTATATGAACAACAATAATGATTATGATATGATTAAGATGTATTTATTGAATGATTCGCCACTTTATGGTTCGAATAAACCTAAAATATGGATTCATACTAAATATGAAATAAATGCCCGTACATGGCAAGACTTCCATTCGCGCAATAACAACCATTTGAATCAACCATATATAGAATTGACGATTGGGTCCATTATCAATTTTTGTTCCAATGATTTCCATATTTGTTTAATTGATGACAAATCATTTAGTAAATTAATCCCTGGTTGGGATGTCGATGTTTATGGCTTAGCAGAACCAATGAAGACATATACTCGTAATATTGCCTTATTGAAATTAATCAAAGTTTATGGTGGCATGATTGTCCCAGATACATTTTTGTGTACAAAGAATTTGAAACCGCTTTTCGAAGAAGGTGTGACAAATAAAATGCCTTTCGTATGTGAAAAGGTAAATAGAACAACCAATATGCAAGATAAACCTCGGCTAACCCTGACTCCTGATATATATTTTATGGGGTCAACAAAACGCAATCCTATATTAGACATGATGATTGAACAATATTCGAAATTAATTGACCAAAATAGATATACCGATATGATCAAATTCAATGGAGACATGAATGATTTTTTGGTGAAAAATGTGGAAAATGGACGAATGAATCTAATTGAAGGGAAAAAAATAGGTATTCGTTCCAAGGATAAAGTTGTACATATCGAAGACCTTATTAGCGAAACCCCTCTCACATTTTCCAAAGATTGTTACGGTATTTATATACCAGGAGACGAATTTTTGAAACGCACTAAATACCAATGGTTCTCGGTAATGCCTTTAGATGAACTCGTGAATTCTAAAATGGCTATTGCGAGCTATTTCAATATTTCTATGATTGATGCTTCCATACAAAAACAATATAATATGGCGACCTTGTTATAAATAATATGACATTGATTCTCTATTGATATACACATATTTACATATAATTATGTGTATAATGATTTTTCATTTACCAGAAAAAATATTTTTTGGAAGTACGACGTGTCTTCTTTGCCTTCTTTGCCTTCTTTGCCTTTGAGGAAGACTTGCGAGCGCGGCGCTTTCTGGTTTGTTTGATTCTACGCTTCCCTTTACCCCCGCATGTTGGAATGGAAATATCACTATTTAATTGGGGTGGAAATAATCCATTGGAATTCGGAACATTCATTATATATTTAACCAATATTTTTTATATCCCTAATATCTACATTTTTGTCAACTATACGCACAATGTTGATTACCAAAAGAAATATTTTTTTGAAATATTACGTCTAGACTTTATTTTACGTACTTTCCTAGATTTGTTTCTTTTACGTTTACCGCCTCTTGAACTACTACTTTTTGGACTACTACTACTTTTTGGAGAGGAATCTTCTATAGATTGTATAGTAAATATTTTTTTGTTTATGTTCAGCGGATTGGCTCCATCCAAAATCCTATCTTTAAGCAAGCTTCCCTTGTCAAATGGCGCACCTATTTCCTGTAATTTCACCTGGTTTTTGTGTTCGATACCAGTTCTTGTAGAAGAAAAACGACCGGTTAACGATGATGCCTTATCGCCGGGTATTTGGTAAGAAAGTGTTTTGTCATTAATAAGAGTAAAATATAATTTGCTACCAATATTCTTCAACGATTCCGCTCTCGAAAAGATATCATTCAATGAAAAAATTGTTGGTTTTCCGGAAGGAGGGTTGGGTTTTCTGGTGGTTGTTTTTGGAAGAGGAGAAGAAGAATTCATTTCTATAATATATATACATATATTATTCATCTTAATTAATATTTATTTGTCAACTGTGAAATATGAACAATTTTCGCATTACGCACTATTTTTTTCGGAACCCATTTCTTAAATTTATAATGAAATACACATTCCATTGCTATTTGCTTGTTCAAATCCACATATTTATCTTCACTTATATTTTGGAAGTCATCTTCGTCATCGCTCTCTTCGATATAATCTAAATTCCTGTTCTCTTTTATATCTCTAAATATATTGTTCATGAAAACACTGGTCTTATAATCGGGAATATAGGCAACATTATAATAAATTCTTGCACCTCCCTTGCCATATACATAAAGATGATAAATATCGAATTGTATATCCGCACTCACTAAAAACACAGTCGACTGTTTATATTGCGGTTTCTTAAAATCTGGACGAATCGGTATAAACAAAGGACGCTGGATTTTATTCTCTTGTTTAGATTTGTCTTTGACCAACGGGTCATTCAAAAATGGACATATCTTGTCTAAACATCGATATTGATAATGATGAACTGGATACGTAAGCGCTATATTATGTGTCGTACCTTGGTAATGTTTCATTACTGGTAACATAAAACGTATTTTATCAGATGATAACCTTTCGCGACTGTCCAAAAACTCCTTTATATACACCAATTTTTTACTAGTAGTTAGTTTCAAATGTATACCTTTATAATAATGTATATCCTCTATGATAAATACATTATAATCCAGTAAAAGTACACCATAAAATAATGTACCTATGCTGAGTCGTTCGTCGAACTCCATTGTTAAAGTCTGTATATTACACGGTTTCTTCTCCTTATTTAATTCCATTAATATACAAACATTATTATCTTCCAGGAAAGTGAACCACATTAAATATTTTTTACCATTCGGTATAGCAACCTGAACATCGTAATTTTCGGGAACCTTGTTATGTAGTAATGATTCATAAGAAAGTTCAAAATATGGTATACGGGATTTCAATCGTTCGGCAACATGGATATTTAGCATTGTTGTAGTCATTTCAATAATATATGTTGCTCTATTTATGTAGTTTTTCTATTTCAATTTTTCACATTTCATTTAGTGCGTGTTGAAGCAAATCTGATTCGATTGTCATTTCAAGTGATTCTGGATATGTCGACTCAGTTACATATGAATCGACTTCTTTCTCTTTGTTCATAGTATTTATAATATTTTTATATTTCTGCGTTTGTATACCAATTATATCCTTTATTACCGGTTTCGTATATACTTTCAATAAATAATTATATATATAATGAAGAAACATGATTAAACATAAAGACAACATAACAATTTTCATTGTTTCATACATACTATAATCTATAGTAGATAGTATTAAATATATTTTTACGAAAATATATAAAAAGCTACACGCTTATAACTTAAATGCCTTCGGTAGTACTAATAAATAAAACTGGTGAACTAAAAGCATCTGAACTAAAGGATGTTAATCTCGAATCTATATGTAAAAAATCAGGGTCAAAGGACATAAAGAATTTTAAGAATTTACATTCATGGACTGTGGATTTAGATAATAAAAAATACGAAATTGCGCTTTATGGAAAGGACAATGGACGAGCAGGTCAGGAAAACAAATATGAAATGCCCCCTCCGATTGACTCATCACTATATTTTGGTACTTGCGTATTGATTAACAAAGACGGCGAATTAACTTTACCCGAATGGGAAAAGATTTATGAATCTTTATATGGCGGATTTGAGGATATTGGAAGCGAAGACAGCGAAGACAGCGAAGAAGAAGATGAATGTGAAAAGACCAAAAACGGGTATAAAAAAGACGGATTTGTGGTAGATGATAATGACGATGAATTTTTTGAATACGAAGACGAATTAAGCGAAGAAGAATATGTATAATAAAAATATGTTTCGCGATTTATTTGTACAACTATATATATATATGTCTCTCGTAACTTTAAAAAGAAAAACTCAAGCAAAATATAGAAATAATAGCGTGGGATTTAGTAATTTCTCATTAGTTGGTAATCATAGAAGTCAAGGATGGGTAGGACAAACAACATTATCGCGCAGTTTACCCAAAACGGTTATGGTGGGAAATGTGGCAAAAGGATATGGCGGCTGTTGCGGTGAATATGTTTATGGACCGATTGTTAATAATGCTGTTATCAGCCAAAATAATCCAAATGTTACTAAAACATCGACTATGACCACCAGCGGATTACTAGAAAATAATTATTCGCAAATGGTCATATCTGGTCCACAATCGTGCTCCACTTGGAAACCGGATTATAATTCTAGTCTAAATAAGTCCCAATCATCATATATTACATATGTAAAAGAAGAAGCTCTCGAGTATGCGAATAGCGACGAATGTGCCGTTAATGCTGATAAAAATTCGGCATGTTGTTACGAAGATGTAGCGACTAATGAAGAAAATGTTAATACAATGAGTCAAAGTGAATATTTAGCACAAATGAAATCACAATGTTATAATAGTAATTATAATATATTTTACGTACCAAATAATTTGACAAATAATTTTACATTTTGTGGAGCTAAATAAAATCATGAGCCAATTCGCTAGTTTAGTAATAAAAATTGATAATTAATATAAAGCCTTATATACCTTTATATTATGGAACTTAATCCCACATTATTTCGGGTCAATCTACGCAAGAAATTCGCACATATATTAGAGGACGATGTTAAAAGTACGAATTTAGAAAAGGCAATATTCAACTTCGCTCTTCAGGAAGCATCTGTGCGAAAGGAAGTGAAAAAATGGGAGAATCCTCGGTTTGTTCAATTATATAACGACCGTTTATGGAGCGTGTTTGTCAATTTGAAAAATCAACGTATATTGGAATCGATTAAGACAAGTGAATTATTACCACAAACATTTGTTTTTATGACACATCAAGAAATGAACCCAGAACATTGGAAAGAACTCCTTGATAAAAAACGTATGTTAGATGCTAACCCAGATACAACGCTAGTAGCAAATACCGACATGTTTACATGTAGTAAATGTAAATCGACAAATTGTAATTATTACACCATGCAGACACGCTCGGCCGATGAGCCCGAAACTATATTTATTACATGTATCGACTGCGGTAAACATTGGAAGTGTTAACTATATTTACGTATTGACGAAAATAATATGAAAATATTATTATATATTAATTTAATATGTTTAGACATGCTATTTTTTCACAGCATGGATTGGGTCAACGTAAAATTGGCGTCGAAAACACCCCTAAAATATTAAGCAATCATATGGTGCGATATATTAATAAACATTATATTCGAAATTATGATAATTTTAACCAAAATTTGAAAGCGCTGTATAATTGTAATAAAAATATCGATGGAAAACGCATAAATATAGGCGGCGACCATTCTATGACAATTGCCACCGGCGCATATTCACTAAATAAATATAATAATACAAAGTTCATATGGATTGACGCACATGCGGATATAAATAACATGGAATCGTCAAATACTGGTAATATACATGGAATGCCATTGGGTTTTTTAACATCACATGGGAAAACCAATGCGTTTCCATTTATAAATAATAAGTTACGATATGACAATCTGATTTATATTGGATTACGCGATATGGACGATTATGAATCTAAACTCATTTATAAATATAATATTCCGGTTATACGTTCATCTGAGGCAAATAATAACACTAAAATGGTTTGTGATATATTGAAAAAAATGTGCGCAGATTCACCTGTACATATATCATTTGACGTCGATGCTTTAGACCCACGTGTTATTTTCAGTACCGGTACACCTGTAAGTAAAGGCTTGAGACAAAACACGGCCACTAAAATTATTAAGTATTTAAATGAAAATTTAGATGTTATTAATATGGATGTTTGTGAATTGAATTTAAATATCGGTTCAGATAAACAAACAAAAATGTCACTTAGTAATACATTGAACATTTTAGCACCGTTAAAAATATTTATACCAATGAGGAATTAAGTGTACTGTATAAAAATATAATTATAATATATATGGTCGCATTAACCAAAGAATTCAAAAAATTTAAACAAGAATTCAATCGCGCATTAAGTGTTATCGCTGCGGAAACTACAGAGGACGGTATAAAACGCGCAACTAAGACTGTCGTCGTAGCACTTACTCCTTTTTTCGACTTAAATACAGATGATGATAAAATGTTGGATACGTTTATTGGGTTCTACTTGCGTGTGTTAAAGTATATGATTATTGTAAGTGATTCCAGAGGCCGGGGTTTAGTACGTAATGGATACGCAGATATTTATACTGATTATGTTAACGAGATTGCTGACACAATCATAGAAAAAACCCATTTTAGTTTCTTAATACAAAATAAAATAGATTCCATACTTGAAGGAAATAGTCAATTAACGCGTGATTTAAAAATGAAAAAAATAAGTAAAACCGTATTAGTATCAGACTATATAGCTGATGTAGTACACGAAGAGAAGATTTTTAAATATGAACGTATTACCTTTTCAGATTGGCTGGTGATGCGCCTAAAATCTTCTGAGACTCCTGGGTCTTCTAGGTCTTCTAGGTCTTCTAGGTCTTCTAGGTCTTCTAGGTCTTCTAGGTCTGCGCATGGCGGATATAAATCAAATAATAATACTAGAAAAATCAGATAATTGTTTTCAAATCCGTAATTTTATTTTCCTTTGCCAAAATGTGAATTATCTTAGGATAATATGATTCTTTTTTACAAATCGCAGTTGAATTTTGCTGTATTGATATACAACGTTTGGAAAAATCCGAATCCAAATCGTTATAATCCGGATTATTTTTCTTCCAATCCATTAAAGATTTCATACTTTTCCGACTCACTTCTTGAATCGCATTCTCCAACTTTTCAGTTGAATGTGATTTATCCCATACATCTTTATCCTTTATATAAAGTGTTTCGCGTTTTACATCAGTACAGTGTATAGGCCTTTCATGTAATGTTAGCTGTTGTAAATTATCCATTAATATCTTTGTCATACCATTTACAAAACCCAACTGTGCGTTGTTTTCTAAATCATCGTGACTGATTTCAATACGTTCAATGAAATCAGAGAGATTAATCGCATTTTTACATGTCTCGTTCAAAAACATATTTATATTAAATTGATTATTGTGATTCGTAGTATGACCTACTTTGTGTATCATTTGTTCCATTAACTCGTCTTTTTTGCGTAACTCTTCATGTTGAATGTTCATTTGTTCCATTAACTCCTTTCGCTGCGTATTCATCTCAATCTGTTGATGCTGTAACTGGTCCATTGCTCTAACTAAAAGCCCCTTATAGTCTACTTCTTCATTATGAACGACGATTTGTTCAGAACTCATACATTTTTTTCTATGAGCATATAAGCCTTGACGGTACGAATACATTTTTCCACAATCACATTGATATAGTGTGGCGAGTTTTGCGTAATCATTTGTAACTCTTTTATGTTTATCGGTTGATAGATGCTTCTCATAATCACTCTTCTTAAAGCATGTATAGTCACAATATTTACATCGAAAATGTTTGGCGACTTTTGGCGACTTTTGCGTCATTATAATAGAGTTACAAAAAAATCGCCTAAATTTTCCGCGAAATTTTTTTTCAGTCACAATCCAAAAAAAAGAATTCTCGTTTTCACTCGCATATGCTAATAAATGGAAAATCCAAAAAAAGTCTGAAAACATTTATATATTTTTTTCATTTTTGGACATTTTAAAAATGTCCTTTTTTCAGAAAAACCTGGAAGTGTTTGAAGGGTTTTTTTCAAGATTCTTATATTCTCAATTTTTTTTCTAATATAATATTATATCAATCTATTATGCGTTTGTTTGTTCGAAGGAATAAAGTACTATTGGTGATAACCAGTATGATATTTTTCAGTTTCGTATACATGTTCATTTCCGATGATGAGTGGTATGGCGTGAATAAGATGAAGGACATAGTGAAGGAAGAGATTACTAAAGATAAGATTGAAGACGCTACAGACACTCATAGAGAAGGGTTTAGTACAGAACCTGGAATAAATAAAAACAAAGAAATAGTTGCCGAAATAGGTAAGGCAGAAAAGAAAGTGGACAAAATAGGTATAGTCAAATCTCAATTCGAAACATATTTTAATCGTTTATATTTTTCCATAATAACTGGATGTTTACTGGGGTACGGTGACATATATCCAGAGAGTATGAGACTTAAAAGCATTGTTATTTTACAAGCACTTTTAACAATTATTATAATTGTAATGTAAATCTAAAAAAAATTGAAATATTTTTTAGATTATTATGGATATACATAAATCTCCGCCATTTTATTATAGCCACATCACTATGAATTCTAATGAAACCGTACCAATTGAAGTATCAAAGCTCTCTGCTAAGCATGAGAAGTTTATTGTGTTCAGTTATTGGCTTTCCGAACAAATGAAGAGCGGTCATGAAAATACAAGTTTAGAAGAAATGGCGAATATATTTAGTAATACGAATGAACAGATAGTCTTCGTGGATTCCTTTCTCGCAGATTACAAACTGATTCAGAATATGTACAAGAAGAAGGTAAGAGAAATGAATAAGAAGAGTAAAATTAACACCGTAAACGAGGAACAGTCTCAGAAGAAGCGTGGAAGGAAGAAGAAGGAAGTTGTAGATAACAGAACAGAGGAAGAGAAACTAATGGATGAAATTGTCGCTAAAGCCCAGGAGGTTTAATATGTGAACATATTTTATAATCATACAGTAATATTAGTAATGAAAAAAATAATAAAAATTAAATATATACGATATTTGACGACAAGGGTCTCTTCAAGACCACTTAAAACATGTGTTAAACGCAAAATATAAAGCATTGTGTGATTCTGAATGAAAATAGTAACCAATGACATAAAAATTGAAGTATTTTTTTTATGAATAGACTATTATATAAATCACGTTTTCATTATAATACGAAGTATGAGTTCGCTTGAAAGAAGGAATTATAATAAATTACCACATAAATATGCTAATTTATTCGCATTTGGATATTGGTTTATAAATGAGTTTCAAAATCAACATCCGGAAATCGAAGATATACGACCCGCATATCTATCTAGGTTTCAATATAATGGAGACGTAAATCGTCAAATTGACACATTCAATGCTTTTTGGATACAGCGCAAAGAAGTGATGAAAATTATGAATAAAAATAATAGAGGAAGACCGCGGAAAAAAAAAGAAATTATACCCAAGTATGACAAGAATAGTTTACTTGCTATGTTAATCGCGGAAGCCGAGAAAGAAGTACAAGGTCCGTGCCTGAAAACGAGCACATATACTATAAATAATGAAACTTGTTCGCAAACTGATGGTTAGTTCTATGTAGAATAGGATGTTTGAATACACACAATACCTATAAAAATAAATAAAAGTCCAATTGAATATTTTTTTATATCAAAATCTTGGATTTTTAAGAACAATAAAGTGAAAATAAATGTGAAGAATACGCTTGTAGTCAACATTAGATGTACATTTGTTGGATTTTTTGTAGACTTCATACTTATATATATTAAATATCTCGAAATCAATAATGCAATTATCGTGAAGGCCAAAATCTCATAGAAATAGGAATCATATATTGTTAATAATTTTATAGAAAATAAATGTAGACTTAAAAAAAATGCCGCGATTAATGAACACATATGATATTGTTCCATATGTATATATTGATATATTTTTTTAACGTTGTAGTTTATACATTATATTCTCACTTATCAATCATATATCCAGAAGTTATGGAATCTTCACTGGTTTATAATAAAAATATAATATATGGTTGTTATTTGGACACAGTATATTTCCTAATTCTTTGACTTCACCTACTCTAGTACCATAATAGTTAAACTCGCGCATGAGTTTATTATATATTTTAAATTCTTTGTTTAGTTCGCGATAGCATAAAAAGTTTTCATCTATCAATACATCGAGAATAGTACCCGAGGGTCTACAATCTCGCGCCAATTCATATTTTATGATTTCACTCTTTATCTTTTGCATCCGCAATGTCAAATCAAATACATACAACATAACGTAAAAATGACCTCTCTTTACAGAATTATTATAGTCAAGGAGTTGATAATAAATATCAGTGTTTTCATATGTGTTATATTTATCGCGCACATACGGGCATTTTATGCGCATATGTAAATTTTCCATATATTTGAAATTATCGCCTATTTTTTGTACAATCGTATTATGAATCATATCCGCCCTAATATCTGAGTGTTTGATTCTACTGCCTAAGTCGCTCATAGATTTCAATATTGTAGTTGATACTTCGTGTATACTCGTTGTAATATATAAATCAATACAATATGCTAGGGTAGTCATGGATGTCGGGCTAAAATTCGCAATGTTATCGACAATCGTTTCATATATGTAAAAGAATTCATCATATTCAAAACTGTATTTTCTCAATATTTTCCAGAAATGCGGATTTCTTTGCGAGAATAGATGCGCCGCACTTTCAAAATAATCAGAATCAACCTTCATGTTTTATAATATTCGCATTGTTATAAAACATTATTCAATTTTTCCTTTTTATTGTGGAATTATACTTACCTCCCTTTGATTTCTTTGATTTAATTGTTGCTACCTTCTTTGTGGTTGGACTAATCGAACGAGACCGACTTCTTTTCATTTTTCTTTTTGGGGTAAATGAGCGTTTTGCCTGAAATTCAAAAATAGGGTCTTTACTTTTTTCATTGAAATCGCATACTAGAAATCCGTGTTCATAGAGAGATTTGTTATGCGCATAATGGAAATCGCCGATAGTATATTCAGTATTGTTATACTCTGTTGGTATTTCCAAGTCTAAATGTGTTCCTCCTGTACCTACGATGTATTGTTTTATTTTCATTTCTTTGTCATCGTGATAGAAAGTAACTTCACCTTGCTGATATAAATGTAAGTCAGCGCAAAGATAGTAGTATTGACTATTCGGCAATAAATCATGTACATCACTAAGCAAATCGGATATACGCGGGATATCGCTTTTAGCTTTAATCTCATCATCTTTATTTTTCAAATATATCAAGGGGTGGTGACCAATAAATACGATTTTATCGATAACTTCATACTTTGATATTTCTTCATTTATTTTGCGTCTTTGATATTCGTTTAAATCATTTTGATAATTCGGCGAACCTCTAGTAATTCTTGAATTGTCTATAGAAACAAATGATTTATAACATTTCTTAAATTTATTGAAATCTTTTTTAACATACATGGTGGTATCAAAGAAAATCAATAACGTGTTTGTATCAGAATCAAAGTTAAATTTGAACAAGTCTAATGTGGAGTCGGGTCTTGAGTTCACAATGTCACGTTCTAATTCCAAAATTTTACAGGAATTGTCATGGGATTCTCTTCCAGAAGAGGATAAAAAACGCATATTAGTTTCAAGGTCATGATTTCCCAGAATGAGAAATTTATCGCGACCGTCATTTGGAATCAATTCAAAACCTTCGCGTAGTTCATCCTCGACAATAGTTTTTATTTTTTCGCCTTTACTATTACTTTTATTGGGATAATAATTGTCTCCCGCAATAGAAAAAAAATCGACTTTGTTATTCTTTTTTGAGCCATTTTTTATATATCTCTGTATTGCTTCCATATTTTCTTCTAAATCACCATGTATATTATTCCAACATCCAAAATGTATAAATCGCATTGTATATATATACAATAGAAAATGTGTAATAATTAACTACTTAACTACTTCTAACTATATAAATTGTGCTCTACACGATGGACACGATGAACCGTTATGACACTGATGGTGGCGAAATATACAATCACCGCAAAACTGGTGTCCACAGCGCAGAATTATTTTATTGGTTTCACCTAAAGCATTGTAGCAAATTGCGCAGTCGGTCGCATCAATTTGCTTATTTTTTGTCACAAGCTCGGATTTAGCTACAGCGTCGAATTCATCCAAAAGAGACCTTTCTGTTGGCGTTTGACTTATACTTATTAAAATATTTGCGGCCTGTACTCGTTGACTATGCGTATAGTCATTTTCAATTTGACGAGCCCGTTGTTCCAAACGCTTACGCTTTCGCGCACGCAATAATTGTTTTTTAGCAGATGTGAAATCCTTATAGCATTCATAACCATTGTCTGTCGAAATAGTATTTACAGACAATCTATGAATCCCTTCTTGTAATTCCAATACCTGAATATTCAAGTATATAGTGTCGACTTCTTCGTCCTGATACCAACATTTATTCGCGACTTTCATTACACAGTAGTCGAGATTTTTATACCCCCAATATGTTTCATCGCACGTTTCGAGCATATCTTTTATCTCATAATGACATTTATATGCCTTTTTCGCAAGTGAAGTATGCGACGCCTGTGTCATTCGGTCATCTTCGCTCAAATTCAACCATTCTATATCGTCACGACACAAGTAATCGCAGTTGATATTAACAATTTCAACACATTTTTTTATCATATTGGCTTCACAACACATTTTATAAAGCGGTGTTTGGGATAGACCGTCGGAAATATTCTGGAAATTACAGTAAGTACACTTAGACATTATTAATTAATAAATAATTATACGTGTACACACAGAATGAAAAAATAAATCAATTTTTATTCGATTTTCAATCTCGTCAACAAAATTTTAATGTAATACGTAAAATTTTCATTCGAAATATAATTTAGAGATATATAATAATGAACTCTAAACGTAGAGGAAACAAGAAACAAACATCGCGTATGAACGAAGAAGAACTAGCTCGACATTACGAGTAAAAAGACGCCAAAGAAATGAGTAAGTCAGTTTTCGAAAATTTTCAATATTTATCCAATAACGCATAATATACCATACTTCTGTATATTTTAACAATAATTGTATCTTGATATTGTTTTTCTCGAACACTATTCGTATCAAATACAATAATAGGATTCGCATTATTTGGACATGATAGGTAGCAAATATATCTCCATAGTTTTTCAATCAATTCGTCGCTAGACATATTACAGAACATAAATATAATCATTTATTGTATTTATGTTATTTATAATACCAATTTATGTAATAATCTTAATCTGCGGTTAGGAGTTTCTTACCATTCCAAAATAAATTAGTTCCATTATCAGTAGTCAATACTCCTCCATTCAAGTTAATTTTTTGTACAAATAATTGACTATCATTATCCACATATATTAAATTGCGTCGCGAGGTCTCAAATGTCACAGTACCGTCTTCGCTTGGGTCATTTACTTGAACACCAAATCCTCCTCTAAGTACACCGTTATTATCTAATCTGTCGATGACCATCTGAACTTGACCAATCTCTACTGTTCGATCATTTGCATCCCTTACTTCAAATGATATATCAGGACCATAACGCAAACGAGTGACTTTATCGCTTTCTGGAACCGCTCTTTTATCGTATTCATCAGTATACTTTACTATATCAGCATACGTATATAACCTACTTGTGCGTTTTGCGGTATACGCACTATACGTACTAAAATATGTAAGAACATTTGTTGATATATCAGACATGCTAATATTACTATCGATCTTAACAGCATTTTCTTGAATACGATCACCTACCACAACTGGGTATGATTCACGGAGAAAACTGACGTTATGTCTTCCAGCATAAGGGTTATCTATAGTACTATAAACCATGTCTGAATAATTGATAAAACGTTCATCTGTGCCAACTCCAAAAAACTCGGCATCTGGATCAATAGAAACGTAATTTGTACCACTACTATGAGTTAACAATAGATCACCAGTTATTCTAGCATCACCTTCAACTGACAAAGATGGTTTTATAATATCTTGAATACATAATTCACTACATAAAAGCGTAATTGTAGTACCGTCTATCTTAGTACATTTAATTCCGGCTACAAAGTCAGAGTGTAAGTCTTCATAAGTTATAACATTGAAATCACCAACTGACATATTTTCATTATAATTATTCATATATCTAACCCAAAAATTCTTGTATTTTGTGATTATATTATAGGACAAATTACGTACTAATTGAGTGTCGCCATACTTCAAAGGTTTAAACAAGGTGGATATCTGTTCGAAGCTAATCTTGCCGTTATTATCATTGGCCAAAGCATTCAATTCACTAACCTGTCCAGATACCTGACTAAACTCAGTTATCTCGTCACCAGACAAATAATTATCATTATTAGTGTCAAACTTGTCGAAAAGTGACTTCAATTGACTATCCGGTATTGGAAACCCCTCAATTATGTGAAGGTCCTGGATTTTCGTCTTGTCTATATCAGTTATATCAAATGTTAAAATGAAACTGAACATCAATATATCTACATACTTTATATTCAGTCTTCTCAATTTATTAAAACTTTCAACTTCGTTGACAGCTTTTATGCTACTATTCATATAAGTATATATACGATTGTTCATCATGTTACCACGAATACCGTTATCCAAAAAGGTAATAAGATTTGGATTCGAATCAGGACGTAATCCATAACTTTGAATGTTTGTTCCTATTCCTAATAAGTACATCTTACCCTCAATTTTTAGAAATAGTATCCGCAAAAATTTCCAACCGAATACAAAATCGAGGTGATAAAGAACACAACAATTATCATATATTAGGTCTGTATCTAATATATTTGTAAAAAATTTTTTTGCTATATTTAAGGAATAATTATTAGTATCATCTTGTATATCTCCAATCGATTGTCCATTCCAATTAGGATATAACCAGTGGCGATGGCAAAATACATCATCAAATGACATTGTATTCATATTAATTTCATATAAAACAGTGTAATTATAAATGGTTTGTTCAACATCAGGTAACTCATCATACACACCATCTATAATCTTTCCAAATTCGGCATCATCTGTAAAAGGAGCAGCGGCACGCAATTTCGCAGCAATTTTATTAAGTAGATTATATTGTTGTGTTCCAGAATGTAATTCAGATAATACTTGAGTAATGGTTGTATCTTTAATATCTAGCATCGATTTAGGTTCCTCTATACCAATACCTACTTTATACATATTTGTAATGGATTTATTAACATTATTAACCTTAAAAATATTGTTATTATTCGAATCATTTACACTGAAATTACCACTAACTGTATTATCGCCATTAACAATCATACTTTGGTCAAGTATTGAATTCAAATCAAATCCAGAACCAATTAGAAGATAGTTCTCTCCAACCTTTATAGTATTTGTAAACGATAATTTCCTACCACCTCTCCATGTATAATTAACAGCAAATGTGGAGTTATGTCGGTTTGTATAAAGGTCGTTGTTTTGCGCTGTGATGAGATCAACCGCACTCTGTACATTATAATCACGTGACCAAACATCATACGCAAACTTTTCATTCCACTGTAATGCTCCTTCCATGATTATATATTTGTAATTATCAGTCAAATTCAAGGAGAATATATAACTTTCTGGACGTAAGCCAAATCTATTTGAAAAATATTCATTATTTTTGATAGCTGTTCGAAGTTTTATAGTACCATCAGTATCTTTTGTAGCTGTCATAACACCATTTTTATCAGCATCAATCAAAGAAACATCTTTAAATAATAGAGTAGCTAAATTCATGAAACGCATTACACGGCTAACATAATCCATGACCTTTAAAAATGGTTTACCAGTGGAATCGTCATTCGTGATATTAGTGACATCTAAATACGTCATAGCAAAAATAATACGTTTTTCTGAAGCAGTAGTAGCACCAGCAATAATGGCTCGTATAGAAGTCATATACGATTTTTTATCTTTAGTTTGAAGTAATTCGGTAAAGGAAAATACATTTTCAGAAGAATTAGTTACACTAGCATACTGAGGCAACATTTGATTAACCTCATTTACAATTTGTTGTAATCGTGTAAAAGAATAGTCGCTTTTAATAATAGTATCACCTAGACCATCAGTATGGATTATGCGAATATCATACTCAACTACAATAGGTTTAATGGGTAATGAAAATACAGTGCATTGATTTTTATAATCAAATAAAGAACCACCCAGAACAAACAAGGAGGAAATATAGTCTGGGGTTTTCGTATGTAAGTGCTCGATAAATTGAATAATATCGGCGGTATTAACAGATTGGGTAACAAATGTATCAAACAAATCCAAGACTCCCTGCTGTGTCATGTTATCAATATCTAATAACCCATTCACTTCATACGGTTGTTGATTGATACCAATCTTGTCATTAAAAGAAACCACCTTTCTGGTATTGTCGGTAGTGATAACAGGTTCGCCATTATATCGCAATATATTCAAATTGCCTTGAATCGCGACATCTCCTGTCATGGTAACAGAATTAGGAAATAATTCATTAATATTAATAGATTGAACTTGATAAGATAGTCCATCATATCCATCAACTTGTATCATTTTAACCACTCCGGTATAATACGTCGCACCGACAGCATATTGAACAATAACAATCTCCCCTTCACTCATACCAGTATAATTACGATTAAGTTGAACATTTATATTAAAAATAATAGCAGGCATATCAATATTAGAACCAGGAATATAAGCATCGGCAATTCTCTTACCATTCAATTGAGGATAGTCATGAGAAGAAACCACCAACAATTTATTAAAATCATTGTCTTCTCCAAACTGATAAACGGTACCCAATCTAGAATCATAATCTGTACTGGCAAAAGTATTAATTTTCGTTTGAACATTGGTCAAATACGTTTTAAACGTGATCGGTATGGTGAAGTACGAATGTATTTGAGGCATTCTTCTCGTTATACATACTGTCACACTAATAATGATATATTTAGTCGGGTCTAAAACGTCCGTCATAATACATTGTATATGAATGTCGATTCCACGCGCGGTTAAACCAAACATACAGTTATATAATCGATTATAGTTAGATAGAACATCTTTATTATCACTAATTAATTCAGCGGTTGAGTCGTAAAATTTCTCGTTCAAATTCTTAAATAAAATGTTGTGGGGTTCCACCAAGTCGGATATATAGTTGTCATCAAAAGATGAATTTGATTGATAAAAGTATACAATATTTTGTTTTGCAAATTGGAAAATATCTATATTCGAATCAGCATCCTCATTTTGATGACCATATTTCAACTCAATAATAGATCGTATAACATTGCTATAACTATTTTGTCTAGTAATTTCTGATTTGTGTTCATTTATAAGACTTATAGTCCAATTCAATCTACTGACTGCTTCGCTAAATAAATTGGATATAATATTGACATTATAAATAGAAATGTTATTTTCAGAACTAGCAACGTGTGTATTTAAATCAAACTGTATATTCTTAACAGTTTTCATTTCACTAGTTAGTCGTTTAACTTCACTATCAATACGATTATTTCTACGACGTTCATCAGTATCTGTATAGTTCGGACCCATAGAATACTGTCTAACCATACTATATTATATTATTATACTAAATATTTACTATATTATACTAAATATGAACGGTTTTTATTTTTTATTCGTTTAATCGACCACGACATCGATAATATTCAAATAAATAAAATAAAGTATATAAATATTTAGAATTCTCTCTTCATTCTTATTTTCAATCTGTTTAACAACAATAGCAACAGCCACAAACAGTAGCAGAAGTAATCATACAGGATAACCAGTTGGAACAAAGTTTCGCAGTCGGTAGACACGACAAACAACAACAGTCCGAGTATACCCCATTCTCTCGATATAGAAGAATATTTAACAACATATACAAAAATACAAATACAAATTCATTAAGAGGGAATCTCGCCACTTTACCAAACGCATTCACCTGGTCAAATGTAGAGGGAGTCAATTATTTAACAAAAAACCTCAATCAATATATACCAGTATATTGCGGTAGTTGGGATGGGGATATTATAAAAATTTGGACAAACGATACTGGATAATCCGTAATTCAGGGGAGTCATATTGGGGCGAAATAGGTTTTATGCCTCTAGTAGCCAGTGAAAACAAATTGGGTATTGAGAAAAACATGCGCCTATGCTATTCCTGGTAATTGGACAATACCTGTACATACCTAGAATGAAAAAATAAATCAATTTTTATTCGATTTTCAATGTCGTCAACAAAATTTTAATGTAATACGTAAAATTTTCATTCGAAATATAATTTAGAGATATATAATAATGAACTCTAAACGTAGAGGAAACAAGAAACAAACATCGCGCATTATTGACGAAGAACTAGCTCGACATTACGAGCAAAAGGATTCTAAAGAAAATAGCAAGTCTATTTTTGAAAATTTTCAATATTTGTCGACTAAAGAACGAGCAATAATTGAATCTAAATTTGCCAAACCAAAAAATGAGTCTCAAGCACGCTATATACACTGTTTAAATAAAAGTGGCAATAAAATAATAATTGCTACCGGGCCAGCGGGCACTGGTAAAACGTTATTTGGCACAGAATATGGACTCAAACAGTTTTTACACGGTAAATATGATAAATTAATATTTACTCGTCCTGCAGTAGCGGCAGATGAAGATTTGGGGTATTTACCGGGCACATTGGAAGAAAAAATGGCGCCATGGATACGTCCGATATACGATATATTATATAGTTTTATCAGTCCAGCGGAAGTAACCGAATTAATAGAAAATAAATCGATTGAAATCGCCCCTTTGGCATATATGCGCGGACGCACATTCAAAAATACATGGATTGTCGCCGATGAAATGCAAAATAGTATACCAACGCAAATGAAAATGTTACTTACTCGTTTAGGCGAAGGTTCGCGTATGGTAATAACTGGCGATTTGGACCAACATGACCGTCACGGGGAGACCAATGGTCTGGCAGATTTTTTGGATAAATTTCGCGGAAATCGGTCGTCATCTATAGTAAGTGTAGAATTTGAAACCGGCGATATCCAACGTGAAGATGTGATAAAGGAAGTATTGGATGTATATTGTGGTGTAGTACCAGAACACTATGTAAATTCTTAAAAAATTGATTTATTTTTTTAGGTATGGTATATATAGTATAAATTCACCACAATCATAATGGACGATTACGGACAATACATCGATATTGAGCAGGGATTAAATCATAGTTTGTCTACATCTATAAAAAATAATCATGTATCGATTGATATAGATGACACGTATATCACCTATGCGCCACCAATTGATATTCTCCCATTAGCAGTACATTATCTGATTTATTGTATCAGAAGAATTTTCCAATAAGAAAAACAATAAAAATATAAAAAGATGATTATGTATATACACATGTTATCATTTATCTATGATTCATGCTACGACCTTTACATTTTTTTGTATAATTTTAGCGAGTACTGTATAGACAATCATATTAAAATATAATTTGTAAAAAAATTGAATTAGATTTATACTATATTTATAATAGTATAAATAGTTGCTATAATGGAGATTATTATTGAAAATGTCGAAAAAGCCCAAGCCTTTGTAGAGATTTTTCAGAATATGAAGTCGTTTACAAATGCGATTTCAATCATGTTTAAACAGGATAAAGTATATGTTCAAGGTATGGACAATGCGCATGTAAGTATGTTTGAATTGTCACTCATGAATACTTGGTTTGATGGATATAAAGTAGATAAAGACGTAGTATTGGGAATAAACGCACTTATATTTGCGAAAATGCTGAGTACACATAAGACCAGTCAAAAGATTGTTTTAACATTGAATAATGTGGATAATTTGGACATATCTTATTTAAGTGAAGATAAAGAGTTTAATAAGGATTTCCGCATGCCGCTAATTGAATTTGAAAATGAACTAATGGGGATTACCGAGTTCGATTATGATTTGGAATTTACTATGGCCAGTAAGAAGTTAAAGAGCACAATTGATGAAATGGTAAATTTCGGTGAAAATGTGAATATTGATTTTAAAGATGACCGCATTGTTTTACATGTTGAAAGTGATAGTGCTGGTATAATGAATACATATATCGACATTGATGATGTAGATGAGTGTATAATTAGCGAAGACGATGATATATCATGTAGTTTCACATTGAAATATATGCAATATATGTCGAATTACTTCAAAGTTGCCAAGAATGTACAACTTAAGTTTAGCAAACAGTATCCTATGATGTGTAAGTATATGTTGGACGAAAACTGTGAAAATAATTACATGAGATTCTATTTAGCTCCGAAAATATCCGACAATTAAAAGAAATCGAAATTATAATCGTCGAGAAGACCACCGGCAGTAATATTATAAATAGTGGTAATATGAAATAAATAACTATTTATATCAATTATATCCATTTTTTTCATATTTGAATCACTTGACTCTAACCCTTTCAACAATTCATATTTCTTGTAAATCGTAAAATCAAAATCGGGTTCAGTAATATTTGGACGGAAATCTTTCCCTGAATTGTATTCTCTGTCATTTGATATATTTCTAAAAAGTGGCTTGTCAATAAGTGGATATAAATTATTATTTTGTATATTGGAATAACGTATATATTGCGATATTTTCCATATCATTATTTATATAGAAACTAAATATTCTATATAATTATAAAAAATTGATTAATTATTCCATTTTTATAATATATGTACAATATTTAACCAATAATGAATTATTCTTATATTTGTAATGAAATGGTGGATTATAATGAAATGATAGATGATAATGAAACAATTATAATTGACGATGAGAGTATTTCAACAATTGACACTGAAACAGAATCATTAGATGGGAGCGAGTTGGAATTCGCGGCGTTTGATGATATATGGGATGCTATTTTTGAATATGAAGAACGGTCGTTCGACGATGCGTTAATAAATGGTAAGTATATTATTGGTATGCCAGGTTATGAACGAAATACTAATGAATGGCTATATTTATCCGGTATATCTGCCAAAGGATTTTATAAGTTTAATCTGGAAGATGTATTGAAATATTTACACGAATATAGTTTATCTTACGTCCACAAACCGAATATACATATAATGAAACTATATACAAAAAATGATGGTACATGTAATGTGGTACTGAAAACATTTTGGTTGAAAATAATTCAACGAAAATGGAAGAAGGTCTACAAAGAAAGACAAAAATATATCCGAAAAATGCGGAACCCAATGAATTTATTTGCGCGAGAACTAGGTGTACAGTTTCATTGTCCATCGCTGTATGGTATGCTCATCTATTAAAACTGATTTTAATATCCCTAAATTTCATCGCAAATACTCAGAAATAAAGATATAAACACTTTCCCTAATTCTTTTTTAGCATGATTTATCTGCATCCATTATATATTATTTATTTGATAAGATAATAGGTATGTCAAATAAGTAACCAATGTAAATAAAATTCCACCCCATAACGTATCGATAACTACAGTATTTATATTCCAGTCTTTTAATAATGCGTATGTCGTTCCTTCGTATACGCCATATATTACCAAGCCTAATAAAAACGCATCGACATATGACCGCCGAGGTTGAATAATGAAGTAGTTAATTCCGATAATTAAGAATAAATATGACAATACGGCGCCATAAATATTTATCTGGAAACTGGATTTTTGTACCTTTTCTATTTGTTTTTTAAAGAAATCTTTGATAAAGGATAAATAAAGACTATCTACAGACAAAAGTAGTATACTGCTAATAATAAGATTTGTTATATTCATACTATAAATAATGTAAATATAAATTATTTTGTAAATGCGATATTTAAAGCACGTGAAAAGGATATTTCTTTGGGATTAAATCCTCGACATGAAGGTTTTCCTAATAAAAATGTATAATAGTTGAAATGTTTACCATATTCGATTTTTTTCTCTCCCATGTAAATGAAGAAACCAACCGCAGTTAATATACCAATAATTATCATGCTAATATTTTGTGTAATTTCAATATATTTACTGCGTTCTTTGTATATTTCGATATCTGATAATCCGGTCGTTTTTTGGGATATATATGAATCGTATTCTTTGTTAACAATATGTAACATGTAAATCAATGCGTATAGTAAGAATACCGCAATCCAGAATTGATATTTAGTTTTGGCATTTATTAAAAATACGACGTAAAGGACTAAACTGCTAATCATTCCGCTTATATTGGCAAGCTCAGGTATGGCTAAAATCCCGAAAAAGAATAATGTTAAAAACCCGAAAATGTGCTTGAGAAAAATATTATGAGCAAGCGCTTCTTGTATTTTACATGGGAATAATTGTGCTAAAAAATTACCGGATATTATTAATGTGAAAATAAAAATGGCGGCAAATCTTTCTACGTAGAAATGGGTAGTGTTATCAATCATATTTATATTATATAAATATAATTTATGAACGTATAAGTAATCTTCTATACCATACTTATATTGAACGAATTTTACGTGTTTGTGTTTTCGTCTTTTTATTTGGAGTGGTTAATGATTTTGCTTTACTTATGGAACGAGTTGATGTTCTTGTGGTTTGAGTAGAAGGATTACTATTGATTATTGGCGGGATTCGTCTTCGGAATGAATATTTACTAAAAAGTCTACTATTATCATTTTTCTTTGTCATAGAATATTCTGGAATGTATTGTGAGATATATTTTTTATGTGTACCAAATACTTCTTCGGTTGGGTCTAAAACAAAATACGGGATAATTTTATCATATACCATAACAAGTACGTTTTCATAAAGAAATTTCTCAACCCATCGCATTTGTACACGTAGAGTTGTTGCTTTAAAATATGCCACGTTTACCAGACCATCAATTATAATTGGTGCGCGAATTAATTGTTTAATAATCGAACTCTTATTTACATTTAAACTACTAATACCACCATATTCACTGCTAAGAAAAGTATCATCCGGCTGTTTTAATCTTTTTGGTAAGTTCTTTCTAACACTTTTTATTATTGTTTTATGTAATAAATACCCATAGTCATTAACAAATTGATGTAACCAATTGTCAGTGACATCGCATCGTTTCAATAAAGAGTTGGATTGTTGGACATTTCGCATAGCATATAAAAGAAAATTTTGACGCAATCCTCGTGAGAAGGGTCTAAAAAATTTCGATGTTTTATCTCCAAGTTTCGATACTCTTCCGAAATCAATAATCATAGTTTTGCTGTTAAATTTCGATACAATCATATTTCCACTGTGTAAATCGTGGTGAATATAACCAATTTTATAAAACAAAACAATAATTTGCATCATAGCATTTGAATACGCTTGTTGTAAAATTTCGATTTTAGTAGCATTATCGTATGTAGTTTCGTCAACAACCCACGTATGAAATGACCGAATGCCGATAGGGTCAGGAATAATTGCCATAGTAATTATACCAAGATTTAATTGCGCGGGTACTATATCAGTTTTAATCGTATCTGTATAGTTTTTCGATAATATATGTGTTTTCAAGTAACTACAAATTTTACTAACATCTTCGTCTTGGGCTTTATCTACAAGTAGACGCAAAAAATTTATTATATCTCTGGTCTCATTTGATAGTATTTGAACATCCGCTATACCCGGACAAATTGGTTCGTTCCCTCCAATAATAGACTTGGCATAAATATCCATTTGTACCTTCGCTTCTGATAAAAAATCGGATTTGATATTAGTACATTTACGTTTGTCTTTAAAATTTTTCGACAGTACTCGTTCAACATATTTATCGATTATTGTCAGTTTTAATATGTAATCGGTTTGAGGTATTGTGAAATCACCTGATTCTGCTAAATCATTATATCTCGAATGTTCTTCGTTCACTCTTAATCGCAGAATAAACCCATACAATGAACTATACATCACTGTATGAATCTCGGCGCTATCTGACTTAATCATATCTAATACATTTTCGAACCCAGGTTTGTGTTTATCTTTGGATTGTAACCCTCCAATTATTTTATTCATATATATATCTATATATTATATATCTTCAATAATTGGGATTGTATTACCCGATACATCTGATTCTTCGCACTCATTTTTCGGAAACACGATTGTTTTTAATACCTTTTCTTCCGTGTTATGTTCTTGAAGTAAATTTACACAATAGTTAGGTGTATTCACCATAATGTTAGTAGGTGTTTGATGTGTAATCGAGTATACCAACGCATTTTTATTGAATCTTATTGTATATAAACACCAAGATGGAATATGTAAAACGCAAGTTGAAGCTAAATGTACATCGGTTACATTATATTTTTCGGCATCTGTCTTGTTCCACAAGCATAAACCTGTTAAATCCAAATCTTTATTATATGTCATCATTTTCACGTCAATGCTTCCATTTTTAACAAATAAGAATAAATCACTTTCTCGCATTTGTGTAAGTGACGTGTATGAATTTGATGAGCCCAATAGCACATCATACGACGTATTATATGAAAAATATGGGTTTACATAATTATTGAATTCAGAGAACACCATTGGTAATTCATTTTTGGCGAAATCCTGATTTTTCATTGAATAATAAACACCGTCTGTATCTTTGTCAAATAAATCTTCTAAAGATACATACGACATTTGTATAAATTCGTTGTCTTTGTTGTCAAATACGCACATATTTTGCTCTTTGTTTATGTTGTCTTCACTTAGTAAATTTAATTCAAACACGAATGGTTGTCGTAATTCGCATATTTTCTGTAATTCATTGCGGTTTGTATATTCGACATCGTAAACCATGAGTTCCTTGACATATTTGAATTCATTCATAAAATGTAGATACAAAAGTAATATCGCGACAAAAATTAATATTGTAATAAAAATGTTCATATTTATATTACTTATTTTTGTTTTTATATAAAAACGAGTTTTACTTATTTTTTCGACACTAGCGTTATTTTCGATTTTACAGTAGGAACAATGAAACTATTGAACAATTTATATAACGATTCCATTATATTTGGCGAATTGATAATATATAAAGTCTTCAGGTTTTCGGAATATTGTGTGTCTGCGTCGTTTAGACATGCTCCGCAGAATTTTTCGATGAGTTTGCGATGTCTATCTGCTGAGCTTATTGTAAATGTATCCAAATTTATTACACAATTATAATTATCATACTTACTTATTAACTCTTTGAACTTATTCAATATATATGTAATACATTGGTCATGATTTTCATCATGGCAAAACAGTTTCAAAACCGGATACTCAATGGTTACTGTATTTTCTTTTACTTCCAAAGTATGTAAAAGAAGTTGTTCAATGTCTATATTACTACATACTTGTTTAGCAATATTTGCTTTCTGAGTATTTTTAAAAAACTGATTTTTGCTATTTTTATCGTAGTACTTTGTCTGGATGTTTTCAATGTCTTTCTGTATTTTTTCCATAATAGAAAAAATAAAGTATATATTTAAGTTGTTTACATTATGTATAATTTTTCAATTTATTTTTTCCCCTTTTTGCCTTTATTTTTAGAATAACCTATGGATTCAATCAAATCGTTATCGTTATCATTATCATTATCATTTTCTTGTATAATAGCATCATCCAGCGTTAAGTTCTCTACGTCTATTTGCGTTGTAGACATATTAGACTCGGGAACATCAATAATGTCACTATTTGACAATATCTCTTGTGAATTTCCTAACTTATCAAACATGGTCTTATTTACTTCCATAGTGAAAGACTGAAGTTTCATCATCGTATCTTTTAGCGTAGATAACTCTTCCGCCAAAACCATGAATTTTTGGTCTACATCGCTCATGTAATCAGATAAATCCATTTTGCGTTTACCTTCCGGAGTATTAACTTCAATTTGTAATGATCCTCCGGTTGTCATATTTTTTTCGAGCGCAAGAATCTTCCCCTCTAACATAGCTAAATATTGTTGCGGGTTTAATCTTTGAGTGGGTGCAGATTGTGGTCGGTTCTGAACGGCACTTTGTACTGGTAACGGCGGTGTTGGTTTATTTTCAGGTTGAGCTCTTCGGCGTTTAGCTGCTGCGATTGAGTTCATATGAAATATAAGACAATATATTCTCTAAATTGTTTTAAATAACTTTCTATTTAGTTAATATTCACTCAATATATTTTCTAAAATTAAATATATATGGAACTGAATCAAGATAAAAAAGAAGCGTCCTTTATTAATCATGTTTTTTCGAATAGCGATGAAGACAAATCCGAATTGTTGAATGTAGTACAATACGGACTAATGGCTATTATTCCTGTAATTATATTGAATAAATTGATTCACCGTTTTATTCCTGAGGCGGACCCGGATAAATCCTCATTGGAACTTTTAGTCGAAATGGCCATTCAAGTTGTCCTCATCTTTGTGGGTTTGATTTTGATTCACCGAATCATTACATATTTTCCTACATACAGCGGATTCAAGTATGAAAACTTGTCATTGACAAATATTATTCTGGCATTTTTAGTAATAGTATTAAGCATCCAATCTAAACTTGGACTAAAGGGAAACATTCTTTTTGACCGTGTGATGATATTATGGAATGGCCCAACTGAATCCTCCGACGAAGAACCGAAAAAAAGGTCGAGACATAGTCCTAGTCGAGCCGATGAAATGGACAGTCCACACATTCAATCTGATGTATTTCCACCCGCACCTGTAGCCACTAGTAAACCAAATAACGACTATGGAGTTCCTGCTCCTGAAATGCAATATGAAATGGGACCAATGGCCGCCAATTCTATTTTAGGAGGTGCGTTCGGTTCTAGTTTTTAAACATTTAAATTTTAACGACTGCGTCTTTACAGCGCGCATATGATTTACGATGATATTGAGATATTCCATGTTTCTCAATACCTTCGATGTGTTTTTTAGTTCCATATCCCACATTATTCAATAGGTCATATTTCTCATGTAATTCGGGTTCCGAGTCGCATAATTCCGCTATATATGTATCATGGGCATATTTAGCCAGAATCGACGCCGCTGCGATGAACGAATATGTATTGTCTCCTTGCTTCACGGTAGTAAATGGCACTGTAATATCGTTGTGTTTAAATGGCAAAAAATCATTGCCATCTACTACTGCGAACACTTCACTACTACCCAGTTTATCTATGACATTGGTTATTGATTGACGCATGGACTTTAGCACCGCTTGTCGAATATTTATTTTATCGATTTCTTCGGCTTCAATGAAATCCACGGAGTATGCAATAGCATGCGATTTGATGTAATCACTGAGGTCTTTCATCTTTTTGCGCGATTTGATTTTCTTGCTGTCTTTCATCAGGTGGTGGTCGAACTCTTCAGGAAGAACTGCGGCGGCGGTATATAAACGACCAAAAAGTGGTCCACGAGCACATTCATCCACTCCGATTTCATATTTGTTAACGGGATTATGTTTAGTTTGTAACATATGTTATAAAAGTATTATATTTTTATGTTTTACAAAGAATTATATAAATCCAATCATTATATATATATATAAATGATAACGATTCATTTAATGGGTGGATTGGGCAATCAATTATTTCAGATATTCCATTTAATCAACTATTGTTTAGAATATAAAGTACCATTTTATTTCGAACATCAAAAACAGTTACGTCATGATAGACCATTTTATTGGAATAATTTTTTGAAATCATTACAGTTATTTGTGAAAGATGCTGTTCCGAATTTACCATTATATCGTGAATCTGGTTTTCATTATAATCCTGTGAAACCATATAATTCAATGAATAATGCATTTAAATTTTATGGATATTATCAGTCTTATAAATATTTCAATAAACATGAAGAAAATATATTCAAGTTGATCAAATTAGACGAGCAACAAAAAGAAATTTATATTAAATATAAAGATACATATGATTTTGAAAACAGTATATCGTTACATTTCAGATTAGGAGATTACAAGAATATAGGGCCTAATTATCATCCAATTGTTAAAGAAGAATATTATGAAAAAGCAATTAATAAAATTATCGATGTAACAGGTAATGAAAAACAAAACATAATATATTTCTTTGAACAAAAGGATTTGTCTATTGTAAAAAATAAAATAAAATATTTGGAGAGTAAGTTTACACAACTGAAATTTGTTCCTATTGACACAAATATAGTGGATTATGAACAGTTACTTTTAATGAGTCTATGTAAACACAATATTATAGCCAACAGTACTTTTAGTTGGTGGGGAGCATATTTCAATCGCAATCCTTCAAAAATTGTAGCTCATCCGACCGTAGATTCATGGTTTGGTCCAAATCTTAAAAAAAATAAAACACATGATTTATGTCCTAAAACATGGATTGAGATATTAAATTAAAATTATGTATCATCAACAAAAATTTTTCGAGTATCAAAATGATATAATGACTTCTATTATATGTTCTTTTTTTGAAACAACATCTTGTACAGCTTCTTTCGATAAAAATAAAATCGACCACTAATATATTTAAAAAATAATCATATATCTAAAAACATTTATTTGAAATGTAATTATATTGTCATTTAAACCCTTGAAGATTTAAAATGTCCCATTTTCAATCGTTTAATGGTCAGATATCAGTAACGAATTAAAATCCAGAACGCCGGAGGCGTTCCATTTTAAATCTTCACTGGTATAAAATAAATGTATTTAAAAGTATTGTAAGTGTAATATATAAATGAATAGCACTTTGACATTATCAACATGTTGGTATAATATAAAATCTAAATTTACACCAGAAACATACAAAATATGGATTTCTAATTTTATATGTAATGTTCGTAATTTTTACTTAGTAATATATACAAACTCGGAAAGCGTTGATTTGTTGAACAGTATACTTTTAAACAACTGTAATAAAAATATTAGAATAGAATTGGTCGAAATGGATAATTTTTTTTGTATTCAATATGATTGGATTTCCAATCATTCAAATAATAACTTATTAAATAAAAAAAGTAGATATGATACAGACTGGAAATTAAACATGATATGGAATGAGAAAATAAATTTCGTGCGTAAAACAGCCAAAGAAAATTATTTTAATACCAAATGGTTTGGATGGTGTGATATTGGATATTTTAGAGGAGGAAATAATATGGGTACTCAAGAAATTCGTAGCTGGCCTAGTCTATGTAAAATAGCAAAACTAAGGGAAGAAAAAATATATTATGGATTACCAGGAAACCGGAAGAATTTCAATACATTGGAACGTATTATTTTGAATAAAAATAATGAAAATATGCCAGTTGTACCGATCCCCGCAAATCAAGTTTCAGTTGCCGGAGGATTCTTTTTATGTCATCATACTATGTTAGATTGGTGGTGGAATACATATTATACTCGTGTTAGTGACTACTTTAAGAATAATTATTTGATTAAGGATGATCAGATAATAATAATAGATTGTATAATCAATAATATCAATAATTTTGATTTAATTGAAGAATCTATTCCACATAATGACAGATGGTTTGTTTTTCAGAATTTTTTAAAATAACATCTATTTTTTATGATTTATCAATAGGTCTTTCACTAATAAATTGTTTCCTTTTGAATTAAAAGAACTGTTTTTATGAATTCTATGTGAAACACATATTTCATCGATATTATAAAATAATAGATTTTGTTTTCTTAATCTTAACCATAAATCATAATCTTCTACATCATATTGTGTATTCCAATAACAATACTGTTTTTTAAGTAAACAACTACTATTAATAATAGGATTAACTCTAAAAAAATCATAATTTGATATATTTCCACATGGTATTCTAGGTACGACCGAACTCTCACCGAAGTATTTACATCGTGTTCCAATAACATCATAACTATTCATATACACTGATTGTTTTTCTAATTTTTTCGGCAGCCATATATCATCTACATCTAGTAGCGATATCCATTCGTAAGAACTATAATCCAACATTTTATTAAGTGAATTAGATTTACCCTTTATATTTATCAAGTCATAAACTTTTATTTTTTCATTTTCAAATTTTTTGGCTATTTCAAATATATTAGAGTTAGCAGGATGACCGTTTACGCCGATTA
>TARA_R110002153_G_scaffold6071_1_pt1 | contig 30393 bp, 32 predicted proteins | sample TARA_R110002153 | Tara Oceans TARA_R110002153 (sample SAMEA4398193) | marine metagenome | biome: Polar Biome; feature: [SRF] surface water layer (ENVO:00010504); material: water (ENVO:00002006), including particulate matter (ENVO:01000060) such as... | depth 5 m | reverse complement strand
TGTAGTTGACTAGTTCCATTTACCCCATTAATGAACATTGAGAATGCAGTAGCACCACCATTAGCAATAAGAGTATCAGCACCACTATAAGTAACTAGTATGTGATTCCATTGCCCTGTTGGGAAATTACCTACACCTATGTAGTTGGTATTAGTAGCGTTCTTACCGTATCTAAACACTATATTGTTACCTTGAAATTGCTGTATCTCTATACGTCCTTCATTAGCTAAGTCATCACCACCAAAATAGAATAATGTTTGAGCATTAGTTACTGTAGAAGGCTTAACCCACATAGATATACTCCATGCATCAGTAGCTCCACTTCCGTTACCTGTTCTCTGTAAAGAAGGCACACTTGCGTGAGGGCCGTTTAAGTAAGCATTAGATGAGCTAGGGAACTTTAAGGATTTAGTATTAGTCGTAGTATAATCTACGACAGTTACAGTTACCGTAAATTCTACAGTGCCACCTATTGCATTACCTGCCTTACAGTTCACTACAATAGTATCCGCAGAAGTCCCAGCAAAAGCAGGAGCAGTTCCACTAAGTACACCAGTAGTTTGGTTCATTATCATCCAAGAAGGAGCATCCAATTCTACAAACTGATTAACGATGTTATTAACTGTAAAGACAGTGAAGTTCAACACCTCCCCTTCAATTACGCTTACTGTTTGATTAGCAATAATCGGCGCGAAATTTATACTTGGTTGAGATCCCCCACCGATAGCTTGCTTAGATATAACTGGAATAGAGTAATAAGCTCTGTTACCTCTTACACCATAATAAAAATGAACTGAGCTACCTACTGTAGGGTCTGCCTGAGCAGTCGCTACTTTTTCTCCATTATCTTCAGAATATATAGTTAATTTACCATCATCAGTAAATCTCATAGAGAACATACCTTGGATTGTATTAGCTCCACCTTTTCTGTATCCTACTATACCAGCACCATTATTAAAATAGTATGTAGCATTAGTATTAACGATCCAATCAGAAACTCCACCGAACTCAAAGCTTAAAGCCTCATTAGTTGCGTAAGAAAATTGATTATCTAATTGTTCTTCTGCTGTAGATACTCCACTTGCTGCTGCTGAGTAGTTAGTTCCAAAGAAATCTCCTTGACCTACCTCATCTAACATGAACATAAGCTTCTCACCCTTCTCAATAGAAATTTCACTCTTAATAACTGTGTGATCTTCAATACCATTAATGATACCGGCTTCACTGTTATCTAAGTCGTGTACAATAGACCAACCTTTTTCACTGATGATTCCATTAGGTAGTACACCATTTGCCCAAGTGTGCATTTGTATGTTAAAAGATGTAACAGATAAAGCTATTGTAGTCTTAGCAATTTCTACTTCAGGACTAACCGATATATCTACTAGAGTTAAGAAACCTAAATCATCAAATCTCATTGATAAAGCATCACCTGTACCTACTATATATTTAGAACCGTTAGTTGTATTAGTTAAAGTACTGTTAGAACCTGCTGTAAATCCACCTGCATAAGTGAAATTTGTACCCCAATTAGAAGCAGTAATAGAACCACCATTATAAGGTGTCGCAACTTCTGCACCATCCCAGATACCCATAATTAAATTAGATCCCCCATTAGATTGGAAGTTCCATTTGAATTCAGAACCTTGAGTCAATGCTTGACCAAAGTAGAAAGGTAACTGTTGATTAACTGTAGAGTCATTTGTAGATACTCCTACTTCTGTGTTAGCGTTAGTACCATAAGAGATAAACCATCTGTCGTTGGTAGCAGTTAAGCTAGAACCGTTGATCATGTTAGTCATGTCAATAGTAACTACAGATGCATCATTCATAGTTAAGTCTAAATCAGAACCATTGATAGCTCCACTAGATATAAACTTATTCTCATCAACCCCTAAAGTAGTAACGTCAACTGTGAAAGAAGTTGCGTCTGCTAGTGTGATAGTTAAATTATTACCGCTTAGTACAAAACTAGCAACTGGATTACCCCCGCTAGAAAAACCTACTGTGTTAGTGAATACACCGTTTAATTGAACAATAGCTTGATTTAATACTGAATTTACAAGAGTACCATCAATAGAACAACCAGCAACAGGAACAATAAATTGTATCTTGTCTGAGCCTTTTAAAAGTACCTTAATATCAGCACCAAAAGCTACAGCTTGTAAGTCGTTTACTTGGTAAGGATTGATTCTGTTTCCACCTACACCTTCATCAACAAATACTGAACCAGTTTGATCTAAATATACATCAACATAATTTAACTTTGTAGTATGATTAGAGAAAGGTAATTCAAAGTAATCTCCGCTTAAAGGAGGCCTAACAGCCTTTTCTCCTATAGACATGAAAGAGTTATCCCCTAATGACACAGAAAGGTTATTTAAGTTAACTTCAGAAAAATCAATAGCGTAATCTTGCCCTATAAATCCAACGTCATCAACCTTAATTATGTTCTTTTCATTAGCTGTAAGTAATCCAACTTCTTCTGTAATTAAGAATCCAATTTTATCTACACTAGAACCCAATCCTGTATAATGAACTTGAGTGTCTAATATCTCAGCAATAAATCTAAAGTTAGAATTTGCTGTAATTATAGTTCCTAGTAAGTTGTATGCTTCGTTAATTTGGATTGATGCCTTTGCATCTCCAGTATTACCAATACCATTAAACTCACTTCTATTATTATCATAAAGCCCACAATCTCTTAATGTAGTATTTGCAGAACCCCATGCACAGAAACCAGCATTCCAGTTTCCACTCACTTCATTCTGACTAAACTTATTATTGATTCCACCTATAACTAATAATCCGTTGTTAGCATTATAAGCTGACACATTCATTGTTGAAGTTATATTCTGAGAACCTCCTAACGATCCAGCTGCAATATAAATACCTGACTCAATGTTCTGAGTTGATTGATTTCTAGATATTACACCAGCACCATTGATACCACAATCTTGCACTCTGATACCTCTAAGGTTCTTAGTAACAGTGTTTCCGATAATAAGTAACTGTGTAGCTTCTTCAATCCGCATTGCCCCACCGTTTGAAGCAGAAGAACCCGCGTAAAATGCTTGTAAATCAGCAGCACTAGAATCGTATCCTAATAAAGCAGTAGTAGTTGAAGGAAGAATAGTATTTAATAAAGTACCATTCCAACCATTATTTGTAAATGTGCAATCTTCAATAGTTACTTTAGCTGCCTTTTTTATAAGCAAACCATATCCACCAGCATTCTTAAATTTTATGTTTCTAAATTTTAATTCTTTTGTGTTGTCAGTACCGTTAAAATACATTAATGAGCCGTTACCATCACTATAACTAGTAAACTGAACACAAGCATCATCACTTCCGTAGAAGTATAAAGACTTATTAACAGGTAAAATTAATTCACCAGCAATCTCAAACGCGCCTTCTAGGTATAATGAGTCCCCATCATTAGTGCTGCCTATTGCAGTAGTTAGGTCAGCGTATGGGTAAAGCACAGAACCATCAGAAACAGCTCCAGTATACCCTGCTTTTACATATATGTCATGTACTTTAAGACCTGAGTTTATAATATCTGATTGAGTAGCCACTGATTCAGCTATGTGGTCATAGTCTGTAAGATCTCCTGCAGTTCCTCCGTTGTACACTAAAATATCACCTGTAGCGTATCCACCTCCAGCAGCAGTTACTCTGTAAAAGTCTCCTAATACATCTGTTCCTGTTGGTAAAGTTGGTGTAGTAGTCGCTGCGTTGTAAGCTCCTTTATAAGTAGAACCACTTAATAATGCGTCTATATCTGTTTTAAGAGCTATATTTTCATCTGTAAAAAATCTACTTAATACGTTTGTTTGATATCTTGTAGCAACATCATCTCCCTCACATACATTAAGTATACCTTGAGAAACCTCTTGGTTGTCTATTGTTGCAATCTTATATATTGTAGCACGAATTGTTGTACCTGCTTCAATATCTAACGGGTGTTCAAAATACCATGTAAGGTCTTGGTTAACTGATAAAGACCCATGTTGTAAATACTGTACATAAACAGATATCCCATTTACTATAATCTCGTATTTTAATTGCTGAGAAGCTGGTACAGCTTCTGCTACTCTTGTTGTAATACCTACACCACTAATATTAAATGGAAAGAAATTATTACCATCATAAGGGATAGAAGTATCATTAACTGGAGTTCCACCTAAAGGGATACTTTGAAAATCTCCAAAGATTCTACTCTTAGGTTTTGTTACCCCAGCCCCCGCTAATTGATTAGCCGCTAAAGATTGATCAAGCACTTCACCAAAAACAGGATAAGAATTTGCCTTATTATCTAAATCTTCAAAGTAAATATTAGAGTTACCTGAAGCCATCTTGTGCTTTTCCCCTAAAAAGAAACCACTCTTATCTACTTGGATATCTCTTTGCGCTACAAGTCTATCTAAGATAGGATCATACTCGAAATACTCTGTAATAATAGGCTTGGTAATTTGCTCTATTACATAAGCAATAACAGCAGTACGATCCATATTTAATGGGGCAGCAGTTAAGTTTTGACCAGCTTTATTTTGAATTCTGTTAATGTTTAACTTACCAAAGAATACTCTATAATCAGTACTACTACCTCTTTTAAATACCGTATTTGATTTAATTATAATTCTATTTGTAAGTGTAGGGTGTGCTACTACTTCTAGCGATCCTATTTCTTTGTTTCTTACTCTTGATCCCTCAAAACTAACTTTACCTGATTTTAATGTTGAGTATATTTTTACTTGTCCCATTTTAAATTTTTATGATTGAATAAATAATGCCATCTCGTTCATAGAGACTGTACCTGCTACATCAGATTTTATTTGAAATCTAATTTTACCTGCGTCATCTACTCCATTAGTATTAATAGTGTCACCAATAAAAAACTGAACGGTTACTAAGTGAGGGTACTCTTCATCAGCTCCAGATTCCATTGCTAAACCTGCAGCGTTAATTGGAAAGTCTACAGAAGGTGAAGCTGCTGAGTGACGCTCTATGAAAATTCTAGAATCTAATCTACCTCCATCTTCATCGGGATTAAAACTTAAAGACGCTCTAAGGCTACAAGAACCCGTAGTATCTAATCCTTCTAGTAAAAACTTTATTGGGCTACCAAGAGATCCATCACCTTCATGACCATTAGTTTGAGCTAATTGCATAGCTTCTGGTCTAGAATCAGTTGTACCTAGTGGATCTACTGTTAGTATTACATCTAACCAAGTATCCACTTCTGCTGTTGTGATTGTACTTACAGTAGCTTGGCCTCCTGCAAAGTAATAGTTAGTCAACAGAGAATAGTGCCCCTGTATCTGAGACGCTACTATTTCTGAAGTTAATGAGCTTCTAATTATTTTTGACATAGTATTTTAAATATATAAATTAGTAAGTAGTTTCCGTTATTTGAGCAGTTCCAACTGCAGTAACCCAAATACCTGATACTACACCTGTGTAGTCATCTATTATTAGTAAGTCATTAGGAAATAATTTATATGTATAAGCAGCACTAGATACTGTTGCTTCTTTTTTAATGTACAATATAGACGTACTATCATTTGTAATTTCTACTGTTAATCTGTTTGGACTATCTGCAACTAAAGTTACACTGCTAGTAGAACTTGCTACAGACGAATGTACAGGAGTAGATCCAGCAGTTCCACCTGCATCAGGATTGCGATAGAGAGTCACAAGTGCATTTAATGCAGATAGTGAAGATTTATGAGAGTTAGCTAGGGTATCTAGCTGTGCTGCGGTTAGTTTAGCCATAATTAATAATTAATAAAAGTAAATAGTTATTTTGTTAAACAGACCAATCCTGTATAACATAGTTATTGTAATTTTTTGTAGACTGATAAGTACTACACGTTTAGTCTTCTTTACTTGGCTTATCTACAACAGTTTCTTTTTTCTTAACTAATTCTTTAAGGCCAAATCTTTTGGCAATTAAATTAGACAAAGGTAAAGGTAACCATCCTAATTTACCTGTGTTCTCCATTAAAGAAGAAAGGTACACCGCGCAAAATCCACCATACACTAAACTAGGTAGGGGGTAGAAAAATACGTTTACGTGAGAAAGGTGCCAAGATAACGAAAGCAGAACACTTGTTGCTATAAAGTAAATAGGCATTCTGAAGTTTTTTCGGCTCCAATAAGTCTTAGACTTTATTGCGTAACTTAAGCCAGTGAACCAATCTAGGGCCATTAGCAACCACAGTACGTAGACAGCTTCGTAGCTGTCCCACATGTAGTCTGTTATAAAACTAGATAAAAGAGCAATTAACGCACCGATTGAGTTGATTAGGGGAGAGTTCATTCCTAAAGTAGATGTTATAAAATCCCGGAAACTTTCGAATCCCAGGAAATCTTTGTTTGATGTTATATTCATTTGATTGTATTATACAAGTACACCTGCATACGCAAATATACTAAAAAAAGCGATACAAAAAGACAAAACCTTTACATTTAATTTTAGTGTAAAAGCTATGCCTATGATATTTAGATCTGTATCGTTGATCATTAACAATTGCAATCGCCCAATAAACTTTTAGTTTCGGTAATAATTGCACAAAGGTGTTCTGAAGTTAAACAGTTCATTGAGTCTAAAATTGGACTTAACTGCGTTTCAAGTAAAGGTGAAGACGTTATGCTAAGTTCAGTAGTAAGCTCACTAAGTTCAGAAAAGGTAACGGTTGGTGCATTTGCATAAGTAGCACTTAGAGAATGCGTGTACAAATATAATACATTTCCAACACGTACGCAAAGGTAAGTATGCATAAGAGTACCTCCATTGATTAAAGTGACTAATTGATCAAGTATAGAGTCTTCTGTACCTGTACCTTCAAACGTAACTAAATTAGTTGCACCGTAACTAATACTAATAGAGTATGTCTCTGTTAGATCTGTACTTGCAATATTAATTGTCACTGCGTCTGCATTAGTAACGGCTAAGGGAAAAGACTTGTATCTATACAAAGTTTTGATTAAGTAATTAGCCTTAATATTATTCTTCATTTTAGTCTCTACACACAGACCAAAAGAAAGGCCAGCATCAAATGCGGCCAATCCTTGTGAATGTTTACATTGTAGATCCTGGATGATTTTTATTTTATCTTCTAGTATCATAGTGTGTGTGTTTTAGCTGTAAACTCTTATTTCTATTGCTGTATTAGTAAGGATACCGTCTTGCCCTGCAGAAGCTCCATTTAATGTTGTAACAACTACAAGATCGTCAGTAGATCGTTGTCCACCTACGAAGGCTGCTCCACCTGGATTGCCCACTACTATATGAGTTCCTAAAGGAAAAGCACCAACAAGTGTACCACCATAGTAACCAGTAGATGAACGTGTCCATACAATTGCTCCAATATCATTAGTTCCAAGAATAGTAGCCACGGGATTACCAGTGCCATCTTGATTAAGAACGGCTACATATCGAGAGTAACCAAGTCCAGGAACAACCCCATCAGCCCCATCGTTACCTTGAATACCTTGCGGTCCTATTGCACCATCGTTTCCGTCATTTCCTGGAACACCTTGTGGTCCTGTTGGGCCTGTTGGGCCTGTTGCGCCTGTTGGAATTATTATTTGTGCTGTATCTAAACAGCTATTACATGTATTACACATTAGCAGTTACATTTATTAAGTTTACAAATACGCTGAAGCTTCTTTAGCAACTTATCGCGCTCTACAGTGTTAGTACAACTAACCCCGTTTACTATTGCTCCATATATACCTTCAGCTTCTACAGCCTGAATATCATAAGGAGTTGATTTCCCTGTACATAAGCACTCAGCATCTATTAAGTGCTGTGCATGCTTTGCCCAAAGTTTATCTATACAGCAACGTACAGATCCCATCCAGAAGATAGTATGATCTACAGAAACTATTTCACCTCCAGTATCTGTAAGTTCGTATGTAAATGTATATTCCCCGTCTACTGCTGGTACTGTATATGTTCCAAGTACGTACTCGTCTACCACAGGTAGTTGAGCATTAACTGCTGTAAGTACGTCATTGACAATCGGTGACCCAGCAGGTGCAGTATAGGTAACTGTAGCAGCATCTATGTCTGCAGCAACTATATTTGTAGTTCCCCATCCACCAGAATTACTAGCTAAATTGTACGGCCTTGTTGTGTCATACACCGTAAGTGTAGTATTGTTATTAGAAATACATACACGAATTTTTGGAATTAATGTTGTTATGCTCATTTCTTGGATATTAAAAAGGGGTGAAGGAGTTTCTCCAACACCCCCAGTGTTATTATTACTTAAAGGCTAGGTGCTATACCATTGCCAACGCACCTGAAGCTGTTACAGGAGAAAGAACTTCTAAGACATCAGTGATGTCATCAGATGAACTTGCTACTGCATATCCTGCTGCTGCAGGAATAGCTAAAGTAAACGTTTTGTTAATTGGACCTGCTGTAATAGACTCTGCATAGATCTCTGTAGTAGTGATCGTAATTAAGTTATACAATGGTAATACAGCTTCTTTTCTAATAGAGAAGTTATTTGGGAAACCCATTTCTCCGTAAAAATCACCTTCATTACCTTGGCAGAAATACTCCAATTCTGAAACTAGTAAGTTTGTACCACTTCCTACGTTTCCTCCTACTTTAGCGTTAGTTGTAGATCCGAAATCCTGTAAAGAAATTTCAAAGTTTACAATTTGTCCGTCATTGTGAAGTTTACCTAGAACGTGTGCATCCTCAACTCCTGTGAATCTAAGACCACAAGAACCTGCTTCAGCATTAGCCAATGTAATCCAAGAAGCTACTGAGTTAGCAAGAACTGCAGTATCTTGAGTTACTTTTCTATCAAATGTGATAGTGTCTGTACCTGCATCAACTGCAACTACTTTGTAAACTGGAGCAGTCAAAGCTGTACCAAAACGTACAAACGATCCTACTTCTACACCTACTGTTGCATCTACAGACGCGATAGCTTTAGTGCTTCCTTTTACAATAGACAAAGTACCAGTACCTGAACCAAAAGCGGTAGCAGCTGCTGAACTCAATACTTCTACTGAAACTGCTTTAGAAGCTTCTTTTGAGAAGTTGTTAACTGTGTTAATTGCCAAAGCATTAGCTACTTCCATCTCAGTAGTATCTAGATCTGATTTAAAATACGAAGGTTTTGCATAGTAACCACCGTGGTTATTTACACATCCTGCGATCATCTCTAAACGAAGGTAGTAAGGGTTGTCATTGATTGCATCAATTGCACCATTTACTCCGTTGTAACCTACTGTACAAACTGTAGCCGTAGCTGCTGCTCCTACTTTAAGTGACGCTGCTTTAATATCTGCTTTTGCAATCTTAGATGAAACCAATAATTCAGTTCCTACTTTCTTTGCGATAATGAAATGAGACTCTGTAGCTGCGTTAGCTTCAGTCATTCTAGCTCCACCTGGAGTAAAGATCCCGATTTCACCTGCATTCATTGTATCCATTCCCTCTGTAGTAACAGCTGCTGCGTTACCTACAAATAAAGTTTGGATGTCTTTTTGTGAAAATGTCATTTTTCCTTTTTTTTGTTAATTATTATTCATTTCCCTGTTGCTCTATCGTCTTAACTTGGTACATAGCGGGGTCGGTTACTCCTGTAGCTATCTTCACTGCTTCATCAACAATTCTCCTATGTAGGATGTCATTTAATTCACAATTCAACGGACCTGTTGCGCCATCAACTGTTTGTGTCCCTATGATAATCGGTTGTAAAACCTGTATGTACCTTAAGTGGTATGCACTAACTGTAAATGCTCCGTCTGTTATAAGCTCGTGTTTATGGCCTTGGTAATCTAACCTCCATATTGCTCTTAGAGCACTTGGCTTTTTAAACGGATTGTTTACGTTAATACTGTATTCATCGTGCGTTACTGGCTTCACTCTAACCCGTTTACCATCTGAGCATGCAGCAGAAGAAGCTGTTGTAACTTCTTCTGATACTGCTAATAGACAATCTATGGGTAAGTCATAGAAAACCCCGTTGGGTAATGCTTCTGACTGGTCAAGTGAAGGCGTAGTAATCGTAACACCTTTAACTAGTTCTTGGAGTTCCTTTCGTCTGATCTCTGTGTTTTCAAAGCCCTCACGAACGGTATTACTTAGAGATTTATAACGAGAAAGAACAACACGCTCTTGAGCTTTTGTCAAAATGCGACTTATTTCTTCATCCTCATATCCAGCAGCTTCAAAGTTTGTAATCTTATCATACAAAATTAAAAACTCCCGTTTCATGTCTAAGTTATCCATAATCTAGTCTTTTGCATTTTTTACTCTTGCTTCGAGTGTCATTAATATGTCTTGGTTCTCTGCTGCTTGTAAATACGCCATTGCGTTTTCCAAAGTAGCAACCATACCTTTATCTGCTAACTTATCACCACCTGGTAGAGAATACTCTCTTCCTGTAAGGATGATCACGTTAAGCTTTACAGCTTGTTGGATCATTAGCCTCATTGTGTAGTTATCTTTGTCTCTAGCGATCTCTAAGAAGCCTTCAAGGTCATCTTTCATGATATCATCTATAGCTCCAGTTAAGAATCCTTTAGTAGACTGATCATCTACTCCTTTACCGTAAACAGTTAAGAAATCTAACATTGATTGCTTATCAGCCTGTAACTTACCTAGGAACATGTATGCATCCTTAGTACTGTTAACGATCTTAGCTTTTTCTTTAACTTCAAAGTCTTCAGCTAACATAACATAACGGTAAGAAAGCTTCTTCTTTTGTACTGTACCATTTGGAGCGATAGCTCTCTTGTTAGCCAATAGGATTAAGTAGTTCATGTAATCTCTTGGATTCCCCATGTCTAGGATAATTGCATCTTTCCCTAGAATTACTTTTACTTTTTCCCACTCACTGTTTTTCTTATGGTAGTTTAAATCTAGTTCTAGTATACCTTCTAACCATGCCTGCTCTTCAGGGCTAGTAAAAGGGTTTACTAAGTAACCACTCGTGTTCCGAGGTAATACATACTCGTTAGTAGAATTACCAAATAGGAAGTACGCCTCATGCGCAGGGTCCTGAATCATCGAGTTAATAGCTCGTTGTACTGGTTGCACCTTAATCCTTCCCGATGGCGTTTTCCAGTTTGTGTTTTTTGTAGTCATCTCTTCTCTCTCTTTAAGTTTAAATTACATAAGACAAAGATAGGAATAATTTCCCACCTTTGCCCTATGTCCTTTTATTTATTTTTATGCTTGCATGTTGTTGATGAAGCTAAGTGTTCTTGACGGGTCTCTTACGATAGCCGCACCTACGAACATTTTGTGCTCTTCCCATGCATCTTCTGCAGTTCCAATAGCCGATACTTCACCATCTGGTGAGAAAGGGTTTCTGAATCCAGCAATATACTTGTGCATAATTGGTGTTCCTTTTACACCGTACTTTTGAACGTTTGGTTCACCTTCTGCAGTTCCGATGTCAAATACATCATATCTGTAAGACTCAACCACACCTCCATTAGGATGTTTCAATTTGTTACGAGTTTTATCATCGTACATTGAATCAACAGACAAACTCACTTTCGTGTTGTTTGGTCCCATGAATTCAACAAACTGACCTCCAAAACCTTTTTCCATTCTTGAAATTCCAGCTTTAGTGCTGTACATTCTTGACTGATCTTGTAATGGTGTAAACAATTGAGCAAACTTCTCAAGTGACTTGTGGAATTCCCACGCACCACGCTCACCTGTTCTCAATACAAACCCACGCTCATCTGCGATCAATTTACCTTCTGAAAGATCTAATAATCTTGAAGACAAATCATCAATAGCGAAAGTGTTGTAGTAACTAGTGTTAGCTGCTTCCATTTGTTGACGGATACCAGCACCTTCAGTAATCTTATAACCTGATTTACCTGATACTTTGTATTTACCATCTGAGCTTCTGTTAGAAGTTCCGAACATCATCAATTTGTTGATATCTTCACGGAACGCATTGTCAAACATAAAAGACTCATAGTGTTGCCAGAATTTGATAACTTCTCCATTAGGACCTTTGAAGAAAGAACCCATCTTCTTATCTCTCATGTTACCTGGAGTCTTTTTCTCAATTCTGATTTGAGAGAATGCGTTTCTCATTGTGATGTGCGACTTGTAAGCGATCTCACGACCTTTTCTTGACATAGTACGCTCAACTGGAGAATACTCTCCGGAGAACAATTTCCCTGCAATTACTTCTTCGTAAGGAATGAAGTCTTCCATTGAACCTGTATCCATAACACAAGTGTAAACTGTAGTCATTCCTTCAAGACGAGTCCCTTGGATTAATACTGGGTACATCTCGTTCATTTCTCCTACGATACGTTGAGTATCAGAGAACCAATCTTTAGGAAATACTAATTCGAATTCTGTGTGGTTTTTACCTGGCTCATCAGAAGCTACTACTGCAGTTCCGTTAATTCTACACTCAAGTAAAGCTACGTTATCAACACCTTGTGATTGAAGCTCCCATGTGAAATCATCGTCTGAATCTAATTCTTTTGTAGGGAACTGTGCCAAAACGCTGTCGATGTTATTTCCAAATGCATTTTGTTGCACTGTCATAATCATGTCAGATACTTTTTGTGGAGCAGACTGCCAGATTTTCCCGATGTGGTTTTCTGTAGTTAATCCTTTCCAACTAGTTGCACCTGTCATTTGTAATGGTGAAATTTTCATTGTTTTTCTTTTTTAAGTTATTTTTTATTCTTTTCCGTACTCCCAGTGCGCTAATGCAGCACTGATATTATTTGTCGTTGCTCCTGTTCCTACTCCTACGGGTGTTCCAGCAGTCCTAGCCGTTGAACCTAATTTTGCATCTAATTTAGCTGCGATATCAGATTGTTTTGACTTAGTGAACTTACTAAAATCCTTTAAACCATTCGTTAGTGCGTACAAGGTATGCAACTTTATTTTAAACCCTTCATCAGTCTCGTACTCCTTCATTAAAGCATTCATAGGAGACTCTCCCCTTTTACCCACGTTTTCTGTCATGGATTTGAATACTCTACCTCGGGTAGTAGCATTGACTTTTACTCCAGGAATAACATCAGTGGCTTCATTGACTTTGGATTTTAAAGCTGCAAGATTTGCAGTGGCGTCTCTAATACCTTCTTCCTTTTTAGCTCTACTGGTTTCAATCTCTGCGTTCAGCTTGGCACTTTCACTGGCAACTAGGGCATTTCTAGCTTCGATGCCTGCTTGAGCAGAGTATTCTCCTTCCATATCTCTAGCAGCAAATTTAGTGGCTTTCTCTACACTTAATCCGTCTGCTACGTATGATCTTTTAATTAATTCTTCTGTAAGAGCTGTACTACCTGCGATACGCTCATCAGTAAGTGCTTGATACTGATCTAATTCCGCCTTTCGGTCTTGGAATATAGCCTGAGGTACTCCAGACTCCATAGCATCTAAGTACTGACGTTGATCGTCATTAAGTACGTCTTCATACATACTTGCCTTAGCATGCTTAGACATAGCTTCAATCAACTCCGTTGAGTTTTTGATTTCTGAAAAATCCTCGTCTTCTAGTATACCTAAAGCTCCCTCTTCGCGCAAAGCCGAAGCTAGGGAAGTAAACTTATCTGGAGAAGAGAAATTGGCCGTGCTATCTGAGGGAGCTTTATTATTACCTTTTGCCTTTTCTTTTTCTTCACCGTCTTCAACAACGTTATCGCTGTCCTCGAGCACATCTAAATCTATTGCGTCAGAGTCTTCCCCCTCATTAGCGTCATCTTCTTTCTTGTCTTCTTTTTCTGCTTTAATTTCTTCTGTGATATCTACCTCTTCTGTTTTAATGTCAGTAGCATCAGTTACCGAGTCTGCGTTAGCAATCTCATCTAAATCAATTCCATCAAATTCCATATTATTTCCCTTTTAATTTACTTACTTTACTTCCCTGTTACAAATTTAGTGTATTTATTTTAATTACGTACCATAATTTTACAAGGTAGCTTTTAATTTTAGTACCTTTCTATACCTAAAACTGACAGGCACTATTTATTTTTTAACTTATTCTTACTTTTTTCTGTAGCCTCATGCGCTTTGTTATGACGTTCTACTTCCGTTTGGACTCTATTTTTTAATTTGTACTCCTTATCCATAGCGGTAGCTTCTCTTCTAATTTCAGCAAGTTTAGCAATAGAATCATCTGTACGTGTATCCTTGAAAGAGTCAGAGTCATTGTTATCTTGACGCATTCTTTCAACTACTATATCATTATCCAACTTGGCTTTAGTAATATCATCTTCTCTAGACCAACCTTCACGTATGAAGTCTTTTTCTATTTCTGATTGTTTTGCCTGATGTTGTATCATTTGCTGTTGCATCTCTTGTTGCTGCTGTGCAGCCTTAGCATCTTTGTCTTCTTTAACACGTTCTACTTTTTCAAGTTTACGTCTAACTGCAGACTGAGACTCTGATGAGAAGATATCCATTAACTGTGTGTAGTTAATTAGACCATTCTGAATTCCTGCGTGTGCTAATTGTTTCATAGTTTCCCTTAGGCCATGAGAACCAGCTCCGCTAGTAATAAGTAAACCAAGCTCAGACTCTCTAAATTTATCAAGGTCCATATTAATCAACGCAGTAGAACCATCATCAAGTACGTGCTGCACTTTCTTATTAGTTTTATCACTCCATGCGCACTTAGCTGTTTCTAGTAGTAACTGTAGGCATCTTAGTTTAGTCTCGTCATGTTCCATAAACCAATACTCTGTAATATGCGAAGACTGAGATACCTCTCTTTCTACATTCCCAGAAGTAGAGCGATTAGAAATCTGCCCTTGTCTTCCTTTAGATACTCCGGCTATTTCTCCCATCTCGTCCTTGATAAAAGCCATCATATTCATATACAACTGAATAGTGTTACCCATTTCCATATCAATAACTGCTGAACCTTTTTGCATTTGCCCGGCCAACTTACCTTGCGCAGAACCTTTGACACCTTCTTTAAAGGAATCTTTAACAGCTATACCCATATTCTGAGCAAACCCTAGCCACTTGTCAATCTTCCAGTTACCTGGTACTTCTGCTAAATCTAAAGACATAATCTTACCGTAGTTTTTAGAAATAGACAAGTTAACATTATATGCTAGTATATTGTATAAATACTGGTAAGGTTTCATTCTGTCCATTAGAGACATACCTGAGTTACCATTAGTATTATATACAGTACCAACAACACCTGGGTGACATAATGACGGATTCTCTGCACTTCTAAACTGTACTTTTCTAGGACGCATTTGAAGGTAGATTGGCTCAGTAGTTGAACCTAATCCATTAGTTCCTCCTATTTCTGTACCTTCCCACCACTCTGATATCCATAGTATTTTTTCTTCTTCTCCTGCAGCTTTATCAATTTCATATGTCTCATCCATGATATCAGACTGCGCATCTCCGTGTTGATCGTAATACTTTACACGTTTAACTTTACGTAATGACTTCCATAGTACATGTGTAACTGTAATGTTACCTCCATCATCTACAGCAGCAGAATAATCTGCATCACCTGTTCCAGCTAAAGCTTCTATGTCAAGTCCTTCTGGAGCCATAGGTACAGCATTACCAGTTCTACCTATATTAAGTCCACCTTGACCCGCTTCCGCTTCATCCGCATTTTTAAACCCACCGTCAATCCTAGCTATTTCATGTTGCTTAAGTTCATCGTAAAAAGTATCTATAATTTGTCCAGGAGACATTTTACCACGTATAGCAATAATATCAGAATCCTCAATGTAGTTAGACTCACCTGTTCTAACAGTGTGTACGTTAAGAACATTCAGTTTATTTAAAACTGGTTCTTGTCCTACTATGTCAACTTGGAAAATTTCTTCTGAACTAATTAATGCATCTTTAAATCCGTTGGCAAATTTATAATCTAACCTAAGGTGCTTATACAAGTAGTTTAATATTTGAGTAGCACTACGTTCTCTAAAGTCTTGGAATTCAAACTCAGAGTATTGTTGAAAATCAGCTAATGCCTTTTTCATTTCTTCTTCTGACTTGTCTTCTTTTATATGCGAAGTAAGTAACTGAGTAAACTCATCTTTTAATTTATTTTCTTTTTCGCTTATAGCATCTGGATTAAGTACACGTACTGCAAAATCAAACTTACGATTGATAGACTCACCATAGAGTAAGTCAATTTTAGGGTTAGCTATAGGCATGTTTTGTAACTTAGCAGGGGCAGTCATCTTACCTGTTAGTCCTGATGGATTACAAATTTTCTCTACATCTTTTGGATCTAGTATATCTGAGTACAAGTTAAAGTTAATTACTTTATTCTTATAAGAAGCACGAACGCCTTCATCTCTATTAAGTGCTAAGGCTATTGCTCCTTGTACAGAGTCCTTACGCCACTTCTTTGTTTTTTGAGCTAAAGATTTCTTTTGAGAAGGAAATCTAGATGTTAAGTTTGTCATATTTTTGTATGTTACAGTACCTTGCAAAGATACGCGATTATATTAGTATTTCCTATTAGACTCCGTAATTTCTATTGAAGAAGTCGTCATCCTCTAGTAAAGTCTCTACTTTTGCTTGTTGCTTTTTAAATGCATATTTTAATTTATCTTCCCTAAGGATCATAAGCATAATCATACCTGACACCCTATCAAAGTTGCCATCCTCATTATAACTTATTAGCTCCAGCAGTAAGCCGGGACTTTTTATTGTGTGTAAGTTTAGTATCTCTTGATTCTCTGCTCCGTAAGCAGGAGTCATTAACCAATCAAGTATTAGACGTAAGCCGTATGCGTTAACTGGTGCAGATGCCGTTGTACCTTTCCGTTTGTTTCCTACTTTAGATATTGAAATATCTGCAACATCTTTAAGGGACTCTGGAGTATCACATAATAAGTGTACTGAATTTTTATTATCGTAATGCGCGTATAGACCTTTCTTATTCTGCTCGTAGTTGTGTGCACTTCTATAAAAAATGTTTAGCTTCCTTGTAACCTCATAAAAAGCTTTTGTACCTCGTCTACCTGTATACTCTGCTACTACACGATCTGTAAGAGAGTCTAGTATCCACGTAGAACCAAGTGAAGATGTATTAGACTCATCATCATCATAAGTATCCGTACCTTGTAGGTAACGACTACTATAGACATCCCCTTGTGCATCTTTCTTAGGCATCTCATAGATCTCAATAGTTCCAGGTCTATTCTTATTACTTGTAATAGGCCAAGTACGCTCTAATGCAGCAGACTCTCCTGCTACCCATTTAAGTTTACCTTTATCATCCCATACTAATTCTCCGTGCCAATGTGAATCAATAAATTGTTTTGGGTGTGTCACTATGTGCGCAAGATGTTCCTTAAGTTCTACTTGAGGGAACATTGCTCCTTTTGCATTTAAAAACATTTCAGAAGGGACCATTGGTCTGTTCATCATCTCAAGCGCAAGTGCGGACACATCCTTAGATTTCTTCTTTTTAGCTCTAATTTTATTTAGGAACCGTGTAGACTTAAATACGTCAGTATTACCATTTTCATCTTTAAACTGGTTGAGTGCGTAGATAGCTGGTACAAACCAACCTAACTTACCACTACCCTCCCATATATCTGGAAAGACTGTAAAATCAAATCCTTCAGGGTCTCTGAATATAATCTCAGATTGCATAATCTTTTCAACGTTACCACCTGTTCCCAAGTATACTGTGGATCCAAACTTCCAGGATCCTTCTAACTGACAGGCTGTATTAGAACCATGGACAGTAAGTACATTAGGTAAAAGACCTACTTCCTCCACAACCATAACTCCAGGTCGTGTACCTGCTGCAGCTTCCGGGTTAGCCGTAGTATATAGTCCGTGTTTAATATTAGAACCAGTACCACAATCATCTCGCCAAATTCCTCCAATCTTTTTAGAGTAGCGATGCTCCCAGGGCTTCTTCATATTGTTAGGTGCAAGCGATCCTGCCATTATCTTAGAGAATGGTGCAGGAACTGCTGACCTTGTTCCTTCTCCCCAACCTCCAGGCAAACTATTAAGTCCTTCTTTAGTTTTATTTAATATATCTGCGGATTTAGATGAGATCGCAGCTCCTACGAATATCTCAACCTTAAATGGATTCTCTCTAGATTCTTTTGTATAGGCTTGTGCACCATCAAAAAGTAGCTCAGGTAGAATCACTCCACCGCCTACCATAAAAGATTTACCAAATCCCCTAGACCCAAGCATAAATAAGTTCCTAGCTTCATTCTCATACAGGGGTATCCCTAGTGGCTTTAAGTGTATCTGCTTTAGGTAATCTCTTGCATCAATGTATTCTTTTAATTCACCCTTACTGTTATAGCAATCTTTTCCTATTTCTATAAACTCGTCTTCTTCTGCATTTACTACAGCTCTATCACAAGTGTAAACATCGTCATCTGCAAACCCTGAAAACCCACGAGCTTCTAACCAGTTATAGAAAAACTCCCATTCTACATCACGTAAAAAAGGACGCATTGCTTTTTTAGGAGCAGTCTTTGGACCGGTGGGGTCCTGGTGCATAATAGTACCAAAGTTAACGTAGAAATAAAGGTTACCAGGCATAAACCTCCAACCTCCTTCTATGTTGCGTATTGCTTTAGGCAATGAGCTATCTACGTCTACAGTTACTTCTGCATCGTCCTGAGACCAAAACCCTTCTATACAACGTTGCTTGTGAAGTTTCCACCACGCCAAGTAAGCACCTGATTTAGGGTGCAACGTAGGTATTCCTTTTAGTAGAAAGTTACTTCTATTTTTAATAGTGATAAAGTAATTTACTAATTCTTCTGAAAGTACACCTACTTCTTCTTTTACTATATTTTCTTCTTTCTCTTTTTTTATCATTATAATGCTCCACTTTCTCCCGCACTTTCTGTAGCACCGCCTTTCATATCACCTGCGTTCTCTTCTGCTTCTAAAGCTGCGGTTAATCCTCTGTACTCTACATTAAGCTTAGAGGTGTTAATCATCATTCCATCTAGTTCCTTGGCTGTACCTTTTACAACTGCTTTACTACTTTCGCTGTAAGAGTCTAATGTGTAATTGGTATTGTCTAGGAAAAGATCACGTTGTTCTAATTTCTTTTGAAAATTAATAACCTGACGCTCTAAATGCGTCAAGGCTAAAAATTTATAATCCCGCATTAACTGGACTACATACGTATGATCCCAATCAAAATCAGGAGCTTCCAGAAAGTCTTCTGAAATTATACGAATACGGTCTGCTCTCTCAATTGATCTAAGCGCGTTATCTGTATGCGGATCTAGCAACATAGCTATAGCCCACATTACCCTACTTGATTCTACTTTGCCTTTTGTTTTATCTTGTGCGTGATATTCTTTAAACGCAGCAAGAGTTGTCATCATTGGATGTAGTGACCAGTAGTTCTCAGTAGGGTTCCAGGCTTTAACTAAACTATTCATATTAATGGTGTAATTCTTCTCTAACCACTACACAGTCCGTAGTACTAATAAGTATCGCTGCACCTATTGCATTACTAATAGTTGATTTGATAACTAGTGTAGGGTCAATTATGTTATTATTAAGTACGGATTGTTTATGCATTTCTGCAGTTGTAATCCCAGAGTTAGCAAGGATAAGCGTCATCAAACTAGTTAAACTATTTTGCATAACCTCTACACTTGTTAACTTGTGCTTCTTGTACCACTTCTTCTTAGGGATAGTAGCCAATAAACGTTTAGGCATCAGCCTAGCGTATGTTAATCCACCTCCCATTACATACCCCTCAGCTAGTGCACTTCGCACTGCACGGATAGTATCATCAAGTGAATCTTTTTTCTCATCAATCTCTGACTCACTCGTACCTCCAACATAAAGAACAGCTGCACCTGCAGTAAAGTAAGCCCGGCGTAATTTATAGTTAGTAGTATTACCTTGTTTGTCTTGATCAATTAATTCGTTGTAATAGTTAATTCTATCTTCAATTAACTTAGGGTCACCGTGACGTCCTACAATATTAGTTTCATTTGCAGTAATCTCAACAATATCAGCTTTACCAACAAATTTAGATTTAACATCTTCCATGTCATATCCAGCGTCTTTAGAAATAAACTTAGCACCTGTAACTATGGCTAGGTCTTTTAGTGACTCTCTACGAGCAACCGCTACTCCTGGGCCTCTAATAATTGAAATAGGCGACTTGTGTTCTCTTACGTGATATGTAATTGCTTCTGCAGCTTCCCCTACTAAGTCATTACAAATAATTAAAAGAGGTGAGCTTAAGTCTGCTTGTATATTTACAATAACTTGAGCCTGAGCTAAAGTTACAATATCTAAGTCTGTTACCAGTACTTTACAGTTCTCATGTTTAACTCTAGCAGCTTCTCCACTTACATTAGTAAGTATGTTACTACGCTCAAGTCTAATTCCTTCTGTAGCCTCTAAAGTTGTGTATTGACTTTGAGAAGGAACTACTGTAACAGATCCATCTTCACCTATTACCTGAAAAGCTTCTGTAACTAAATTAGCTAATTCCTCATTACCATTACAAGCTACCATTGCAATTGATTTAATTTGATCTACTCCTAACTCCGCACTCTCTACTTCAAGGTGACGTAGTAATACATCTTGTAAATCTAATAAATCTCTCTTCAGTTGCATAGGTTGGTAACCTTGCGATATCATTTCAAAGCATTGTTTAACTAACTCATTAGAAAGGATAGTTGTACTTGTAGTACCGTCACCTGCTAATATAGCTGTCTCATTTGCAGCTTGATTAATAATTTGTATAGCTACGTTACGTATAGGGTCAGTAGAAGCCATATAGCCTGCTACAGTAGCCCCATCTTTAGTAATACGTGGTACATTGTATTTCATTGTAACAGCTACGTTGCGCCCGTAAGGTCCAAAAGTAGTAGAGACCGCTTCCGCGATCTCTGCACTACCTTCAATTAATCCTTTGCGAACCGCTGAACCTGTTACATTTTCTGTTGTTCCTGATCCGATCATAGTACTATCCGTTTACTTTAACTGTAAATGCGTTCTCTGGTAAAACTAGGTACTTCCCACCTAGAATAACTTTTGCAAGTGACTTAGTAGTTTCACTTGATAGTGCTAAATCATCTTTAGAATAACGTGTACAAGTAGGACCTGCTTTGATAATCTTATGAGGTCTAGACCATGCCAATGTTACATACATAGATGTAAACTGTTCGTGATGCTTTTTAGGCAAGTCTTCTACAATTGTTTGTACCTCTTTAAAATGCTCTGCCTCTGGATTGATAATAATTACATCATTACCTGTTGGAGTAGGACACTCTGATACTGTGTAGTTTTCAAATCTAGATGCTAAATCATCTAATGCTGCTGTTAATTCTTTGTTTACATTCTCCATTACTTGTTTACTTTTTTGCCCCTAGGCGGTTATAATATTAAAGGAGTCTTAAATCCGTATGCTTAAGCTTGTCCTTACCTACAGTGCCAACTTCTCAATAGCACTATTGGATTTTTTATTTATCTGTAGATTTAACTTTATTTAATTTACGTGAGTGTAGCATCTTAATCTTCCATTCTTTTGCAACCAAAAGACCTAAGTTTGGAAAACGAATATTCTTAAACGAACTAGGCACACCGGATATTCCTGACTTCGTGGCTTCACGAGCACACTGGAATTGGGACTCCACTGCAGCTTGAATAACTGAGACGGGTATGTTTGACTCCTTAGCTACTTGTTCTATTATTCTTTTTACTTTTCTTTGCATTCTTAGGTCTTTTGATTTGCATATCTTTTAATGCTATACTCTTTGCTCTGTTTGCTTCTTCTAAATCAAATAGAGCAAACTCTAAATCTTGCTCGTTTGTGTTTTTCATTGTGTTACTTTATTACAAAGTTAAAACAAATTTGCAGACTATCACTATTTAATTTCAATAAATAAGTATCACTTATGTTACCGTCTTTTAAAATTCCAGTCTTTTTTAACTTAGCTAGAACGTTTCTTAGTATTTGTTGAGTAATCCCTAGCTCATCACTAATTACTTTACGTCCTGCTGTACTTAGTACAAGTGCAAGGCAGTCTTTTTTGTCAGGTACCGTCAGTGATTTCACTGCGTACTGGTAGACTATCTCTGCATATATATCAGCCTCTTTAGGCTGTAGACCCTTAAGGAAGGGTCGTATAAGTGCAAAGTACATCTTAACTGCTTGTCTGTTTTGCTTTGTTGGTATATTAAATTCTTTCTTTTCCATGTTGTTATTTCTCTTTCTCTTGTTACAAAGGTACGTAATCTCTAGGGTTATTCCAAATAATTTATGAGGTTATTTTTACTTATATTTATAGGGACGTTCCGTAGCCGGTACACTTATCAGGAGAGGTCCGTATTAATACTTAAGTTGTACTCGGCTCTAATTAGTTATAGAATATTCTATAACTATACCTCCTTCCCTATGTCTACTTATACTTATATTGCTTTTTATAAAAGCAGTTGCCTGATCCAAACGCCGTACTAGTGCGTAAGTATTACCCTTCTATGAGAGGAGCACCGTAAAGGAATTACTGATGTTATGTGTGTGATGTGGTACAAAGGTACGGATTTTATATTGATACTTCCAAGAAAATGTAAGAATTATTTGCACAAGTCATTTAACGAGATCTAAGCGACTTTAAAATTTCGCCGCTACACTTGGGGGTAAAACGAATCAAATCCGAAATTTTGCCGCCCTACGCCCATTAACGCGAATCTAATCATAACAACAAAGAAGCCGAAGGCTTCCGCTTACTCACTATACATACCTTCGTGCCTCAGGTATGCCCCAAAACAAAAAAACCCCAGGATTGCTCCCAGGGTCTTACTATTTACTTTTTATTAAACTTTTGTATTGACAAATCTTGCAATAGCTTTACTGAACTCTTTATACCCTTTATTGTTAAGGTGTAGTCCATCACTTGAATAATCTGCTCGCATGTAAGATAAGTTATCATCTAGGCTTGTGTAGACTAGTTGTTTTTTAAGGTCTACATACTCCCAACCTTTATCTTCACACACACCTATTAGTAAATCTATAATTTCAGGTATCCTTGTATTAAACCCGTTATTATATGTATCTCTGTAGGCTTCCGTACAAGGGAACACAAGGCTAAAAGCAAATGGTGTCCCTAGAGTTTCCAGTGACTCACCTAGAGTAATGTATTCACTTATTATTGTACTATCCGAGTCAGGTCTATTATTTGCTCCAATAGATACTAAAGTAAAGTCAGGTGCTTGAGCAAGAGCTTCACTTAAGTTAGTAGGATTACCATAGTCCCACATATTACGAATACGTGCTCCACTTGTAGAGTAATTAAAGACATTGCTAGTACCTAAGAGACTCGACCAAGGTTCTAAGTTTACTGGGTAGTTACCTACTTCAGTATACTTTAACATGGAGTCTCCTAGAAGAACTACTTTTGCTGCTTGATTGGAAACCTTTACTTTGCTAAGGTTCCATTTTTTATTACTTAGTCTGGCTAGTTTTTCCATATTATGTAACATATTAAACTACACTAGGTGCAACAAGTCCAGTTTGTTGTGTAAACCCAGTTGGTGAACAAGCGTCTGTAAATGAACTATTTGCTAAGTTAGAAGAAACATTTCCTTGGAATGCTATAGTAGGTGTAGTTGCATTATGTTCAACACAAACTCCTGAAGTACCTTCTAAAATTGAATTTGTAATTCTAACTACTGCTGTGCTAGTTACAACATCAATAATATGATCTACAGCAGTAGATTTAATTGTAGAATTAATAATACTTAATTCTCCTGTACCACCAATAGTACAAGTTTTACCTTGCTCTACAACGCTATTTACAGCATCTATTTTACCAGCACCGTCAATTACATAAGCTCTATCTAAAGATTTAAGGTTTCCGTTGTGAACAATGGTACCAGCTGTACAAAGAATACCTCTATTATTAAGAGCATAGATATCACCTTCAATAGTTACTGTACCAAGGTTACCTGTCCAAGCGGTTACAGTTGCTCCGTTACTTGCCATTAATGAAACTACTTCATTATAAATGTCCCCTCGTAATGTTATATTAGATGTAGCATAAGAATTGTAAGAAATAAAAGCTTGCTTGTATTGAGCTAAATTACCTGCAGAACCTACGTTTCTTACTGCTAACTTGTTAAAAGAAATAAGTAGAGTAGCATCTTCATGCTCGTAAGAACTTATAACACTGTAATCTCCATAAATTTCATCTATGTGAATAGTTCCACCAAGTCTTCCTCTAACGGAAAGACCGTATCCGTTACCACCAACACCCGTAAATTTCTTACCCTTAACACTTACACTAGATAAATTTGCTGGAACGTTTAATCCTGTATCGAAGTTTCCCGCTTTTAAAGTTAATCCTCTTGCTGCACCAGCTGTTTCTTCAATCTCATTAAATTCAATTTCAACATCAACTAAATCAACAGAACTATTGAAATAGATCATTTCAAACGCACCGATAAAATCAGCATTACCTAACCATTTAGTTCCGGCTTGATCTGTAGTAGCTGTAATTCCTCCGGCTACAAAAGTAACACCTTCGTAAGAGTAATAAGAAGCACCTGATACTAAATCAAACTGCTCTGAGTAATTACCAGGCAATAAAATAAATGAATTCGCTCCCGCTGCTATAGCTGCGGTGTGAGTTGGGAAAGGTGCATTACCGTCACCTACTGTTCCACCTGTAACGCCCGGCTGAATAAACGCTGTTTCTGGTATAAGCCAGCCACCTCCACTTCCACTTTCTGCAACAGGTGCAAATGCGTTTAGTGCTGTTTGTACGTCTTCTAGACTTGCTTGGTATGCGTAATCTTTTTTTCCGTCAAACAACAATAAGGATGTACCTCCTGTTTTTAACTTTTTAATAGTAGGTATTGCTTTTCTAAATATTTTCATAGTTTTTTATTTTATTACAAAGTTAAGAATTATTTAAACCTTAACCTAGGTGTTTATACTAAAAAAGCAGTACCCCCTATTACTAAAGGAGCACTGCTCTTTATGCCGTTATGTATGCAGTGTTATTTTTTACTATCTCTTGCTTTGTCTAAGATATCATCTGCCATCTTAATTAATTGTCCACGTTTAGTTCTAGCTGGGATTTTTTCTCCTGTATGCTGTAGTACGTATGCAATTACATCTGCATTCTTCATTCCACTAATACCTTCATGAGTTAGTTCAACTTTATCCTCACTCTCTAGCATAGCTACTTCTTCGAAGTCTACAGCTTCCTCTACCTTCTCTTCTACCTTAGGTATTGCTGGTGCTACTGTAGTTGTAGGTGTGATAGAACCACTCTTGTCCATTGTAAGTACATAATGCCACTCATTCTTATCTGAGTTTATATTAAGTATTAATGTTGTCTCTACTTCATACGATTCTAGTAACTCACGTAGTGCTAATTTAGAAGATAGCAATGTGCCTTCTTCATTCTTATACCCACTGTTAAATACTCCTGCAAGAACAGCTACGTTACTGTCACTTGGTCTTGGGAATGCTGACCCTTCTCTTTCGTTAACGAATGTGATTACATCTTCCTGTAATGCTGTCCACTCTCCTCCTTTGTTTACTTCCACCATTGTTTACTGTTATTTATTATTAAAACTCTGTTTACTTCCTCTTAAATTGCTATTGTAAGAATGATTCCTCCAACCACTCCAGTTATAAACCCTACTACTCCGATCTTACGGGTTCTCTTTAGTTTAGTCTTTAACTTAAGGTTTGCTATCTCTACTGTTTCTAGTACATTGTGTGACTCTACTAATACACTATCTAGTTTCATAATAGTACTATCCTGTACCTCAATGTAATCGCCTTGTGTTACAATTACAGAATCTTTAGCTATAATTACTTCGGCTTGTTCTATTACTAAGTCATTGCATACTTCTACTACTTCTGCAATAACTACAGAGTCTGTAGGATCCGCTAAGTAATCTCTGTATACAGTTACATACTCTACTTTTGTATCGGCTACCTTATTCTCTAGTTCTACTAGTTTGGCGTTTAAATACTGTATCTCCATATTGTATTTCGCAGAATCAACAGAGTGTGCACTTTTTATTACTATACGTTCCGTCCTTAGCTCCGTTACTTTTTTTCCTGTCTCTTCTACTTTATTGCATCCACGTACTACTAAAAGTATGCATACTACTAGTATGGCTATTACAACTCCTAGTTCTATTCTTGTTGAGTTTTTCATGTGCTTAATCAGTTATATGGGTAATTGGTTTTACAAAGGTAAATAATCTTTACGGTTATTCCTAGTAATTTACCTAATTATTGTTAACTATACTAGTACTGTACGTAACTTTACCTGAAAGGTAATAGCACAGTAGCTGTTAATACTTGTTAGCCAGTACACTTTATAGACGACCGTGGATTTTCTGTAATTTTTTTTTGGAATTTTTTTTTTGGTGAGGGGTTGTGAGAGGATCCTAATTAACTTTAATCCCACCCTTCCTTAAGTTTGGGGGTTTACCCCCTAGTCTTTTCTAAGATTAGGCTATTGATTTGTCCACATGACGGACCACTTATTAATTTATATACCCAAACATCACACATTATGTCATTTAAACCGACACTTAACGCTCAAACAGGAGCAACTGAGTACCAATTTACATCAGTAGTTCAATCTATTGGTTCTAAACAATTGATGACCTCTAAAGGTAAAGGATACCACATTGCGTCTGTATCATTTACTAATCCTCAAGGGAAACGTGAGGTTGCTACTGCATTCATTAACGCTGCGAATCTCGCATACGGAATGGAAGCAGGTCGCTCATACCTTTCTACGTTGTCATTTGACGATAAAGGAGAACCTACTATTAGAGTTTCTCACTTAGAAGGTGCATCTCGTGCTAACAAGTCTATGTTCGCTGGTCTTTCTGCTGTTGCAGTAGAAGAGGCTGCTGAGGTAGAAGAAGCATAACCCATATTCCCTGCCGTCCTTGATTGGATTGCAGGGAACCATTTCAAAAGAGTGTTTACAGGACTTGAGTAAAATCAGGGGCATGGATAAAACGGACCAAAAAAGCTGATAAAAGTGATTCAGCCCGCCATGAGTTAGGTGTAAACATTACAATTGGATAACATTATACCGCATACTTAATACCGCATAACATAAGTTATGTGTAATCTTTAATTCATCATCACATGAAAAAGCAATTAGTTATCACAGCAGACGGTCTTCTTACAGATCACACTAACGTGTTCAATGAGAACATGTAAATTATTTAATCCCTTCACATCGTGTGGAGGGATTTTAATCTTATTATCTATTACAATGGAACGTAAACCAACAGCAAAGGAAGAAGTAACGGCTTCCTTACTATTTATAGTACTTGTCGTTATACCAATCTTCGCATTCGCATTTGCGGGTGGAAGTAATTAATTATTAAAACATACACAATGAAAAACTTATTAAAAGGGTTTGAAGCTCTAAGTCAAGTGTTTCTATTTGGTTGTCTGTCATTAATGTTACTGGCTCTAAGTCAAGGTAGCATGCAAGCAGCAGGAGAGTTGATGATTGTGTCATGCATATTCATTACTTCAACTGCTTGGTCTATGACAGCCCAATATGAAAGCTGGAAAAAAAGAAAAGGTTTTAAGTAACCAAAGATAAAAGTCAACAAGAGACTACCACTTCCCAGTTAAAGATGGGCTTGCAAACTGTAAAGTTTGAGTGGTAGTGGGCTTGTATCTATCATTGACTCCGTTAGTCCGGAGTATAAAGATTCATGGTCGGATTAAGCTCCGCAAACTAAGACTAGCTAACTCCTCATCAAGACGGAGTCTAAACTGATGCAAAACACACATTAACTAAACTTAGAGGAGGGACGAACACCTCCTCGTGTGTCCATTTTAAAACAGTACATTAGTTTAAAACTAATACTATAAAGATAATTGGAATAATCATGATGCAACTACGTATAGTGTACACTAACGTAGTTTAGCAAATACTGCCTACTTCCTTTCTACCACACACCTATGTATAAAGTTCCCTTGATTGGGTTAGAGGTTGTGGTGGAAACGTATTTAATACTAACCCTAAATATATAACTATGAGATGTATTGACCAACTTAACAATCATATACTTTGGCTAACTGTTCAGCTGTCCAAACTTCCCTCAGAAGATGATATGGCATACTCTGCCTGGGACTATGAAACATTGCAAGAATTACTCGCCAATGCTTATGATAAACTTGATACCGCGAATGGAATGGCTTGTAGAAGTCTCTCCAACGCTTAATGAATTCCCATCCTAGACCCGTAAGAACTACCAATCGTAATGCGTGTTATCGTTGATTATGTAGCTGGGCAGGTTTGGGGATGTATGATTAACAGATGAACAGCATGTTCCCTGTAGTTATACCGGCTTGTAAGGTATGAAGAACGCGTAATTCGCATGGAGATGTAGCTGACTTTACAAGACGGGTGAGGACGTGGTGATGAGTTGTTGAAACGGTTGGGATTCTTTGAGAATTCTTTGGAAATGTTAAAGACTACCTATGATTAACAACCCATCCCCACCCATTCACCACAAATTCTCATCCTCTCAACATAAAAATTACATAACTACTTTCCACTTTGACCCGTACACTTGTCTGGATGATTTCTATACAATTGTGTAGATAAAAAGGCGATGTGGACGACCTCAAGCCATGTAGAGTAGATTAACATAAATAACGGGTTATAACCAAGCCTGTATAAATAACTAAAACTAAATATAATGAGAACTACAGAAATAAAGATTTACACGATAGATGATCATCCTAACACGGAGTTGTGTTTAGAAAAAATAACAGATACTATGCATGATTTAAATGATCATTCTGTATCTGAAGTTATACATAGCATAAATAGCCTAAGTAAATTAATAGGAGGAACTGTTGATTATTCATTAGGACAATTCCCAAGTAAAGGTGAATTTATATCCTTTAAAGATTACGATGATGAATTACTAGATAAACTAGTTGCTGACGACTACCCATTAACTGGAGTATGTTGGGATCCTATTTTAATTGAAAGCATGCAACAAGATGGTAATGCACATAGAGTAATAGCCGCGCTACATGAAGACAGTGCGTATGTATATTCAGATGAAGGAATAAGAGAGATGTGCTTAATTAATGATTACGAATTTACATTAAACGGAGAGATTTATGAAGAAAACTAATTGGAATGCAGATGAGGTAGCAGAGCTTGTACTAGATATACTTGATGAGTTAAATACAAATCAAGAATCTATTCCAGATGATCTAGATATTAAAAAGTATATTAAAATATATATAAATAAAAAGGATTTAGAGGATGCTAACCTAGTAGAGAATAAATGGACTCGTCTTGCAAAAGAACTTAGAGACCCATTACATATAGCAAATAACTAACAAAACGTTATGGAAAAAGAAAAAATAATTGCAGACCTAATTTACTATTACGAGGTGGATATAGACAACTGTTTAATGACACATAAGGATTGGATTAAAGAAATTGCTAATGCACTAACAGATAAAGAATATTTAAGCAAACTTAAAGAAGAGGTTAAAGAATATAAAGATGAAAGAAATGCTTAATTGGATATAACAAATAAATAACAAACATTATGTCAAAAAGAACTAAAGTAAAAGTAAGAAGAGCTGTAAAAGCTACAAAACAAACCTTATCAGATTTAGCAATCGGTGCAGCTTATGCACTTAAAAATTAAAACAATGAATGTACTAGCAATAGTAATAGCAGTTGGTATAATCATTGCTACTTACGAGAAATAACTAAATTAACTACATATGATAGTGTTTTTAATAGCAGCCTTAATCCTACTTATAATAGGAGGTGTAGCAAATAACATTAAACAAAAATAAGTAATGGAGGAACAAGACAATAGTACAGCCTGGCTTAATAAGTATAAGGCTGACTATTTGTCAGTACTTCTAAGACAGCACAATGCATTTTCCTTATTAGCCGATATAAATCCAGATGACCATCCAGCATGGTATCACTATGGAGGTATATTAGTAGATAGGGATATAGTAGAGTTACGCTTTAAAAGTACTCATGGTAATGGTGCATTCTATTTACGTATTACAATGGATGATGCTACTAAACTAGACTTAATGGAGCCTGGAGATATTCGTAACTTCTTCCTAGAATTAAGCTTAGAGTATAGACTCGCATCAGCAGGTTTGTAAGCATAAGGAGATACACTACGCTTCGGTTAAGATTCGTTTCAATATTGATTCGGTAGTAGTGTAACGTGCGTATGAGTAGTAATAGTATGTAACTAAGTATTAATTTTAATTTAAAAATATGGAAAGAATGTTAATAGTATTCGGGATATCAATTATGTTATTCCTTATCGCACTGGCAACAATGCCTAAAAAAAATTAAGTAATATTATATAAAATTCTGGACAGTCGCCTTAGTAGCAATACATGAGGA
>TARA_R110002153_G_scaffold268032_1_pt1 | contig 30434 bp, 44 predicted proteins | sample TARA_R110002153 | Tara Oceans TARA_R110002153 (sample SAMEA4398193) | marine metagenome | biome: Polar Biome; feature: [SRF] surface water layer (ENVO:00010504); material: water (ENVO:00002006), including particulate matter (ENVO:01000060) such as... | depth 5 m | reverse complement strand
AGTTGTGTTGTCCAATTTGTTTGACAATGTGGCCCAATGATGTTATACTCTGGTTGAGGACCGTCCAGCACCGTGGTCTACCGTGGGCGGCGCACTACCGCTTTCATCCATGCCAATCAAACCGTGGTCCAAAAAAAATCCACCAAGTTAAAACCGCAACTGTTTTCCACTGTATACCTACTGTAATCCACCATTCTCAACCTTTCACTGCACAGAACCAACCTATTCTTCATCCAGCTTATCCAGCTCATCTTTATCCACTAGTGGAAGTGGGAGACTATCTAGCATGCCCAGCAGGTTCTTAAATAAGGCCCTTTTACCTTCCTCAGTTGCTATTTGTGCTATCACATACTCTTCAATTGATTCTTTACTTACGTTGCCAAAATCTTCCATTACGCTGTCTCCTCTAAGTGTAGTTCACTTTCTTCACAAAAACCGCACACTGGTTGAGGTCCACCAAGACTGTGCTCTTCTAACCTCATGTCTACCATGGTAACAAACCATTCTCTGTCTTGGTTGTCATTACCACATACTGTGCATTCTAAAAAATTTGCCATTTTACTTACTCCTAGTTGTTTATTGTTTAACTTACTATACTAGTATACAGTCATTCTACACTAATTGCAAGTGTTTTGGACAACCAGGTAAAAATTTTGCTAACCGCTCATTGCTGACTGTGTTAGATTCGTTTATCAACCCCTTTTTATGCTTTATTGATAAATATATATGTAAACAACAACAATGGAGTAACACAATGAAAACGAAGATTATTAAAACATCACCCTCAACAGTTGGGCATGACCCAAAGAATCCGCTAATGGATATTCATCCAGATGACAGCGTATGGTATTTTGAACAGTTGATTGACTATGCAAGTTATATCAGTGATCAAGGACAGACCAAAGAAATACAATGGGAACAACTGCAAAAACGCAGACCCAAGCATCTAAGCAAAAGCAAAGCAGGACCACCAAATTCAATACTAACCATAGTATTAGGTCTATTAACAAATTATTACAACGTAACAAAAAAGTATGGCAGTTGTCGTATCAGTCGCAAGCAACAAGATGACTTGGAATTTGTTTCAATGTTTTTTCATGCTTGTGATGAACAACGCTTTACAGTTATACAATGGCAACAAGCATTATTCGCAATGGACGGAGGAACCACATTTTGATTAAAACTATAACATGTGCTAGATGGGGCACACTGTATTCAGCGTTTCAAGTAGAACGCTTGTATGCTGAATGTAGAGCATGGATTGACTTTGAAGAGTTTCATGTATTCACAGATCAACCACAGCAGTATCACCCAGACATACATGTTCACCAAATACCTAAAACAGATGCATACCGTTCATGGTGGAGCAAGATGCTACAGTTTAAGACATTCACACAAGGCACTACACTTAGTTTAGACATTGACATGCACATTAGAGATCGTGTAGAGTTGCAGTTTAGCAAAGACTATTTGTTGATGCAGTTAGATCCATTAGCACAGTTTCATCCACATAAAAACATCAAATATGTAAACTCAAGTGTGATTGCATACGATGGTGATTTTAGTTGGGTGCATGACAAGTATTTTGCAGACTGGCGTAACATACAACAACGCTATAGAGGTGACCAAGAGTTTATGTGGGGAGAGTATTGGAACAATATTCGTTACCATCCACCTGTGTTTGAAAGCTACAAGTGGGAAGCAAGAGCACGTGGTTATGCACTTCTTCCAATGGTAAACTATCACGGAGCAGATGTTAAAGGAGCAGTAGGATGAGTTATTGGGCCAGTAAACAAGCACACCAATTTCCACACTTTGGTTGGTATATACAAAAACTAGGTGCAGACAACAGAATCCATTTTGACAATTTTGATGTATGCAAGGATATATCTAAAACAGATGGATCAAGAATGTTAATTAAATTTGGTAATGAGTTTGGACATCCACTTAAAGCACCACCTTTTCAACATCCTAACACTTGCCCACATGATAATTGGTATCATTGGGATAATCCAGAGCTTCCACAGTTTTTATGGCCGCTAGGACACAATCCATCAGGTGCTAAAGATTGGGTAAGATGGGTCAAAGGCGGTTTATTAACACAAGGCAGTTATAGCGACGACGTTCCAACACATGTTAAAAGGATCAATAAGCTATTGCGTGAAACTAGTGGTCAACTAATTTATACATGGCAAGATATTGTTCAAATTCAAAAACCTCAACATGATTTGCGTAAGGTAGCACTTATATGTCCTGTAACTGCACCTAATTTTGTTCACTACTATGCAACAACACAACAAGATTGGATTAATAAAGTAACAAAAGTATTAGAGCGTCAAGGTTATACTTGGGAAGTAAGACACAAACCAGGTAGAGGTGCTAGAGTAGGCAATCAATTAATTGATCAACTTAGTGGAGGAAAATATGGCATTACAGTAAGTCAACACAGCGTGGCCGCAATGGAAAGTGCAATAGCAGGTATTCCGCCTGTTGTAACAGGACCACACCCAACAGGTATGTTGGGCACACCTTGGACGGAATTTGAATATGGACATGTTCGTCCTATATCTAAAAAAGATGTTGAAAATCAATGTCTTAGATTACTAGCTAACATTAGACATAAAAAAGAACTATTTACAGGAGCATGGAATGCCTAAACAACGAATTTACGCACCAGAAGTTAGTGCTTGGAGAAGAAAACATAGTATTTCAAGAGCACAAGCTAAATTAAGAAAAGAAGAATGGGCATTTACATTTGAAACATGGTTTTCCATGTGGGACGTGTCAGGTGTAAAAGACCATAGAGGTAATAAACCACATCAATATTGCATGGTAAGGTTAGATAACATTGAAGCATGGGGTCCACACAACTGTATTATTGTTGGAAGACGCATGCACCTTAAAAAACAAGCATACGAAACTATGCACAACTTTCCAGTCATGCCATGGGAGACTAAACATGGGGTCTAATTTATACACAGCACTAAGAAAAGAGTATCTTACAGAGTGGCGCACTTGGTATCGTATGCATCAGCTGGTTACAACAGATGCATTTTGGGAGAAGTGTTATGTTGACGTAATCATTGACGATGAATGGCACGGTCCTGCAGGATTTATTAAATGGTTTGACCATATGGGTCCTAGACCTAAAGATAAAGAGTGTTTTGAACGAATTGACAAGTTTGGAGACTTTGCACCTGGTAATGTTAGATGGAGCACGTTTCAAACTTTAAATACTAACAAGCGTTGGGACGTAAATCACCCTGAAAGAAGTGCTTACAGAGATGTAGCAAAAGAAAATGGTATTGATCATATTGTGTTTAACAGTAGGTTACACAATGGGTGGAATATAGCTGATGCGGCCACACTACCACTTGCTAAAAGAAAACGTTATAAGGATAGAATACTATGAGTTTAGAACATTTTGACCCAAGTTTTGATGCTTACGAAGAGTTAGTTGAAGTAATAAAGTTCTGCAAGGCCGCAGATGTTTTTATTGAAACATTTAATAAGAATCAAACACATATGATTGAAAATATAAATCATCAAAGATCAAGGATAGACCACCTAGAGCGTAGTTTAACATCCATTGAAGAAATACTGTATATACAAAAGGAACAAATAAGTTCTATCCATAGGGTTTTAAAAAATGATAGCACACCTAATAGGTAATGGCAACAGCAACCGTTTCTATTCACCAAATGCAGGCACAGTTTATGCTTGCAATTGGCCTACACATGAATTTGTGTATGACTATCTTTGTATGATAGACGGACTTGCAATTAAGTGGTTAACAGAAAACGGCATTACACCAAAATTACCAATTCTTTGCACAGCAAATGTAAAAAATTACAAAGATAAAAAAAAGTTAGACTTAGACACACGACCAGTCTTTACTACAACTAATAGACCAAGATTTAACAGCGGACATCACGCTGTTAGATACATTTGTGAAAACAAAGATATACTTGGAGTTCATCTCTGGGGAATTGATAGTTTGTTTTCAGAAGACCTAACCAGTCAAATGGATGTAAATGTGCCAAGGAAAAACAGACCACTACTAAACAAACAATGGCATCCTCATTGGGGAGAAATAGTTAATGAAAATCCCAAAGTATTGTTTACTGTTCATATTCCAAAAGGAGAAAAGTTAAGTGTCAAAGCAAAAAATATGCAAGCAGAATATCATTGATTGGATCAATGAAGTAATTATTGTTCCAAGACAAGAACTTGGCGGTATGCCTATATGTCCTTTTGTAAAAGAATATGAAAATAAAATTAGGATAATTGAAACAACTACTCCACTACAGGTTGCAAAAAACTTTGCATTTCTTAAAGAACTGTTTGACTACGAAGCAGTGATTCTGTATGGTAAAAAATACAGTTATGAAAAACTTCATAGTTTATGTGATACTATCAATGAAAAACACGCCAAGCATAACGTAATATGTCTTGCAATGCACCCTGACAGCGATGAATTTCCTTTGCCCTTAGAATACAACTTTGAATACCCATTGCTAATATTGCAAAACAAGGAAAATTTAACAAAAGCACAAAATCGACTGGAAAACACACCTTATTACAACTATTATTCTAATAATGCTAAATAGATATAGTATACAAAAACCAAGGAGCTTAAATTGGCCATTACACTTAGACAAACAGATCAAGCAGGCGCAACTAACAAAGGTGCTAGTCTCACTTTTGCTGAATTAGATGCAAACTTCGTAGATTTATTAACAACAAAACTTAGTCCACTTCAATTAGTGGGTGATTCAGGAGATGTAACTCTTGGACAAGCACAACAAGCTGGTAGACTAGTAGTATCTGGCGGAACAAACATTACAACAGCAATGACTGAAGACAGTGCTGGCAATGCAACACTAACAATAACAAATGATACTGATTTACAAGGTATTACAGATGTTGTAGCAGGCACAGGAATTGCAGTTAGCGAACCAGACTCAGCAGGCGCATTAACAGTGACCAACAGTTTTGCTAGTTTAGTAGCAGACACAAGTCCTCAACTTGGTGGCGATTTAGATATAAATTCAAATGACATCACAGGCACAGGTAGTGTTAATATTACAGGAACTGTAACTGCTCAAAGTGCATTAAATGCACAAACAGGAACAACTTATACAACAGTTATTGCTGACGCAAGTAAATTAGTAACACTAACTAATGGTTCAGCAATTACACTTACTATTCCACCAAACAGTGCAGTAGCATATGCAGTAGGAACAAAACTTGATTTTGCTCAACTTGGTGCAGGGCAGGTTACATTCGCACAAGGATCAGGCGTTACAATTAATTCAACTCCTACTAAGAAAATTAGAGCACAATACGGCGCGGCAACTTGCATTAAAACAGCAACTAATGTTTGGTTGTTGGTTGGCGATTTGGCGGCATCATAATGGTTACCGGATTAGGATTAGGCATTGCGGCCTCAGGTCATCAATTTGCGGCGGCAGGTGCGGCAGGACTAACAGCAACAGACGGTAACGAAAGTTTTTATGGTTATGATGCAAGTGTAAGTAATTCATCAAGTGACAGTAGAGACATAACAATAGCTCTTTGGATCAAAGATGGTGACGGCACAACAGCAGGTGCAAGTCTAGCAGATACGGCATTTAGATTTTACCATGGAACAGGTGGCACAAGTTTATTAAACTTTGAATACCAAGGTGGTAGAATGAGACTAATTGGATTAGATGGTAGTGTTGGTTGGACATTTGATTATATGATGGGAACATACAACTCAACATATGGTTCAGGCACATACGATGACGGCAATTGGCATCACTTGGTATTCTCAAGAGATGGTAGTGCTTCAACAGAACATGTTTACATAGATGGTGCTTCTGTAAGTCCTACAGTAAACGCAGGCAGACAAAGTTTTACACCAAATGCTTGGCAAGGAACTGAATGGTCACAAATTAGTATCCTAGCAGAAGGCAATGGTAGTAACAAAGTTGGTTCGGAGATGACACAAATTTTTATAGACAATGTTTATTACAATCTTAGTGACGCAGGAACACGTCAAAAGTTTTACAACGGTGGTGCAGTAGATATGGGCACTGATGGAACTAGTTCAGGACTTGCACAACCAATTATTTTCCACACAGGCGATACCAGCACTATTCTAGATGTCGGTGGTGATGGCACTTTCACATATGGTTTAACAGAAAATGGCACTGGTGCAGACATTGACGCAGACAATGGTCCACAATTTGCATAAGGAGAATTCATGTTTACAGTAACAACAAACGCAGGCGTAAAACAAGCATCAACACTTGAATTAGCATGGGCAATGGCAATTTATGATGATGGCGATATAACACTAACAAACCCTGATGATTCTACACAAACTTTCTCTTCATACTCTGATTTTACAACATACGTTGAGGAGAACAAATAATGGCATGGCCATCAGGAACAAAAGCAGTAACAACTAATGTTGATGCAGGTGCAGATCTAATAAGTCTTGCAAGACCAGACATCAAACAAAATATTGACAATGTTAATTCAATTATTGATCATTTAAATATTAGTTCACCTAGCAACGGAGACTTATTACAGTATTCAAGTTCAACAGGCAAATGGGAACAGGTTCAAGCAACATCAGTAGGCACACAGGTTGCTTTCTTTAGTTTAGAAGCAGACAACTTACCACAAGGCAATTTTACAGACAAGCATGATTTAATCCAAGTTATTGAAAAAGCTGACGCTGGCAGTTTTGCTACAGTATCAGGTGACAGTGGTAGCAATTTTGGTTTGCAACTTACAGCAGGAAAGTATATTATTGGTGTCAGTGAATCAGATAAGGCCTCTGGCATGATTTCTTTTACCTTAAATGTAAGGAATGAACCAGATAGTAGTGGAGATGGATTTAATCTATCAATTAACCACCTAGATGATACACTAAAACAAAGCATTCAGTATCTAGACACAAGTATTCATGGTGTAGACCTTATATTTGACTTTGATTATAACAATAATGTAGTTCAAGATGCTTTTTATAGAGGCCAACTTCTTATTACAAAACTAGGTTAAATCCATAGGTATTCTAATAAACTAATAAATAGTATTGTATATACGATACTAATTAAACACCCTTAAGGAGGACAATATGTCACAAGCATCCAATTACACGGAGACAAAAACGCTAGATTTTTGGTTAAAGGCCAATAGCACAAGCACATCAGCGCCATCAGCAGTTTATGTCGCACTATTTAACACCACTGACTCAGCTGGTTCATTACTAGCAGGCGGAGTAATCGATAGACTAGAAGCAGGCACTATTTCAGATGAATGCCAAGGCGCAGGATATGAAAGAAAAGCAGTAACATTTGATATTTCAGGCGCTGTAGCGTCATCTAATGCAGACGTAACATTTGCGGCCGCAACAGACAACAACTGGGGCACAATTACACACATTGCAATTATAGACGCAGACGGCGAATTTGAAGCAAGTGATAGTGCTGGTGGCGGAAATGTTTTATTTTATGGCGCACTTACTGCCGCAAAAGAAATTTTGTCAGGTGATACGTTTCAAATTACAACAGGATCACTTACAGTAACATTGGCGTAATTGTCATTAAGGAATTGTCCTAATGACAACATTTGTATCTGATCCATTTGTAGCAGACGGTTTCGTCACTGACGGTTATGTAAGCGACCCTTATGTAACTGACGGTTACGTTCTTGGCGTTACTCTAGGCGTTGCCGCACTTTCAACAAGTGCTACCCTCACTGCAACGGCCACACACCTTAGGTTGGGCGTGGCGGATCTCACGAGTGCATTTACTCTAGGCGTTACTGCTAATAAAATAAGAAGTGGTGTAGCAAGTATTGCTAGTGCTTCTACTATTAGTGCAACTGCCAATAGGATACGAAATTCAACTGCTAATATAAACGGTGTATTATCAGCAAGTGTTACAGCAACAGCAATTAAACCAGGTGACATTGCAATTACAAGTGCATTTACACTTGGTGTATCAGCAGTAAGAACTAGAACAGCTTCAGTCAGCATTGTAATGGCGGGCGATGAAGTTAGCTTTACTAACGCAGGCACATGGAAAAATCCAAGGACACCTATATGGGGTCCATTGTTTGACGCTACTGCTATTATAGTGCGAAGAGGTATTTCGTCACTTTCTAGTAGTTTTGTTTTAACTGCAACAGCACAAAAAACTGCCATAGGCATTATTGGCGTTACAGGATTTGGTGAAGTTAGTGCAACTGCTATAAGAGTAAGAAGTGGCGCTAGTGCATTAAGTGCAAGCTTCACAACATCACAAGTAGGCACAACAGCAATATCTGGCGTTGCAAATATTCAAGCATTTACAACACTAGTTTCAACAGGCATAAGAAGTATCACTGGTATTCCAGAAGATATTTCAGCATCATTTACACTTACAGGCACAAGCAACAGAACAAGAAGTTCAACAGCAAATATAACATCTGCGGCAACAGTAAATGCAACAGGCAGTTTCAAAGTAAGTGCTGGTGCTAATTTAAGTGCATCATTTACACTACAGGCAATCACAGGCGCAATAGCAAGCGGCGTTATCGTAGCAGGCGGATCAGCAACACTTTCAGCAAGTGCAACAAGAACAAGAAATGGTATAGCAAGTATCAATTCTAACTTTGAAGTAATTGCAACAGGTGGAGCAAGCTTCTTAGCTTCAGCTCATATAACAGCGTTTACATCAGTAGTAGGTGTATTATCGATTTACAGTATAGATCCTTATAGAGTCTATACAGTGGGATCAGAGGACAGAAAACTCCAAATCGTGGAAGAATCACGCATTTATGGGTTGGAAAATGAAAGTCGTATAAATACTATTGAAGACGAAATTAGGTCGTTTACTATTCCTTCTGAGACAAGGAAATTAGTAACGCAACACCTTACCATAACAGATGTGGTAGGACAACCACTAGATAGGAGAGAATAATGGCCAACACACTCACTGGATTTAAAGAAGATAGAGTTGGTGCTTATATCGAAAAAGATCCTTATGCTGTTTTAGATTATAGTTTAGATTTTACAAATTGGATGCCAGTAGGAGATGCTATTGCTTCAAGGACAGTAACAGTGCAAAGCATTGCAGGGGACGGAGCTCCTTTAGCAGTTAACAGCACAAGTGCAACAGATTATATTGCAACCGCCTTAATCAGCGGAGGCACAGCAGGCAACATTTACAATGTTGAATATAAGATTGTCACTGATAATAGTAAGCAAGATTCTAGAAACATAAGAATTAAAGTATTAGAGAGACAAGCATAATGGAAAATAACGAACAAAAGAAAAGCACTAATAAAAAATACAAAACCATTGACAGGGATCTTGTTTTTAAATTAGCGTGTATCCAATGTTCAGATCAAGAGATTGCTGAAGTCGTAGGCACAACAGCAACTAACCTAAGAAAAAGATTTTCAGGCATATTAGACAAAGGCAAACAAGAAGGCAAGAAGTCATTGCGTAGAGCAATGTGGGAAAAGGCAATTAACGGCGATTCAAGGGTTCAAATCTATCTTAGTAAACAATATCTTGGTATGAGAGATACACCAGAAGATGGTGACAGCAAAGCACCATTGCCGTGGGAAGATTAATATGCCATTAAGCATTCCACAGAAAACAATTTGCGACAGTGACGCTCGTTTTAGAGTAGCAGTCACAGGCAGACGTTTTGGCAAGACACACATAGCAATGCGTGAATTGGCAAGGTTTGCAACAGAACCAGACAAATTAGTTTGGTATGTCGCACCTAGTTACAGAATGGCCAAAAACATTGTGTGGGATCAACTAAAGGCAAAATTAAAAGAACTTCGTTGGGTAGAAGCAACTAATGAAGCAGAACTTATGTTGCGTCTTAAAAGCGGAAGTAAAATATATTTAAAGGGAGCAGATGCTCCTGATAGTTTAAGAGGAGTTGGTTTGGACTTTTTAATTATGGATGAATTTCAAGACATTGAACCAAAGACATTTACAGAAGTTTTAAGACCTACACTATCTGACAAACAAGGACACGCATTGTTCTTGGGCACTCCACGCGGTATTGGCAGTTGGAGTCATGAAATGTATACTATGGCAAAAACAACTGAAGGATGGGAAAGTTTTACTTACACTACCTTAGACGGCGGCAATGTAAACCAAACAGAAATTGATGATGCAAAGCGTGACATGGATCAACGCACATTTGACCAAGAATATCTTGCATCGTTTACAACCTATAGCGGAGTTGTTTATTATAACTTTGACAGAGAAAAGACAATCCAACCAGTTACAAATCCAGACATAAGAGAAATATATGTTGGACAAGATTTTAACGTAGGCGCACTTGCAAGTGCCATTGCTACTATTGAAAACGGCACTATTAAATTTATAGACGAAATCTTAATGAACGGAAGTTCAACTGAAGATGTTTGCGATGAACTAAAACGCAGATATCCAAATTCACGCATTGTAATGTTTCCAGATCCAGCAGGACGTCAAAGACGCACAAGTGCTGGTGGCAAAACAGATATTTCAATATTACAAAATGCTGGATTTCAAATTCAAGTAAGAAATTCACACACTGCTATTAGAGACAGAGTGAATAGCGTAAACGCAAAACTGAAGAATGCACAAGGGATACGAACCTTATTTGTTGATCCCAAATGCAAAAACATTGTAAATAGTTTAGAAAAAATGGTTTATAAACCGGGAACAAACATCGTAGAAAAAGATGGTTCGTTAGATCACATGGCAGATGCTGTAGGTTATCTAGTAGATTTCTTATATCCGCTGAAGACAGATTATAACGATAATACAGCGCCAGAACGCTGGGCATTCAGCGGATCAACCAATACACAGAGGAGATGGAGCTAATGCCCTACATTAGAGATAGAGTAATAAAAGGTGCCAATAAAAACAATGTAGATTATATTGTTGATGCACACGATGCCTACAAATATTACATTAACAGATGGAATTTTTTAGGTGATTCATACCAAGGCGGTTATGATTATTTCATGGGGAAATATTTAGAACCATACTACTACGAATCAAGAGAAGATTACGAAAAAAGATTAAGAATGGTTGCTGTAGACAATCACACAAAAAGTGTGGTTGGTATATACAACAGTTTCTTGTTTAGAAAAGATGTTCGTAGAGAATTTGGGTCAATTCAAAATGATCCAGGACTAAAACCATTTATGAAAGATGCAGATCTTGATGGTAGAAGTTTTACAGCGTTCTTGAGAGATTTAAGTTCTTACGCAATGGTATATGGAAACTGCTGGGTAGTTGTAGACAAAGTAAATTCAAATGCACTAACAAGAGCAGATGAATTAAGTCAAGAAATACGCCCATATGTAAGTATTTTTACACCAGACAATGTTCTTGATTGGAAATATGAAAGACAACCAAATGGTTTATATGTTCTTACCTATCTTAAAGTAAAAGAAGAAGTAGTTGAAGACCAACAATACGTTAGAGAATACACTCCAGAAGAAATTAACGTATACTTGGTTGATGGTGATAAAAACAGTGGTGACATTATACAATCAACACCTAATGCACTTGGCAAAGTTCCTGCGGTATGTGTGTATGCACAACGTAGTCCTGTAAGAGGTATTGGTGTAAGTGCAATTGGAGATATTGCAGATACGCAAAAAGATCTATATGAGCTAAGTTCAGAGATGAATGATATTATTCGTCTTACCAATCACCCTAGTCTTGTAAAAACAAGAGGCACAGAAGCAAGTGCTGGCGCAGGTGCAATCATTCAAATGGAAGAAGGATTAGATCCTGGACTAAAACCATTCTTGTTACAACCCAACGGTAGTTCAGTTGAAAGTATTATTGGTGCAATGGACAAGAAGATTGAAAGCATTGATAGAATGGCATGTTTAGGTGGCATTAGAAGTGTAGAGTCAAGAAGACTTTCAGGCATTGGACTACAAACAGAGTTCCAAATGCTTAACGCACGACTTGCTGACTTTGCAATGAACCTAGAACACGCTGAAGAACAAATTTGGCGTATGTGGGCAATGTATCAAGGTAAAGCATGGGACGGAGAAGTTGACTATCCAGATAGTTTCTCAATCCAAGACAAAGCTAACGATATTGCAATGTTGAAGATGGCCAAAGAAGCAGGCATTACTAATCTAAGTATTAATGCAAGAATTGATGATTTGATTTTTGAAACAATTACTGAAGAAGATGCAAGTCTCTTACCAATGGTCCATCCAGTAATAACAGCTGACAATAAAAATCCACACATTCAAGAAATGATTATGGAAGGGTTTACAGATACACAAATGCTTGAGACTCATCCAGAAATTTCACAGCAAGATATTGACACAGCAAAACAGGCACTAGTAACCAATGGGTAAGTATGTCGCAGATAGAATCTTTATTGAAGGCAACGAAAAACGAATTCGTGAAGTTCTATCTGACTACAACGAAAACATACACCAATTTGAAACTAAAGATATTAAGGTAGCAGGCAGGCGAGCAAGAAAAAACCTCTTAGAATTATATCATCTATGTCGCGTTAGACGCCAAGAGATATTAGACAGAGGCAAAACATTAAATTGGGTTGAACATCCAAGCTGGAGCGAAATTGAAGATGAAAGAGTTTGATAACCTAGATAAAAGAATGGCCCTGCTAGAACAAAAGTTGGACCTGGTCTTAGACAATCACCTTCACCATATGGAAAAAGATATGGCAATGATTAAAAAGATTTTAGGTGGCGTTGCAATAGTAGTCTTTGGACAACTGTTGGCCATAGTTATTACAATGAGCATCTAATGGCACGCTGGGATACGTTAGAAAAGTTTATTAAAGAGAAGGACCTAAGCAAAGGTGCTGAACTTGGTGTTTGGAAAGGCAAGACTATTTTACATCTCTTAAAAAGTTGCCCTTCATTAAACATGGTTGGTATTGATGCTTGGGAGTCACAGGGAAAGTGGTCGGAATGGGATCATAATCAAAACGAAAGAGAAGTCCGTTACAAAACAAAACAGTTTGGTAATCGCTGTAAACTTATCAAGGGCAAAACATGGGAAGTTGCAGATCAAATAGAAGATGACAGTCTAGATTTTGTGTTTATAGATGCTGACCACAGTGAAGATGGAGTTACAAAAGATATTGAATTATACAAATCCAAAGTTAAGAAGGGTGGATATGTTATGGGTCACGACTACGATTGGAAGAGCGTGAGGGCAGGTATCAGTAAACACTATGATACTGTAGAGACTACAAGCAATGGCATTTGGTGGGTTCAATGTCAATAACAACAAGTGACAGTGTTAGTAGCGTAATAGGAGAGAAAAAGATGACTAGAGGTGGAACTAAGAAATCAACACGTGGTGGCAAAAAGAAGAAGAAAAAGTCAACACGGGGCGGAACACGCCGTAAATAGCACAACTTTGTGCATTATTGATAAATAAATGTATACTGCTATAGGGCAGGTGGTAAACTCAACCAATTGAAAGAGGAATGATTATGAACGCAGAAACAGCGGTAAACAACACGGAGACAACTGTTACTCCACAAGAACAACAGGTAGCAACACAGGAAAGTGTAAGCGAAAACACATTGACACAAGATGATGTAAATCGTATTGTAGCAGAACGAGTAGCACGGGAAAAAGCAAAGTTTGAAAAGAAGTATTCAAACGTTGATGTTGACCACTACAAAAATTTGGTAGAAGAGCAAGAACTACGCAGTCAGCAAGAGCTGGAAAAGCGTGGAGAGTATGAGAAACTACTCAAGGACCAAGCTGAAAAGTTTCAGGGCAAACTTCATCAGTATGAGTCTGAATTGCATACTATCAAAGTAGACGGCGCATTGTTAAATGAAGCAAGTAGTGCAAAAGCAGTAAATCCATCACAAGTGGCGGCATTGCTTAAATCACAAATCAAGCTAAATGAAGCAGGTGCAGTAGACGTAGTAGACTCGAATGGCCAAGTAAGATACGATGAAAGTGGTAATCCCCTTAAAGTAGCAAGTCTTGTTAATGAATTCCTTACAGCAAATCCGCACTTTGTTAGTGCAGGACCAAATGGTTCTGGAACTGGTCAAGGCGCAGGAAAGCAAACTACCCTGGTCGATAATGATGTAACAAAACTAGATATGAACAATCCTGAACATCGTGTCCGTTATAAAGAACTTATGCAGGCAAAAGGGATTCGTTTTTAAATAATGCTATCAATCTTAAGGAGATTTAATCATGGCAGTAACAACCACAACAACGCTAAATGATCTATATGCAAATATTGTTCAATCAGCACTTTTCACGCTAAGTGAAAAAACAGTAATCCGTCCACTAGTAAGAAATTACAACATGGTAGGAACACCAGGTCTTGTAGCACAGATTCCAAAATACGGAACAATTGCCGCGGCCGCTGTTGGCGAAGGCACAGACCTTACGCATCAGGCATTCACATCAGACGTTACAACTGTAACAGCTAGTGAAATTGGTGTAAACGTAACATTAACAGATATCGCACGTGAAGGTGCGGCAGAAGACGTAGCAAGTGCAATTGGACGTCAAATTGGTGAAGGCATGGCGCTTAAAGTCGATCAAGACTTAGCAACATTATTCACTGGTTTCTCACAAACAGTAGGCACAGGCGATGAAGAAATCACAATTGAGATGATCTTCAAAGCGGCCGCTATGCTAAGAAATGCAAACGCTCCAGGAAACTTTGTAGGTGTATTACACCCATACCAAGCATTCCAAATCAAGAAGCAGTTAACTAACGCTGGTGCAACTATGTCACACTCATTGAGTGATGTAGGCAACATGGCGCTTAAAGACGGTTTCATTGGACGTATTGCTGGTGTTGACTTGTTTGAGTCAACTGTAGTAGGCGTAGGCGCTGACTCAGCTGGTTCATTTGCTGGCGCAGTTATGTCAAGTGATGCACTTGCATATATGGTCAAGCGTGACATGCGTATTGAAGAAGAAAGAGATGCTTCTTTACGTGCTACTGAATTCATCGGTAGTATGGCATTTGGCGTATCTGAATTGTTCGACCTTTACGGTGTTGGATTAATTGGTGACGCACAACTATAATTTATAGTTGATTAAAATTAAAGGGCGGTCTTAGGATCGCCCTTTTTGTGCCTATATAAGGCCTAAATTCTTTCAATCTGATAAATACTATTGTAAGTTAATTTGGATTAGGAAGGACCTAGTTCATTAGAAAAGGGAAGTACCCAACATGGCAACACTAGCAACAATCGCAGACGTTGAAGCATATGAACCTGATATTACCGATTTTGGTATACCAGACTTTGACGCAGAAATACAAAAAGCACAAGATGACGTATTCAGAGATCTAAGGATCAAATTCTGGCCCACTATATCACATGGTATGTATGATATCAAAAATGTAGGAACGGCAACAGTTGAACCAGACGAAGATCTGTATACAGCAAGTCAACTCACCCGTGCATGCTGTTACCAAGCACTTGGTTATCACATCTATCCAAAATTAGCTAAATTTGATATTGAACAAGATTTGTTTGAACGTAAAATGGAATACTACCGCAAGGAGTATGACAGAGAGTTTGAACTTGTTTTAAGAGATGGCGTAGAATATGATAGAGACAGCAGTGGCACAATTGATGACACTGAAAGAGAAGCTACATATTTCCTCCGCCTTAAAAGGTAGGAAATAAATGAGCAGTCATCGCGAAGTAATCACACAAGATATTATTGAAGTGTTAACGGATATGTCCGCACCACGGCCTGTTTTAATAACCAGAGAACCGTTTGATGTAGACAAGTTAGCACTCACACAATTTCCAGCACTCCTTGTCACAACAGGCAATGAGGAAAGAGAAGATCACGCTATGGGCGGATCTAGAAGAGGCGTTTTACAAGTTGAGATTCGCGGCATTGTAAGAAGTGACGGTAGACAGGGATTTGTGCAAACAGTAGATCAAAAACGCAATGAACTGATTGAGCGAATTGAAGAAACCTTAAACAATAATAGAAATAGAAATTTAGATGCAGTGCAAGCGTCAACTACTAATGTAACAACCATTGAAGTAGTTGAGCGAACTCCACCATTAGGCGAGTTTGTATTGATTGCAGAGGTTCGCTATTCATTTACTAAAGGAGTCGTGTAATGCGAGTAAAATACATTAAAATGATTAATAACGAGGGTGGCAAAGAAGCAATTCAAGCTGACCGCGTTCAAAGATTCTTAGATCAGGGTTATAAAATAGCAGACTCTGGTCAAGAAGTAAAGTCACAAACAAGCAAAGGTAGTAAGAATAAAATTACTGCAACCGCCCATGTTGTGACTTCATCACCAGAAGACGAATCAGAAGCTTATGCTTGGAATGACGAAGAGGAAATAAAAGACCTTTGGCCAGACCAAGTTGAAGACGAAGATGAAGATTCTAATCAAACTGCTAAAAAGGAGAAATAAACTATGGCAACATATACAGGTGAAAACGGTCAAGTATCTATCGGAGCAGATAGTGCAGGCCAAGTTACTGTCGCTGAAGTTCGTTCTTGGACAGTTGAGCATTCCAAAGATGTGGTTGAAGACACAGTAATGGGCGACGCGGCAAGAACTTACAAAAGCGGACTACATCAGTTCAGTGGATCAATGGAGATCCTCTATGATGATACGAGCGCACAATTGGCACTAGGATCAAGTAATCCTGATGCAGACGCAACTCTAAGAGTTGAGTTTTATCCAAGTAGTGCGGCAGGACAGAAATTTGCTGGCAACGTGCTAGTAACAAGTGTGTCAAGAACTTCAAGTTACGACGATCTAGTTACTGCATCAGTGAACTTCCAAGGTTCAGGTCCACTTGAAATTGTAACTTACACAGCGTAAATTATGATTACAATTAGGATTTCAGGCACTAATAAAGCGATGGGGCAACTTGAAAGAGAAAAAGATGCATTCATTGCCAGAGTGGCGCAAGATACATTGGTTGTTGCTAAACGCAATACACCAATTGATAAGGGGCAAGCAAGACGGAGTTGGCGCCTGAGAAGTGACCGTAAAGATAAGGTCATTGTCAACACCGCACCCCATATTCAAGCACTAGAGCGCGGCCATTCAAAACAAGCACCTGATGGAATTCTAGTTCCAACTGTCAGGGAGATATCAAAAAGGAAATATAAGATATGAACGTAGTAGACAACATTAAGTCCCACTTTGCAAATCAACTTGCAGGTGGTTTACAAAAAATTAGTATTCCAGAATGGAAGACTGACCTTTATTACAAAGCAACATACCCCTTTGCAATTGAGGCAAACATTATTAAGTTACAACAAGACGGTAAGACTGTTGAAGCATTAGTAGAAAGTTTAATTCAAAAAGCAGTAGACATTGACGGTAAAGCAATGTTCACTAAATTTGATAAAAACGCACTAATGAACGAAGCTGATCCTACTGTATTGATTAGAGTTTGCAGTGAATTAAACAATGCTATCTCAGAATATGAGGCAGTCGAAAAAAACTAGAAGAGGACACTGAACTACAGTTAATCATGAAAATTGCCCTAACATTGGGCATGACTGTAGAAGAGGTAATGACTAATGTCAGTGTCCTAGAAATAAAACTTTGGTTAGCTTGGTTTGGTTTAGAAGCAAAGAAACAAAAGGAGTCAATGGGTGGCAACGCAAACAATAGAAATTCGCGCCGTAGATAAAACGCAGGCCGCGTTAAAGAATATACAACGTAACACACAAAATCTTGAACGTGGTTTTGGTAAAGTAGCTACGGCCGCTAAAGGTTTTATTGCAGTGCTTGCCATTGGTAAGATTATTGAGGCGGGAACTGCAATTAAGAATATTGTTGCAGAATATGAAAACCTCAATAACAAATTAAAACTTGTTACAGGAAGCACTGAAGAGTTTCGTAAAACTGAACTGCTTCTTAAGAAGGCCGCTACTGACAACAGAACAGGTTATGCTGATACTGTTGATCTTTATACCAAGCTAACTTTAGCAACAGAATCAATGGGTGTCAGTCAAGCTGAAGTCATTGGTGTTACAGGAAAATTGTCAAAAGCTCTGCAAGTATCTGGTGCTGATGCATCAACTACAAGTAGTGTTATTAGACAGTTTGGACAAGCAATGGCCTCAGGCACAGTGCGTGGTGATGAATTCAACAGTTTAGTTGAAGGATTAGGCCCAGCACTTGCTATTATGGCCAGAGAAACAGGCCTATCAGTTGGCGCATTGAGACGAATGTCTCAGAACGGCGAATTAACTGCTGAAGCATTATTTAAGATGCTTCAAAACAGTGAACAATTAGAAGGCGCTTTTCAATCAATGGATCAAACCATTGACCAATTAGAGCAAAGTTTATCAGATGCATTTAAAGAATCACTTGTTCAGTTAACAGAAGCTAGTGGTGCCGCAGATCTATATAGAGATTCTCTTACAGGACTTACAAGGGCATTGGACTATTTGAGTGGAGCAGAAGGCGCCCTTGTTAATATGGAAACTGACAAGATATTAGAAGGGTTAGCAGATGGCACAATTAATGTAGCTAATGCGTTTGTTGAATTAGAAGAACGATACTCTACGTTGTTTGATTTAAATCAAGGTTTTGTAGATGGCAGTATTTTGGCCACTGGTGCGTTTAAAGGACTTGCACTTGCTTCAGATATGACAGCTCAGGAATTGAGCGATATGATTGTAATGGTCACTGCACTTAAAGAAGAGCAAGAAAAACTGGCAGAGGAAACAAAAGCGTTCACTGAGGAGCAGAATAAACTTAGAAAAGCTATAGCGTCCGCTACGAAACCTTTTAAATCTGCTATTGATCTTGCTGAGAAATATGCAAACAGTGGGTTTGGTAGTGCGTTAGATAAAAACGAACAAAAAATTAAAGCTGTTAACAAAGCATTAAAAATGCTAGTAACAGCAAATGAAACTGTTATGGAAGTTAATGGTAAAAAAGTTGTTAGTGATGAAAGATTAGTTGAATTAACAGGTGTATTAACTTTAGAACTTAAAGCGTTAACAGAACAAAATACAAAATTAAAAGACGCACAAAACGATCTTACTGAATCTGGTAATACTTACGGAGAATTCTTAACTGACACTATTAAGGCCATGAATGAGTCTATTAAAATGGACGAATTTAAACGCATGGCAATCGCTGATATTAGTGCAAAATATGAGGATGGTGTTTATTCTCTAAAACAATACGAAGCGGCAATGCAGGCCCTTGATTCAACGTTTGTTAACACTGCTGGTAGTCAAAAGAAGGCCGCCGAAGATCTATTAAAGATACAAGATGCACTTAAGAATGATGTTCAAGCATTGTCAGAAGCGTATGAAACACACTTTATGGATCGTGCTCAATTAGCAACACATGCACATAGTGTAGAGATTGCTAAACTACAAGAAGCATATTCAAAACAAGCAATTGACATGCAAATGTTTAATGACTTGAAAGTTCAGTCTGAATTAGTGTTACAAGATAAGTTAGGTGAAATTAGAGAAAAGGCCGCTCAAGACGAGAAAAAACGTCAAGAGTCATTATTCAATTCAAACTTAGCTTCATTTAAATCAGGTAAATTTGGTGAAGTTGATGTTACTGAAATGACTGAAGAGTCAAAGAAAAAGTTTGCTGTTGCTAGTGCAAGGTCTGCATTACAAGAAGTTAGTAAACACAACAAGGCCGCATTCCAAGCAAACAAAGCACTAAACATTGCTGAAGCAGTAATGAACACATACACAGGTGCTACCAAAGCACTTGCTTCTTATCCACCACCGTTTAACTTTATTGCGGCGGCGGCAGTTGTTGCGGCAGGTTTTGCTAATGTTGCAAGTATTAGATCACAAAGTTATCAAGGTAGACAACGAGGTGGTGCATTAACTGTTGGTCAAAGCACAGTAGTTGGTGAGGATGGACCAGAATTAATTGTTCCAAAACAAGCAAGCACAGTTATACCAAGAGAAGTAGCACAAGCAGTTGAAGGACTAGGCGGCGGTGGCGGAGAAGTTACTGTAAACTTTAATATTAACACAGTTGATGCAAGAGGTTTTGATGACTTGTTAATTGAAAGACGCGGAACTATTACAGGCATTATTAATCAAGCAATGCAAAGCAAAGGAAGAAGAGGAGTCGTTTAATGGCATACATAGGAAATTTTCCAACAGCGCCAGGATTTAATGCTGTTAATTTTAAAATGAACACACAAACAAAGAAAACCCGTGCCGCAAGTGGTAGAGTTATCAGAGCAACTAATTCAACTATTTTGTGGAGTGGAACACTTAGTTTTCCTCCAATGACACAAGCAGAGTTTAGACCAATTCAAGCATTTGTTGCACAAGCAGAAGGTCCATTAAATGAATTTGATATTGTTATTCCAACAGTAAGTAATTCACAGGCACTAGACATTGGCAATGGAACAAATATTGCAGAGATTATTAGTGGCACTGTATTTGTTGAAGGTGCTCATAGTGCTGGTGATACTAGTATTAATGTTACAACTTTTCCAGACTCAGCAGGAACAGCAACAGGCGATCAAGTATTGCTAAAAGCAGGTGACATTGTAAGATTTGCTAACCATACTAAAGTTTATATGGCAACTACAGATGTTAATACAGACTCAGCAGGACTTGCTGTTTTAAATATTAAACCTGCACTAATAACAGCACTAGTAGACGAAGAAGCAGTTACAACAAACAATGTTCCGTTTAGAATGATTATGTCAACTGATACTCAAGAATTTAATTACAGAACAGATAATTTAATTGCTTATGAAATAGACATAGAAGAGACTATTTAATGAGTAGAGGATTAGCAACAGAATTCAATACACACTTAGCAGGCGATGCATTTATTGCATACACGCTAATTGAGATTGGTGTCCACGGTGGTTCAATTCAGCGTTATACAGATGCACCATATGACATTGAAGCATACTTTGGCAATACATATACTGCACAAGGTAATTTTTTAGGTTATAGTGAAGCAACAGAAACAGCAGACTTACAAATTACAAATATTAATTTAGTGTTCTCTGCACTAGATTTAACTAATGTAAGGTTGTTGTGCAACAGCAATCAAATTAACCAAACAGTATCAATTAGAAGATGTTATGTAAATCCAAGTGATAGTGGTGGTGCATTAATTAGAGATGCAACAGGCACTATTGACACAATTGATATTTTTGAAGGCACCATTGGTGGTTATAGAATTGAAGATGCCCAAGATACCGCAACAGTTACAATTGAAGTAAACAGTCAATTTACAAACTTTGAAAAACGTTCAGGTAGAAGAAGTAGTCTTAAAAACTTTCAAAGAGAACACCCAACAGACTTTGGAATGGAATACTCACATGAAAGTATGTTGGATATCAAATGGGGTAAAAAATAATGATTAGACCCGTAGATCCAAGAGAATTAGAAAAGTTTGTAGATTTGTGCATTGCACATTCTAAAGATGCTGGTATGGACCACGATGAAATTAATAGAATGTTTTTAAGAAAACAATTAAAACAAATGTTAATTGAACCAAACTATCAAATATTTGTTGCTGAACAACATGGCAGTTTTGTAGGTTATGTTATGGGCAGTATACATGAAAAACTTTACAATGCAAAACAATATGGCGAATTACTTTTTATTTTTATTCATCCAGAAATAAGAAACAAACTTATTTTAGATCAATTATATAATAGAATGGAAGAATGGTTCTTAGAAAATAATTGCATGTTTATGCAAGCAAGTGTTATGGCATACGACGAAGAATGGTTATGCCAAGAAAAATATGTTGACAAAGCTCGTGATTACTTTCACAAGAGATGTGGTATGAAAGAAGTTGGATACCATTTTATTAAACCACTGGGGAGAGATACATGGGCGGAATAGTAAAAGGCATTGTTAACATTGTTACAGGTATTGTAAAAGCAGTTGTAGGTGTTATAAAATCAGTTGTAGACTTTGTTGGTGATGTAATTGGATTTGTTATTAATCCAATGGGTGCATTTGATGCTCCACAAACAGCAGATCCAGGAGCAGAAGCACAAGGTGTTGTAATTACAAAATCAGGAACCAATGTTCCTATTCCTGTTATCTATGGATTTAGAAGAACTGGTGGCATTAACTTATTTGCAGAAACTAACGGCACAACAAACAGATATCTTTATGTAGTATATGCACTATGTGAAGGACCTATTCACGGAGTAGGTAGAATATTAATTAATGACGTTGAATTACCTATACCAGCAGGTGGCATATATGCACTAAACGCATTTCACAATGTTGACAGTGGTAGATACAGCGGCAGAGTTAAGATGGAATTCTTTTACGGTGAAAACAATCAACCACAAAGCACACTAGCAAATGAATCAGCTACATGGCCAAAGAAACCTAGATTTTTACCAGGACTTGCATACGCTGTTATGCGTTTTGAATGGAAGGAAGTTACAACACAAGAAGATGCTGATAACAATCCATTCTCAGGTGGTATTCCTAATGTTAAGTTTGATGTGTTTGGTAGAAAAGTTTATGATGTAAGAACGCACAGTGCAAACTCAGTAGCACAAATTAGTGGCACATATGCAACTAGACAATCAAGTGCAAAATACAGTTTTAACCCAGCAAGTTGTTTGTTAGATTATTTAGAAAATACAAGATACGGATGCGGCATATCAGTTAATAAAATACATGGTGGTTCTTTAAGACTATCCGCAAATAAATTTGAACAAGATGTAGCTTATTCAAACACACAACGTGGTAGAGCACTTACTATGAATGCTCAGTTAAACACTGGTGCTCAAGTTATTGACAACGTTAAGATATTGCTTGCAGGTGCTAGAGGATCAATGCCTTATTCACAAGGCAGATATAAACTAAAAGTTGAAGATGGTGGCAATGCAACAGACATTACTTCAGCAGTTGTTACAGTTGCATATGATGTTGATTACAGTAACATCATTGGTGGCATTAGTTTAACAGGTGAACGTAAAAGGTCTAAGTTTAATCAGGTTATTATAAATTATATAAACCCTGACTTAGAATTTAGTAATCAACAAGAAGTTTTTAGAGTTGACGGCGACAAAACAATTGACAGCGAAGAAGAGTTGTCAGGCGAATTTACTTTCCACACAATTACAAACCCTGCCATTGCACAAGACCTTGCACAAATGATTTACAAGAAATCAAGAACACAACGGTCAATTGAATTTACTGCAACACAAGAATTATTAGATGTTGAGATTGGTGATATCATACGTGTAACAGATGTTATTTTAGATCTTGATCAACAAACATTTAGAGTAGTAGGAATGAAATTGCTCACAGACGGCAATATTGCAATGGAGTGTATTGAACATGATGCTACAATATATCCGTTTGTAACAGGCGAGCAAGTTGAAATACCACCTGCGTTATATAGACCAGATGAGTTTACTGTTATTCCTTATACAAGAGAATTACCAGATCAAGCACTAAGTTTGTTTCCTCCATTAGATCCTGACTTTGACAGTGCTGGCGCACCATTTGAATTACCTCCAAGTTTTGATACACCACTTAAAAAGGTTACAAGTTTTGAAGACTTTAATAAAGGTTATATTCAACCTTATGTGCCAGGGTTACAAGAAGCAACATATGGACAATTAACCAAATACAATTTTTATGCTGGCAGAACAGGCAATGATGGTTACCGTGATCCGTTAACTGGTGCTAAACTAAATGTAAAGACTCTTAAAGGAGCAATTCAAACTCCAAGAGATCAGTCAAGCGGTGGAGCATTCCTTTTTGAAGACAGTGGACTTGCATATTATCCTCCATACATAACTCCTAGTATTGTTCCAAAAGGCGGAACACAATTAGACAGTGGTGGCGAAGGTCCAGTAGACTTTCCATATGAAATTGTAGGCGCAAGACCTACAGCAGATGCAGATAAGATTACACAGTTTAGATCATACGATCATGGCAGAATTCCTTTTGATATCTTTGGTCATAGCAGACGTGGCGGTGATAATTATTTGATGAGATTAAACATGCCCAAGGATAGTGTTATTACACATTTATTAGTAGAGCATATTGATAAGACATCAGGTGAAGTAATTAATCTTGCAAAACTAAATTTAAGAGATCCAAACACAGGTGGGTTAAATAATCCTTATCTTAATGCAAGAACAAGACAAGACTACGCTACAGGATTATATCATCCTATCGATTATGCTTTTTATCCTAGATCAAAAAATGCGTTTGTAAGTGTTAAATGGTTAAAAGAAACAGAAGTTGTTAGAATGGAATTTGCTGACGGTAGTAATTTGTATGAATTTAAAGAAGCGTATCCAGATGGATACACATACGACATTGGCGGTGGCAGATATAGATCCGATAACAACATTGAAGCATATTTCAATTATCTAAATACATTATACTTTAGTAGTTCAACATCATCGGCAAATGTTAGCTTCTCGCAGAACTTAGGTGGATAAACATGGGCGCAGGTAACGGTTATTATAATGATACATTTGGGTATTACCAAGCAAAAACTAATTTAACTTGGAATACTTATGATGCAGATTCAACTGGCAATGATTGGTCAGCTTGGACAACTTGGGACAGTAACAATGTTACAATTGGTATGCCTGTTCAACCAGAACTACCACTTGTATACACAACAGACGTAATTGATTATGGAAGTGTATCAGTGTTTAATCCTACAATAAACATTGACGCAAGCACAATACCAACAATGATAATTTATTATGGCAATGAGCTTGCAAGTGCAGGCGGCATTGATTCGCCTAGTTCAGTTACTATTAACGAAGACACTACAACAGTAGATGCAATTGAAGCTAGGTATGTGCAAGTTGATGTTAGTGTAGACACAGAAGGTGATAGTGCTGGTGATACATTTGGTGGTGATTTAATTTACATGCCATATATTAAAAGTATCAACGTAGAACTTAAAGCACAACAAACACAACGTTTTCTTAAAAACATTAACAGTGCCAACCTAAGCGGAAGCATTGGCAGACGCACTTTAGATAGTGGCACGCTAGGTGGCATTGGGTCAATAAGCACTATGGTAACACAAGTGCATTTACCTGAACCAAAGTATGTTACAACAGGATATGTTGTGCAAGATGTTGACAGTGCTGATGATGATTATATCAGTGCAACTACAAGTCAAACACCTGTTGTCTATATTAACAAGGACACCAACCCTCCAGTGTTAAATATATTTGACTTTGATACTTACAGTCACAGAGAACCAATTGATTGTGTGTTTGATGCAATGGTATCAGGTTTGCCGCAACTACGTAGAAGTTTAGACGGTAATTTAGTAGAGGATTTATAATATGGCATGGCCAACAGCAAAACCAAACAGCACATCATTTGATGCTGACAGTGATAGAATTAGTGCTTCAAGAGCTGACTTGCTGACAATGAGTCAAGCAGTAAATGATATTGTAGATTTTATAGAATTAAATGCTATTGCTGATAATCAAATATTGCAATACAATAGTTCAACAGGTAAATTAGACTTTGTAAGTCCTAACACAGTAGGCCCTGCCAGCACAGCAACATCAGTTGGTGTGTTTTATTCTCCTACTCTAGAAATTATAGCAACAGAAGGAACTACAAGTTCAAACGTTGTAGCTGTAGCAAAAACTATTGTTGTTCAGCACGTTGGTGATCCAGATAGTGTATACAACTATGATATTGACCTACAAAATTATGTAGGCAATCAAAAGGTAGTAGTAGTGCATGATGGTGAAAGTGTAGACATAGGCAGTATCAATACCAGAGTGTTATACAATGGCACACTGATTACATCAATGAGTTCAACTCCACTAGGCACAAGCACAATTGGAGAATTTGATATTATTGACACAGGCACAGCGGATAGTGCAGGCAAGAATACTTACGTGAAGTTTCACGTAGCAAGACAAAGTGGAGCAGTAGCTTCAGGAACAGAAAAAGTAACATAAGGAGAGTCACATGGCGTGGGCAACAGCAGGAAATGTATCAACAACAAACTTAGCGGCAGGGACAGATAGTCCGGCCCTAGCAAGAGCAGATTTAAAGGCCGCACTAACAGAATTAATAGCAGTTATTAATGGAAGAAATACCGCAAACGGAGTTGTTGGATTAAACGCCAGCACAAAGATTGCGGCAACGTATTTGCCAGATGAAATTAATAGTGCAAGTGGAAATGATCTAACATTAGATCCAAGCAGTGACAAGGTTAAACTAGAACACATTTTAAATCTTAATCCGCAGACAGTAGCACAATTAAATGGTAGAACAGACATGATTCAAGGTGATGTTGCATTTTGTTCAAATGGAGATGCAGGCACAGAATGTTTGGCAGTAGTAGTCATTGAAGATGACAGTGCTGGTGAAATGACATGGAAGGCAGTTAGTATTGGCAATGCTATTGCAACAAGCTAATGGCAAGACCTCAACAGTTTATAACCGATGAACGACTGCAAGCAAATGACGAAAAATTAACTCATTTTCTTATTCACAGAGATTGTATCAATTGTGGCGCTGACCACATAAACATTCAAAGAGTGTTAGCAACAGGCGCACTTGGCCCAAGAAACTTTTGTCACAAACAAAATGAAAAGTTTTGGAAATACAACTGTAGAAACTGTTCTACTAGATGGAGTAGTTCCAATTTAAGAACTTGACATTGATTCGCTTTTATGCTATAATTGTATTAGAATGATAAATACTTTTATAGGAGTAAAGTAAATGGCAAACTTTAATACAGCAGTAGCACAAGAGCAACTTATTGGATATTGGTTAACTACCAAAGGCATATCTAAGAAAACTCTTGAAACTCACCCTCAAATTGATGATATTATTCTAATGTTAAACATTAGACATAGTTCTGATTGGTCTAATTTTAACAAATCAGAAGAAGCTGTTTGGGGTGCTATATGGGGACTCATTTACAAAAGCAAAAATCCACTCACTTCTAAAGGCCTTAAGAAATTAGAAAACATAATTACTAATAGCAGGCAGAGAAAAGAAACACATTTACAGGCACTCAAAACACAAAGACAACGCATTAAACAGGCACGGCAGAACAGATTGCCAAACCAAAAGGATCATGATATGATAGCTAAAGGGTCCTTCGCTGATACTTCCGTTCCATGGGAAGTATAATAACAGTGGTTGCTACAGCTTACCTTTAAAAGGGTTGCAGATATACATAGTCAAACTTGACTGCGTAAAAGTTCATGGGATCGTCAGCGATTACCGAGTATTAATTGAATGTCAATTACTTTGTAAGGAAGCGGCGCGATAGCAAATATAGTGAGGTGATTTTTTTTGCCAGAAACTATATTTGCTATCGTGTGACTTCTTTACCGAGTAGTTAAGTCATTTAATTAATAAAAACAATTCATTTAAAAAGAAATAAGCAAATGTTATTTGACATCAACGAAGTTGGTGTTAAAAAACTTTGATTAGTTTGAACTTGTTCAAACTTTACACTAACACACACATTGATAATGACTTATTCTCTTTTGAGTGTGATTGTATTCGTTTTTAACACCTTTTTGTATAGGAATGATAAATATTAGTGTAGGATGTAATAGAACTTATGCTAAGTTATCATGTTACTCCAAACAACTGTGATATAGGAGTTATTGCTTGTTTCTTTTTTACTGCCATTTAAATCAAACACCTTTCAGCTTAAACACCTATATGTTACATCCTACACTTACTCCTAATAAAAAATTATCTGACAATTTTTATTTTATAGGTCTTTAGTATGTGTGGCATTTACGGTTGCACTACTAAAGATCCTTTTTTTGTCTCTAAAATGATTGAACGATGTAGTCATAGAGGTCCAGATGGATCAGACTTATACTACGACGACAACATCACACTTGGGCACAACCTACTTGCAATTACAGCTACACCTAGCACCAGCACACAACCATGGCGCACACCTAAAGGTAATGTGTTGGTATACAATGGCGAGATATTCAACTACAACGAGCTCTTAGAGCGTTACAAGCACCTTTTTACACCCACTACTACATGTGACACAGAACTACTTGCATGGGGATTAGATCACAAGGGTATTGAGTTTGTCAAAGAGATAGACAGTCAACATGCGTTTGCACTATGGATTCCTCACACACAAGAACTGTTTCTAAGCAGAGATCACGCAGGCATTAAACCATTATACTATGCAATGTTACCTGATCGTATAGCATTTGCAAGTGAGCAAAGAGCACTAACGCCCTTGTTACCTAGCAAGCACTTGGACGAACTAGCAGTATCAACCTACGCATATGCAGGACTAAACGCTACATCACATTGCTTCCTCAAAGGCATGCACAAGGTAATGCCAGGACAAACACTTAGAATACACAACGGCACAGTAACAACAGCACAGTTAGATCTCATAGTGGGCACAGAAGATCAACCATTTGACCCACTAGAGTTTGTAGACGTGCTGAGAACTAGCATACATCAACAGTGTAGAGGACTACGCAATCTAGGAGTATTCCTCAGTGGTGGACTAGACAGTAGTATCATAGCACTACATGCACATGAACTAGACCCTAACCTACACACATTTACAACACGCATTGATCCATGCCCACGAGACAAAGAAGACTACAACTCAGACGCAGATGTAGCACTTGAATTTGCACAACTGCTGGGCACTAACCACACAGAAGTTATGCACACAACCAAAGACTATTTAGAATACTTTGAACCTGCTAGCACTTGTATAGAAGAACCTTTGTATAATCCAAGTGTGCCTATGTATATGCAAGCTAATCACGCACAAGCAAAGAAACAAAGAGTGGTAACACTAGCAGGTGATATGGGTGATGAATTGTGCTATGGATACCCCGCATATCAAAAGATTATAAAGATGAAGTTCAACACCAACAGAGACATTGTAGCACAGTGGACACACAGACTAAGCAAACCCCCTAGAATAACTGCACCATTAAGTCGTGACACAGTGGTAGACTATCTGTCAATGACTACATTCAAAGATCTCAACACACACTCAAGCATAGGTGCATATATGCGTATGGATCAACTGGGAGTATGTGCTGAGGATTACTTTAGACGCAACGATAGACTGGCAATGCACTACGGTATGGAAGGTAGATTCCCTTGGGCAAGTAAACGTGTAATGCAGTATTGCATGAACTTGGATATGAACACCAAGACACAAGGCGAACTTAAAAGCATAGTTAAGACAGCATACAAAGATCTATTGCCTGAGAACATTATTACTAAGTCAAAGACAGGGTGGACGTCACCACTAGAACAATGGACAAGACAGAATACCCCAGGCGTTAGTGCAATACACAAACGTGGAGCAAGTAGTTGGCAGGGCAAAGCATGGCCCATGGGATGGCAGTGGAGACTGTTTAAGGAGCAACATGGGTTGGGGTGATGATCTACTGTGGATAAGAGAAGCTGAGCAACTGCATGAGAGCACAGGTGCTACAATCAAACCCACACGCAATGGAAGACCTTGGAGACTTAGTGAACTGTGGGCAAACATCCCGTGGATAAGCAAACAAGGAGAACAACCCTTAGATGAGTTAGTATACACAGAAGCACACGGTTGGTCAAGACCCTACACACACAATCCCAATTACACTGCACAAAGTCCCACAACTAAAATACTCACACAGTCAGACTATAACCTCGCAGATACAATAGCACAAGAGAACAGTAACTATGTTTTAATATGTGTAGATCCCAAAGGCAAAGGAACACATCACGACGTTAACAAGACATGGTATCATTGGCAAGAACTAGCAAACGAATTAACACTGAGGGGTTATAACGTAGTAAGACTAACACATATACTAAACCATAGAGAACTTAACAATACTCAAACATATCTAACAACAAACATTAGACATAGTTTAGCTGTAGCAGAGTTAGCACACACAGTAATAACAACAGATGGGTTTTGGCATCATGCTAGTGCGTATACTAATACAAGATGTGTGACCATATGGGGCAGTTGCACAAGTAAAGATACAATAGGATACACTACACAAGCAAACATAGAACGTAAGGATGAGCACTCCCCATGTTATACAATACATAGACAGTGTGACAAATGCGTAGAAAATATGTTGGATATTAGTGTGAAAGAAGTGATAGATGCGATGCTGGAACTGCAATAGAGAACCATAGAGAACGGTGAGGATAGGGTATTATCACTGGAGGCCACCGCCAAAATATCTATTTAAATCAATGACCTACAGTGAAAACCATTAATTATCCACGTTTAAACACTGATTTTACCATATTCTACCGTGATTCTACCGTGCTTATCTACCACTTAAATGGTTCTTATTTGCCAAAACACTTGACTACCATGTGTAATGGTGCTATAATGTATACAAACGTTATGAAATAGAGGCACCTATGTTTAAACACCCTTAAGACCATACTCAACCACCACG
>TARA_R110002153_G_scaffold3042_8_pt1 | contig 30492 bp, 26 predicted proteins | sample TARA_R110002153 | Tara Oceans TARA_R110002153 (sample SAMEA4398193) | marine metagenome | biome: Polar Biome; feature: [SRF] surface water layer (ENVO:00010504); material: water (ENVO:00002006), including particulate matter (ENVO:01000060) such as... | depth 5 m | reverse complement strand
TTACGCACAAGGGATAGATGCATTAAATCAATCATTATCAGAGGTGCAGGGAATTGATGTATCTTTTGAATTTTTTCCACCTAAGACTGAATCAATGGAACAAACGTTGTGGAAGTCTGTAGAGCGCTTAGCGCCGCTTAAACCGTCTTATATGTCTGTGACTTATGGCGCGAATAGTGGCGAGCGTGACAGAACCCATGATGTGGTGAAGCGTATTCAGGCAGAAACGGGCATTCAAGCCGTACCACATTTGACCTGTGTGGATGCAACCCGAGAAGAACTTATTGAAATTGCCAAGGACTATTGGCAAAGCGGGATCAGGAAAATTGTCGCGTTACGTGGTGATTTGCCAGATGGAGTTGAAAAACCCCAGTCTTACGCTTCTGATTTAGTGACGTTGCTAAAAGAGGTGGCAGACTTTGAAATTGCAGTGGCTGCTTATCCTGAAAAACACCCAGAAGCGCCTAACAGCCAATTTGATTTACTTAATTTAAAGCGTAAAGCCGAAGCCGGAGCTACTGAAGCGATCAGTCAGTTTTTTTTCGACGCTGAAGTCTTTTTACGTTTTAGAGATCGTGCCGCCGCGGCCGGTATTGATTTGGACATAGTGCCGGGTATCTTACCTGTGACTAATTATCAAACCTTACAACGTTTTGCTGGTTTTACTAACGTTCATGTACCCCAATGGTTACATAAAATGTATGACGGCCTAGATAAAGACGACCAAACGACCCGTAATTTGATGGGCGCCAATATTTCCATGGATATGGTTAAAGTATTGGCAAAAGAAGGGGTGAGAAAATTCCATTTTTATACACTTAATCGCAGCGAATTGAGTTATGCAATTTGCCATATGTTAGGTGTTAGAGCAGACTAGTCAAATACGGGTTATTGAGGTTATTTTAAGTTAATGCAGCTTAAATTTACGGGAATTCTAAATTTTCAACAAAACATGACAGTAGCAAAACGATTTTTGTTACTGTTTTTTGGCCATTGCAAAAAAGACAAAATAACGGTTTCTGCTGGGCATTTAGCCTATGTCTCATTGTTATCACTGGTCCCTTTCATCATGGTTTTTTTTACCATGCTGTCTGCTTTTCCTGTTTTTGCGGAAGTCAGAGGCGATCTAGAAGAACTCATTTTTAATAGTTTTGTACCTACGGCTGGAGACCAAGTACAAACCTATATGGCTGAGTTTGTTGGTAATGCATCGGGTATGGGCGCTATTGGAATACTTTCTCTGGTTATTGTTGCTTTATTGCTGATATCTAACATTGATAAAACCCTAAACAGTATTTGGCAATCTAAGAGCGAACGTCCGCTTATTTTTACCTTTGCAATTTATTGGATGATTCTGACCTTAGGGCCGCTGTTGATGGGCTCTAGCGTTATAATGAGTTCATACCTAGTGGGATTGGCCAATTATGCCGAGGAGTACACCGCAGGTCTAACCACAACCTTGTTAAAAACCTTACCTTTTATTACCTCAGTATTTGCCTTTTTTATTATTTATATGTTGGTGCCAAATAAAAAGATTTCACCAAAACATGCCGCTTGCGGAGCTTTGGTGGGGGCGGTTTTGTTTGAAGCAAGCAAAAAACTGTTTGCTGTTTATGTCACAAGTTTTCCTTCATATCAGCTTATTTATGGCGCGTTAGCGGTCATACCTATTTTGTTTGTATGGGTATATTTATCTTGGGTCGTGGTGCTGGTGGGTGCAGAAGTCACTCATGTTTTAGAGGTGTTTTTGAACGAAGAATCGGAAGATACTTTTACAGAAGATGATGACGAAGATCATTCGTCATCATGATGTAATGAATGTTAACTTTTCATGCTAGAAATAAAGCTATTTGATTCAGATATCGCTTTATTCATTTCTAAAATCAATTGATTAATTTCCTTCTTAATTCCATTGAACTCACCTTGTAGTGCACCTACTGCACTAGCGTTTAGGTTATGCTTTAAATACAGTACGTTATCTCTAAGTGCAGATAAGATGGGAGCCATAGTGCTCTCAGCTTTGCGCATAGTGCGAACTAAGGAAGTATAGCGACCTTGGGTATCTTTTAATTGTTTCTGACTCTCACGTTTAAGTTTGACGTTAGTATATTTTTCCAGTTCATCTTCCCATTCATCAAATAATGCTTCTGCAACACTCTCTACTTTGTCAATTCGGCTGGTTAATGTGTTGGCAGATTCTTCACTAGCTTCAAACTGGTCTTTGAGCTGCTCATAAACGTCTTGTAATTCACCTCCATTAAAGTTTATTAACTGGCTGAATTCGTCTAGTGCTGAGCTAAATTGTTGTTGTGCATCTTCTTGTGAATCTTTTGCGTCTTCTACCCTATCGACCAATATATCGCGTTTTTCTACACCGACTTTTTCCCAGGCTGCATAATAAGCACTTTGGCACCCAGCTAAGAAAATTATCAAAGATACCAATATTAGTTTTTTCATAATTAACCTTTATAACGGGCGGCATCAATAATGGCCCAGATATGAAAAATAAAGCCAAAAAAAGCCATGAAAAATAAAATTCCTGTGGCTGCTAAAGCATAATTTACACTCACCAACACAAAAAATATAATGGCTGCTAAAATTCTACCTTGTACTAGTTGGCCTAAGCCGGGAATAAAAAAATTGCAAATCGCGGCAATTACATTGCCACCTGAACCTTGACCTGACATATTCTGTCTCCGTTAAAATAAAGTAAATCTTGATACGTTTAAGTAGTAAATTAAATCATTACAGAACAATTAACAAATGGGATATGTAAATTAATATGACTCAATTTTTCCCCTCGATCCAACCTTTTTCATCTGAAATGTTAGGAGCATCTAATGGTCATTCGTTATATCTAGAACAAACCGGCAATCCTAAGGGCATACCAGTACTGTACATCCATGGTGGCCCAGGCGCAGGAATTGGAGAAGATTACCGTAGATTTTTTGACCCTGATAAATATTGGATAATAGGTTTTGACCAAAGAGGATGTGGTAAATCCACACCATTTGGGGAGCTAGAAAATAACAACAGTCATGCTTTAGTCGACGATGTACTTTTGATACAGCAACACCTCGGGATTAAAAAGTGGGTGTTATTTGGTGGTTCTTGGGGCTCAACTTTGGCTTTGCTGGTGGCTATTCGTCAACCCGAGAGTGTTATTGGCCTTATCTTACGTGGAATTTTTCTAGCCAGAGAGCAAGATTACACTTGGTATTTAGAAGCGTCAGGTGGCGCTGCACAACTTTTCCCAGAATACTATCAGGACTTCATAGCGCCAATTAAAAACAGTCCTAAGGATGTATCGATCGTTGATGCTTATTACCAAATATTCACTAGTAATAACGAAGTGCAAAAAATGGCGGCCATCAAGGCATGGTGTCTGTGGGAAGCTCGGATCAGTCGTTTACATTGTCAGCTTGACGAAGAGCTGTTGGTTGCAGATGTGCATCGAGCTATTAGTTTGGCTTTGATGGAATGTCATTATATAAAACATGCTTGTTTTATCCCTGAAAACCATATTTTGCAAAACATCGACAAAATTCAACATCTACCCGCTACTCTTATTCACGGTCGCTATGACAGTGTATGTAAAATTGAAGCGGCATATTCGTTAAGTCGACAATGGCAAAATAGCCAACTCAATATCGTACCTGAATCTGGACATAGTGCAGCTGAAAAAATGATTACTCAAGCTCTATGTGCGGCCAGCCAGTCTATGGCTAGCTTTTGGTTGGAGCAACAATGATTGCGCTAATCCAAAGGGTAAAGCAGGCTAAAGTTGAAGTCGCAGGGCAGACCATAAGCGAGATTGGTCAAGGAATTTTGGTGTTGTTGGGCGTAGAAAAACACGATGATAAAGTTAAGACACATAAACTCTGTCAGAAAGTCATGAACTACCGTATTTTTTCTGATCAACAAGGAAAAATGAATCTTAATGTGCAACAAGTGGCAGGTGAATTGTTAGTGGTTTCACAGTTTACCTTGGTTGCGGATACGCAAAGTGGTAATCGCCCGAGTTTTTCAAGTGCTGCGCCTGCCCAGTTAGGCGAGGAGTTGTACCAATATTTTGTCGAATGTTGTCAAACTAGTGGAGTGCCTTGTCAAACAGGAGAGTTTGCTGCAGATATGCAGGTTTCATTGCTGAATGACGGTCCTGTTACTTTTCAGCTACAAGTATAATTTGCCGCTGCCCGTTTTATAGTTTCTAATAGCTTGTTGTGGTTAAGCTTCTTCAGCTAACTAAATACATAGGGAGCCTTGATTAGATGTATAAAATTGATACGCCATCGAGTGAACAAGATTTTACTGAGTATTTTGCATTTCGTTGGAAAATGCTAAGAGAGCCATGGAAATTCCCTGAAGGCTCTGAGAAGGATGAATACGAACAAGTGAGTCAACATCGGATGATGCGTAATCCCGATGGTGATGTGATTGCAGTTGGCCGAGTGCATATGAATTCGGCTGAAGAAGCTCAGGTACGTCATATTGCTGTCGAAAAAGCTTACCAAGGCAAAGGGTTAGCTAAAATGTTAGTGGCCTCCTTAGAGGCGGTAGCCAGAGCAGAGGGTGCAATACGTATTGTGACCAACAGTACTCAGGCATCAATCCCTCTGTTTACTAGCATGGGGTTTAAAGCGCAAAAGGGAGCACCCAAAGAACTAGGAGAGCAACAGCGTCAGCAAATGTCGAAAAAGCTCACCGATCCAAGTAGTATTCTGTTGCATCCCAAATGGTGTAAATTATTACAAAGTACTTGGCATGACACCATTCCTATTAGTGAACAAATGGGTATAAAGCTGCACCAATATACCGGGCGTACGCTTGAGACGCGGGCATCACTGAATAAAAATATCAATCTGCATGGCACTATGTTCGCCGGCAGTATTTTTTCTCTGGCGACATTGACTGGTTGGGGGATGATATTTTTGCAGCTCAAAGAAAAAGGACTAGATGGTGAAATCGTATTAGGTGATGGCAATATTCATTACCATAAACCTATAACCATGCAGCCTAGAGCATTATGTAATATTGAGTCTTTGGCTGGCAAGCTTGAACTTTTGGCTAAGAATAAAAAATGCCAAATTAAGCTGAATGTCGCTATTTTAGATGGTGATAGTGCTGTCGCTGAATTTTCTGGAGTATTTTGGATATTACCCAAGACTGAATGAGTTGAGTCATTGAATTTTGGACAATAAAAAAGCGCGGTATTCGCGCTTTTTTTGTAACTGTTAATTAGTAATTTATTATTACGCAGTCATTGAATTTTGTAGCTTTTTCATTGCGTTCTTTTCGATTTGACGAACACGCTCTGCTGATACTTGGTACTTATCTGCCAAGTCTTGCAAGGTTGTTTTGTCATCCGACAGCCAACGAGTTTGGATGATATGTTGGCTACGATCGTCAAGTGTTTTTAGCGCCGCATACAATCTGTTAGAGGCATTAGAATCCCAATCAGCATTGATTACATCAGACTCTACATCTGTTGTTTTATCTTCAAGAAATTGTACTGGTGCAAAACTACCACTTTCGTCATCGTCAGCAGACAAATCGAAAGCCTGATCATGACTGCTCATGCGAGCTTCCATTTGCAACACTTCTTTGGTACTTACACCTAAGGTTTCTGCTACATTTTGTACTTCTGCATGAGTAAACCAACCAAGACGTTTCTTGTTTTTGCGTAGATTGAAAAACAACTTACGTTGGGCTTTAGTAGTGGCAACTTTTACGATACGCCAGTTCTTCAATACAAATTCATGTATCTCAGCTTTTATCCAGTGCACCGCAAAAGAAACTAAGCGAACACCAACGGTTGGATCAAAACGTTTAACGGCTTTCATCAAACCAATGTTGCCTTCTTGAATTAAATCAGCTTGCGGCAAACCATAACCAGAATACGATTTTGCGATATGTACCACAAAACGCAAGTGCGACATAATCAGCTTTCTAGCAGCTTGTAAATCATCATCTTGTTGTAAACGTTCAGCTAGCCCACGCTCGTCTTCAGCGCTGAGCATATTAATACTACTTACTGCCTGGACGTAAGTTTCGATACTTCCCGTCTGCGGGACAGTTAATGTCAGTGTGCTTAAATCTGTGCTCATAGTTACCTCGTATTACACATTGGCTCGCGATTCTAGCAAAAAAAAATCTGCTCTGCGACCTAAATTCATTCCATAAAATTTGGAGTTATTTGGCCTTACTTTAATAGACCGTTAACTTGTGAAAAAATTCCAACCGATTAGAAGATGTTGTGTCATAAATAGATATTTCAACCCTAAGAAAAGACATTAACATGTTGCTGGTTGCGAGTTTAGGTTAGTTTGGACTACGAAGTGATGATCCATATGATCAAACCTCCTCTTACTATAGGCGTTTTAGGCGTTTTGGAAAGCTAAGTGTACATATTCGCCCGCGCCAAACATTCCGGCTAAGCAATATTAAAGCGGCGTTATATAGTGTCGAAAGTGAAATTAAACAATTATTATGATTGATAGAGCATTGAAGCTGAGTATTGGATCGGGGCTGCCAATATTTCTAAACAATTGCCTCATGACTTAAAAATGACGCAAGCATTCTACAACGAGTCGTTGCAGTAGGGCATTGCGATGCAGCAATCTGCGAGTGACGAAATACAACATTAACTGTATTAAAAACAGTCTATTCATCGCCTTTTTTTTAGTGCTATGATAACCGTTATACTATTTTTTAAAACTCGTCAATCAATACACACAGTCTGATAATATTGATCTAGCGAATAGCCCACAATAAAAAATACTTGGACAGGACGTATATGTTTGCTTTTATAGCTCGCCAACCAATATTAGATAGAGACAAAGAAGTTTTTGCTTACGAGCTTTTTTTTAGAGATGGTAAAAATGATTGTTATCCCCACGTAGAAAGAGATGAGGCAACTACCAAACATATTGCCAAAAATTATCAAACACTTAATTTGGATGATATCTCTTGCAGCAAAAAATCTTTTATTAATTTTCAATCTGAAACACTGATGGGGGGCTTGCCAGCTTCTCTTGATCCAGAAAATGTAGTGGTGGAATTGGAGACTGGACGGAACAACGATAATAGCCTGTTGGATATGTGTAAGCATGTTAAAAAAATGGGATATAAAATTGCTTTGGAGGATCGCCGCCTGAAGCCTAGTTGGGACGACTTTTTACCTTACGTTGATATGCTTAAAGTGAATTCTAATCATGAAAACTTAGACTTTTTCGCTAAAAATGTTAATCGATTTATTGATTCTAATGTGCAACTGATTGCAGATAAAGTTGAAACTCAAGATAGTTTCAATATTTTTAAGGATATGGGCTTTGATTATTTCCAAGGTTACTTTTTTGCCCGCCCAGTATCTGTCACGAACAAAAACTTACCGACCTCCAAACTTACCTTAGTAGAGCTGATGGGCGCTAGTTCTAGTGAATCATTTGATGTTGAAAGTATTAATAGTGTGATCGAACATGATGTAGGTTTGTCGTATATGTTATTGCGATTTATCAATAATCCGATGATTAATAAACGTTATAAAATCACTTCATTGCGACATGCCCTGAATTATATGGGCGAGGTAGAAATTAAGAAGTTCATTGCCTTGCTGGCTTTGGCCAAATTATCCGATGATAAACCTTTAGAGTTACTGCATTTATCTTTAGTTCGAGGTAAGTTTTGTGATCTAGTGGGTACAGAGAAAAATATCGGTAGTAACCCCCCTACCGCATTCTTAGTTGGGTTGTTTTCAATGTTGGACGCCTTGCTTGATCAAGAAATGGAGTCGCTGGTCGAAAAATTGCCATTAGTTGATGAGGTGAAAGAGGCCTTGTGTGGTAGTCAAAATGATTTATCTATGTACTTGATGTTAGTCAAAGCTTTTGAAAGTGGTAATTGGTTAAAAGTAATTAGAATTTCTAAAATTCTAGAAATAGATCAAAAACTCCTACATAGCCTATTTAACGAAGCTATTCTTTGGGGAAATGGCGTTCGCCGCTCTATATCCCCGCATTTTCCAGCATCTAAAGTATAGAATTTTTCGACAGGACGCAGCAGTTGCATGAATAAGTTGTTCAAAGAGCACCTAGTGGTGGCGCAAAACGCATCTGGCAGAAACATGAATGTGCCTTTGTATCGGTTTGTTGGTGTGAAGCCGGGACCTAAGGTATATATTCAGAGTTCAATTCACGGTGCTGAAGTGCAAGGCAATGTGGTTATTTATCAACTTATTCAATGGCTTAAAACATTACCTATTTGTGGCGAGGTGTTATTGGTTCCCAACTGTAATCCGGTCGGCACCAACATCAAAGCAGGTGAATATACCTTAGGGCGTTTTGACCCTGTTAATGGCACAAATTGGAATCGTGGCTATTACTATGATGATGCTTTTATCCATGAGTTTGCACAGAGCATTGATGATGAAGAATCTATACAGTCGATAAAATCTCGATTTCGACTAAAAATGAAACAACAATTACAAACTAGATTAAGTGAAACTTGGGGTATCGGCCTAGCCCAACACCTTAATTTGAAGCTGCAACAATTAGCATTTGATGCAGATTATGTACTGGACTTGCATAATGGACCAGTATCAACACGGCACATTTACGTACCTGAATATGCCAAGGCTTCTGCAAGTTTGTTTAATATTCCCCATGTGATATTTATGCCCAATGTGTTTTCTGGCGCCTTGGATGAAGCCACGTTTTGCCCATGGTGGTTATTGACAGATTTAGTCAGTAGCAAGCGTAAGGTGCCAGTTGATTTTGAAGTTGAGGCTTTTACTTTGGAGATGGGTAGCCAAGAAGTTATCAGTTTTAAAGATGGTGAATATGACGCTAAAAGTATCCTAACTTATCTAACTGCCAAGGGATGTTTACCCGGCAGTTCAATTTTGCCCGAGAATATGTCACGCAAAGCTGTCACGCTAAATCACTATAAGACACTTTTTACGCAGCAAGGCGGCATAGTGGAATATATCGCCAAACCTGGCGACTTGCTCAAAAAAGATCAGGTTTTAGCGCGGGTGCTTAATGTCGACAATTTAGATACAGATAGGGCGACGACAGATATATTGGCGCCTTGTGATTTGGTGGCAATTTTACATTTTCCTTCCGCTTCTGTTTTAAGCGGTACTCAGTTGTATAAGTGTTTTACCGAGTATTTTGAGCTTTAGCGTTTGAGGCTTTTTATTGGTCACACTTTGGGTAGAACAGTTCCGTTTATTTGGTCGTAAATCAGCGCAGTTTCAACATGCTTGACTTCTTTTCTTGCGGTAATGGCATTAAACACAAAGTCTCTTAAATGTTCTGTATCCCCCAAGCTTGCATGGAGTAAAAAATCATTTTCTCCACCCATATGATAAAGACTTATCACTTCGGGCAGCATCGCCAACTGCTTTTGAAAAGTATCCACAGTGGGTCGACTGTGATCAGATAGGCGGATAGAAATCATCACTTGAATATTGCCACCTAAGGCTTGAAAGTCGACGTTTAATTGGGCGCCTTTTATTACCTGTTCGCTTTGTAATTTTTTAATTCTTTCAAGACATGAAGAGGGGGCCAGCCCAACTAACTCTGCAATATCTTTATTGTTCATTCTGGCGTCTTTGTACAATGCAGCCAAAATAGCAATATCTGTTTTATCCAACGGGCGTTTTGTCATTGCTAGTCTCTACCTGGGCAATAGGTGCCTAATATCGCCCCTTTTGTTGCGCCAGTCACGCTAGCAACACTGCCTTGAATTTTATTAATATGTGCATAGGCAAGCCAAGCAAATGCCATGGCTTCGACTGCATCGGCTTCTACGCCGAGTTCAGCTGTGGTAAATAACTCACATTCATGTAGTTCGGATTCGAGTTCTTCGACTAAAAATTCATTTCGAGCACCACCACCGCAGAGAAATACTTGCTCAACATCTTTAAATTGTAAAACTTGCTTGGCAATTGTATGAGTGGTTAACATGACTAACGTTGCCTGCACAACTTGCGGATCGATATTGCGAGATATGCTCTCTAGGTTTAGTTGCAACCATGGCAAGTTGAATTGCTCACGACCGGTACTTTTAGGTGCTGGAGCTGAAAAATACGGATGGTTACACAACAATTGTAACAATTCCGGATCTGCAGAACGCTGAGCAGCCCATTGCCCTTTCTCGTCGTAGTTATTCCCTGTATGTAACTTACACCAAGCATCTAACAAGGTATTCCCTGGCCCAGTGTCATATCCAATAATGTCATCAGAATCTCGTTGTGGAAGATAGGTAATATTCGAGATCCCCCCAATATTAATAACAACTCTTGATTTTGATGGGCTGGCAAAGACAGCTTTGTGAAAAGCGGGTACTAAGGGAGCGCCTTGGCCTCCTAAAGCGATATCTTTTCGCCTAAAGTCACAGATAACGTCAATGCCAGTTAGTGCCGCTAGAGTGTTAGGGTCGCCAATTTGCAAACTAAAGCTATGTTTACCGGTTGGGATATGACGAATAGTTTGCCCATGTGAACCTATTGCTTTGACTTGGTCAGGACGAACATAGTTGTCTTTGAGCAACTGCAGCGATGCCTCAGCAAACACCTCAGCTACAGCTCTATCGGCACGGCCCATTAGTTCGATTTCATTGTCACTGGGTGCGCATAGTTGATGTAATTCATCACATAGAGACGATGGAAAAGGAAAGGTCTTGCAGTCTAACAGTCTTGGGTGAGAACCAGAAAAATCTACTAATGCAGCATCAACTCCATCAATACTGGTTCCAGACATCAAACCTAGATATAGTTGTGGCATAGAAGCCCCTAATTCATGGCCAGCATTATACGTTTGTTATTATTAAGTTGCTGCAATCTGTTTGCGGCAATATTAGTAAATTTATCTTTCTCTTTTTTGGCAATGGCTTGCGCTTTTGGTAAGTCTACAGTGCGTGGGTTGCGGTGCACCCCGTTCACTAAAAATTCATAATGTAAGTGCGGGCCAGAAGCCAAACCTGTAGAGCCTACAGTGCCTATCACTTGCCCTTGTTTAACCGTTTGGCCTTTTTTTACTTTGCGTTTTGTAAAGTGCAGATATTTGGTCACATATTTTTCACCGTGTTGAATAAATACATGATGACCATTGTATTTGTCGTAGCCTGATTTAATGACTTTACCGTCACCTGCCGCTATTACTGGGGTGCCACGATCAGCTGCATAGTCTACGCCTCTATGGGCCTTCCAGCGTTTTTGTACTGGGTGGAAGCGCTTTTTCTTGAAACTTGAACTTATGTACCTAAAGTTAACTGGCGCTCGCAAAAAGCTCTTGCGCATACTGCGGCCATCAGGTGTATAGAAATTACCATCATCATAACGTATGGCTGTATACGCTTCTCCTCGATTCACAAATTGCGCGGCAACTATGTCGCCATTTTCAATGAACTCACCATTTATGTAATGTTCTTCAAACATTACATAAAAGCTATCGCCCGCTCTAAGACCTAAGGCAAAATCAACATCCCATCCAAAAATACCTGCTACTTGCATGATTTGGTTATCAGTTAAATTGGCCTTCAGGCCCGCATTCCAAAAACTATTGGTCACATCACCTTGGGTATAATTTAAACGGGTATCTACTTCGATGGTTTCAATTTTACTGCTAAAGGTATTGTTTTCACTTTTGGTGATAACTAAGGTATCAGTGCTTGAATATGGGTATTGCAATGAGACTAATTGGCCTTGCGGGTCAATTTGTAATTCTAATACGTCACCGGGCATTATTTTTAGTAGTTTTTTGGCCAGTTCACCTGCTTTGCTAACGTGATAGGTTTGCTGTGGGGATAAACCACTGCGTTTAAATATCATCGCTAAGTTATCGCCTTTTTTGACTACAACTGACTTAGCTTTAATTATTTCCTCAAGACCTGAAAAGTTTTCAATAGTGAAATTATCGAAGTTAACTTCTAGACCGTAACGTTTACCAACCTCTAGGGTAGAGGCGGAGTTTTTGTATGCACTAACTGGCTCAGAAGGGAAAAGAAACAAAACAAACAAAAAACCAGCAACCCCAGACATGAACCATCTGTGCGGTTTAGGTATATTTTTAAAGGTCTTTTTAATCACAATACAACACATTTTTTAAAACATAACTGCAGAATATATGGATTACGAAGGTTTTTCCAGTTATGGCTGGTTTTTCCAGTTGTTTATTTGGTGTAGCTAATCACTTTAAGTTATTGTTAAAAATACCATAGCCCTTTCATTACAGGGGCTTGCCAAGTAAAATGGCTTTAATGAGATAAATGGTAAATTTTTAACAAGGTTACAAAAATGTCGGATTGGCAAAGTGCGATGGCTGAAATTCAGCGCGGAGCAGAAGAAATATTATTAGAAGACGAACTGATTGCCAAACTAAAGGAAGGTAAACCTTTAAAAATTAAAGCCGGATTCGATCCTACCGCGCCTGACTTGCATATAGGTCATACTGTCTTAATCAACAAGCTACGCACTTTTCAGCAATTAGGCCATGAGGTCATCTTTCTTATTGGAGATTTCACCGGGATGATTGGTGATCCTACCGGTAAAAATGTCACCAGAAAACCACTGACTAGAGAAGACGTGTTAGCTAACGCCGAAACTTATAAAGAACAAGTTTTCAAAATTCTTGACCCAACAAAAACAACCATTCGTTTTAATTCACAGTGGATGGAAAAACTGGGTGCTGCAGGCATGATAAAATTAGCCTCTAATCAAACCGTAGCGCGGATGTTAGAAAGAGACGACTTTAAAAAACGTTATGCCGGTGGTCAACCTATAGCAATTCATGAATTTCTGTATCCATTGGTGCAGGGCTGGGATTCAGTTGCATTAAAAGCCGATGTTGAACTAGGTGGAACCGATCAACGCTTTAACCTGCTGATGGGTAGAGAATTACAAAAGTCTGAAGGTCAAAGACAACAAACAGTATTGATGATGCCGTTACTTGAAGGTTTAGATGGCGTCCAAAAAATGTCTAAATCTTTGGGTAATTATATTGGTATTACTGATGCGCCTAATGACATGTTTGGCAAAATAATGTCTATATCTGATGATTTGATGTGGCGTTATTATGATTTGTTGAGCTTTAAACCTAAAAACGAAATTGAAGCCATAAAACAAAAAGTTGCCGCAGGGTTGAACCCTAGGGATACAAAAATCGATTTAGCGAAAGAGTTGATTGCGCGTTTCCATAACGAACAAGATGCTGAAGCTGCCCATCAAGATTTTATTCAGCGCTTTCAGAAAAATGTCATTCCTGATGAAATGCCAGAGTTTGAATTTGTGCTGCCAAGTGAAGGTTTGATGATTGCGAATATACTGAAAGACGCTGATTTAGTTAACTCAACCTCTGATGCTATGCGCATGATAAAACAAGGGGCGGTGAAGTTAGATGGTGAAAAAGTCGATAATATTAAACATCAGTTTACTCAAGCTTCACAGGTGGTTTTACAAATTGGTAAACGCAAATTTGCTCGCATAACTTTTAAGTAAAAAGCGACGGGCCAATTTTCTTAGAAAATGGCCCGTAAAAGCTAATATTGATTAGCTCTATTTGGATTTATGCCAAGAACGTTTTTTCGCTGGTAAATTCAAGTGACTCAAATGTAAATCTAGCGCTTCGACAGAAATGTGAATTTCTCTCACTGATAACCATAATGAATACAACAGTAGCACTAAGCTAGAGGCGAATATTGTGCTTCCTATGGTTTGGTATTCAGCGTAAATAGCCAACATGGACAGTACACACAAGAAAAAGCTCCCCATGCCAGCACCTTGCATATTTTTGATTAGTTGAATACGTGAGCGTAGGCTTTTGATTTGTTGCTGATCATTTTCGTTGCTATCACTTAAGTCAAAATTCCTTATGATACTGGCAAGGGCTAAAAATCTATTGGTGTAGGCTAGTAATAATAGAGATATAGCAGGGAATAACATCGCTGGTGTGGTTAAGGTAATATCCATAATACGAGTCTACTTAACCTAACTTAACTTTATTTTTCAACAGCTAAGTCTTGTTTTAACCAAGCCTGCATATCGCCTTCTAGGTGACTAAGGTTTTGATAGCCATCTTTTTGTAAAGCTTTGGCTGCTTTTCCTGCTCGGTATCCTGAACGACAATAAAGTACGATAGATTTTTCTTTTGAAGATGCCAAAATAGCTGGATTATCAATAATCTCACTTAAAGGAACATTTATCGCGTTTGGAACATGTCCTTGTTGAAATTCTTCAGGTGTACGAACGTCGACTATAACTAAATCCTTAGCGTCTGCTTCAAGCAATTCTTGTTGGCTGATATTATTAACGTTGCCAGAAAAAGCCGAAAAGCTTAGTAAGCTCAATATCCATAAAGCGGTGTGTTTAAACATAATGTAATCTCTATCTCGTGTAATAAGTTCTGATAGTAAGTAGTGCTGTGTAGTGTGTAAAGGACATTAGTCATAGATAGGCGCATTTTGAGGCGGAATGCATAAATTAACCTAAATTATCTAATGAGTAAAAACGACAGCGCACATCCCATAAAATAAAACGTTAACCAAACCCAGGTAGCTCGATTAATAGCCGATAAAGCTCTTATGTTGTCGGCTAATATAACTTGCCTGGGTCCTCCGCATTTTCTGGTGCGCACTTTTTGTTGTTCATAATACGCAGGACCTCCGAGTTCTATACCTAAGCTGGTCCCACACAGGTTTAAAATAAATAAGTGATTACATTGATAGCTTACACGTTGAAATAGCGCAGCTGAACCGAGACTAATGTTAACTGCTAGCACAACACTCAAGCTGGCTAACTTACTAGGCAGCCATTGTAATATATTTGCTAGGTGACGTACCGGTTGACCAAAATACTTAAATCTTGCTAACTTATTATTCCAACTTAAAGACAATTCGTAGATCAATCGATAGATAAGAGCGCCAACGCCCCCTGTTAGCAGGTACCAAAAAAGCACTGAACAATATTGGTAACTATAGCGTAATAATACTGACTCGATATTAGCTTTGACCATGCCTAAGGGAGACATCTTCTGGGTTTCCCTTATGACTATTTGTGATAAAGCGTGTCGAGCTAACATCTTTTTTTGTTTTGCTAATGCAGCTGTGATTTTGTGGGTTTGTTTCGGAATGTCTTGGAAACGTAAAGCCACAAGTAGCATCAATGCTTCAAAAAAAACTGGATATTCAGATAAGTACTTAAACACCGCTAATATTGCACAAAAAGGCAGTAATAAAACAATACTGGCTAGGCTGCCTGATATTTTTTGTTGCCTAATGGAACTTGTTTTGGCTGAAAGTACTTTAGCCTGCATACCCATAGCTAATGCTTTTATAAAACTAATGGGATGGTATTTGTCAGGCCAAGGTAGGTAACGTTCAACAAAAACAATTATCAGCAATACCCAAAATGACAACAGTTGTTCACTGAATAAGGTATTAAAAACACTGTTCATTAGGCTAATTTGGCAATAGTTTGCATCACCAGAGTCGCCGAGTTTTTGGCTGCTTGATCGAGATATGTTTCAAAAGAGACTGTCGATGTTTTACCTGCTATATCAGATAATGAGCGGATCACTAAAAACGGTGTGCCTAACAAATAACAACTCTGAGCAATGGCTACTCCTTCCATTTCTACCGCACAAACAGCAGGGAAGTTCTGACGTATAACGGTTGCGGCTTCATCACTGCCAACAAAAGAATCTCCGGTACAAATAAGTCCATGCTGCACTTGCACATTTTGCAAGCTAGAGGCAGCCTCAGATGCATGTTCAAGTAAATGTTTGTCACATTCAAAATATGCCGGCATACCAGCAGTTTGGCCCAGCTCGTAGCCAAAGTGCGTTAGGTTAGCATCGTGATGACGTAACTCAGTTGCTATGACTATATCGCCAATGTTGAGGTGACTCGAAAAGCCCCCTGCTGAGCCAGTGTTTATGACAAAATCTGGGGCGAAATGATGGATTACAACACTGGTTGATACCGATGCCGCCACTTTACCAATTCCGCACTTAACTAAAGCAACCTCTACTTCACCAAGCTTGCCTACATAAACAGTAAGATGATTAAACGTTTGTTCTTGGCAATTCTGCAACGATGCTCGGATAAGGGTTATTTCTTCATCCATGGCACCTAAAATAGCTATTTTCATATGGTTTTCTTTATTTTTAATTAGTTGTGATCAATTGCTCCTAAGTCTAATACGTCTGCTAGTGTTATAAAACAATTCAAAGGTAATCAGCCTCTGAAGTTCGAAATCTAGTGTTTATCAAAGGTGCTCTATGCAAATTTTCAGATTTTTGCTTACATCTATTATATTGCTTGGTTGTCAGACAGCTCCTGAAGTATTGCTTAGCCAAAAAACTTTACTTTTTGATCAAGGTTTTGAAGGATTTGAAAATGTTGCGATAGAGAGTGAAAAAGAAATTTTTGAATTGCATGACGAAGCCAAAACCTTCGCTAAATTGGCGGTAAAAGGACTATTGAAGCCTGAAGAAAAAATTAAGGCATTGGTTCAACATGTGTTTGCTCGTTCAGACTTAAACTTATTGTATCGTGCAGATGCAAACACAGTCGCCAGTCAAACTTTTCAGAATAGGGCAGCCAACTGTCTATCAATGTCAATTATGACTTTTGCTCTAGCTAAAGAGTTAGGTTTTGATGTGCGTTTCCAAGATATAGAAATTCCCGAGTACTGGACCATAAGAGAAGGGCAAAGTTTGCTGAATAGTCATATCAATCTGCAAATAATACCTAGGCAAAAAAATCAAATACACTTTCATTTTATCAATCGAGGATTTGAAGTCGATTTTGATGCACAAGCGACTCGCCAGCATTTCCCCAAAACACTACTTAAACTCAAACAAGTTGTCGCCATGTTTTACAATAACAATGGTGCAGAAGCATTATTAAAAAGAAACTACGTGAAGGCATATGCTTACTTTCGAGCAGCTATTTTGCAATCCCCAGACCTCTCATCTGCTTTGGCAAACTTAGGGTATTTATATCGACTTACAGGTCATTATAGGTTTTCAGAGAATGCTTATTTGCAAGCAATTAAAGAAGACAAAAACAACTTGTCTGCTTGGGGGAATTTAGCGCATTTATACAGATATTTGGGAGACGATCAAAAAGCCATGGATATAGTAATTCGGGTGTCACGTAAACGTTCAAGTAATCCTTTTTTTCATATCAATATGGGTGACAAAGCGTTTGAGAACGAGCAATGGCAAGTAGCGTTAGAACATTATCAGCGGGCACTAAAGTTAGATAAAAGTTATCACGAAGTTTACTTTGGACTAGGCAAAACCTATTTTGAATTAGGTAACGTTCAACGTAGTCATCATTACTTAAAGCTTGCTAAAAAGAAATCAAGAACTGAACAGGAACAGGCGGTGTATCAAGGAAAAATAGATATGTTGGCCAGCATTAAGTCAGGATAAGTCAGCCATTTTTTGCGTCAAATTAAGTAGCAGTTATTTACTAAAACAACTATGTTAATAGTATGTTATTTCTGCTTAGGTGCTCATCATGCAGCAACTTTCATTTATTCAGAAGGTTAAAATCTCGTTCATCTTCCTAGTGTTTTTTTCTGCATGTCAGTCTACGGTTGTTCATGTTCTCCCTTCTGAGGGGGTGTTATACGATCAGGGGTATTCAGGATTTTCCGAAATCAGCATCGAATCTGAAGAGCAAGTTTTTTATTTAGATGAAACAGCTAAGGAATTTGTAGTATCTACCATTGGGGCAAGGAACAATAAATTTGATCAAATGGAAGCATTGGTGAAGGCAATATTCGGCCGTTCTGAACTTAATTTACTTTATCAAGGTGATGCTAACACTATTGCAAATGATACTTTTCACTCTCAAGCTGCGAATTGTTTGTCTATGTCTATTATGACTTATGCTTTGGCAATCGAAGCTGGATTTGATGTGGATTTTCAAGAAATAATGATCCCCGAGTATTGGACCAGACGTGGGGGGTTTAGTCTGCTAAATGGGCACATAAATCTTAAGATGTTGGTGCCCCATGAACCGAATGTATTTGTTTTTAGTACTCGTAGTTATCAGGTTGATTTCGATCCCCAGTCATCAAGACGTGGATTACCCAAAAAGGTAGTGAGTAAAGACACTATTGTAGCGATGTTTTACAATAACAAAGGGGCGGATGCCGTGTTACGAAAAGACTATGTAACAGCTTACGCCTATTTTCGTTCTGCTTTGCTGCTGCAGCCAAATTTTCACTCTGCATGGATTAATCTAGGTATTCTTTACCGACTAAATCAATATTTTCCACAAGCCGAAAGTGCATATCATCATGCTCTTGCTCTAAATTCAGATAGTTTGACCGCTGCGGAAAACTTAGCCTATTTGTATATGTTTACCGGGCGAAATGAAGAAGCTGCAGAAATTTTAGCTAAAGTTGAAGAGCAGCGGAATAGTAATCCTTTTTACCATGTTAATTTGGGTGAGCAAGAAATGGAACAAAAGCACTGGGATCAAGCCCTTGCACATTTTCGTAGGGCTTTATCCTTAGACAGAAGCACACATGAAGTGTACTTTGGGCTTGCTCGTGTCTATTTTGAAATTGGTGAGTTGCAGCAAAGTGAGCGTTATTTGAAACAAGCTAAAAATACAGCGAAGAATAAGCACGATGAACAAAGGTATCAGTCCAAACTGGAATTTCTGAGTAGTTTGTAGATGTGATAAAGTTTTTTGATATTTTCATTTTATATGTCTGCTTTTGTTCACAGCTGTATGCCAAATGCGAACTGCGCCAGTCTAATGGATTGTTAAATGAAAGCCTCTTAATCGACGACCTCGCTATGTTGTCGTCGGCGCAAATGTTAGGTAGAAAAACAGGCACTATTGGTAGTTTCAAGGCAAAGAGTTTTATCCAATTCCGTTTCAAAAAAATAGGATTAGCGCATTTTCCAGAGTATTCTGAGTTTCTTCAAAAATTCCCATATCCAAAAGATTCTTCTGATAACCAAGGCTTTAATGTAGTTGGGTGGTTAAAAGGCATACATTACGAACATCAATATATAGTTGTCACAGCCCATTATGATCACTTAGGAACAAAAGGCAGCCATGTATATTATGGCGCTGATGATAATGCGTCTGGTGTTGCCGCTTTACTTGCAGTTGCAGCCAAAGTGTCTGAGCTTGGTTTAAATCACTCGGTTATATTTTTGGCAACGGATGCAGAGGAAAAAGGGCTTTACGGTGCTAAGGCTTTTATAAAAAATATACCAGTCAATAAAAACGCTATATTGCTGAATATTAACCTAGATATGTTGGGGGAGGGTGGTCGCAGAAATAGACTATATGCAAGCTTTTCTAGAGGTGACGAACAATTAGCCGAATTCGTCAAAAACGTTTCTGATACTGCGGGATTATGTTTGATAAGTGGCCATCGGAAAAGCCAAAGTTTCAGACAGTTCGAGAAAAAAATCAATTGGCGCAAAGCTAGTGATCATGCTGCATTTTCTAACATCGATATCCCTTATATATTTCTCGGCGGAGGCGTGCATAAGCGCTACCACACACCCAAAGATAACTTTGAAAATATTAATCAAAAGTTTTATGTCACTGCAGCTGAGACCGCCTGGCTTATATTGCAGGCGGCGGATTCTTATCGGTGAATTAGGCGACGCCTAACTCTTCAAGGCGCTCCTTCAAGTAACTTTTGGCTGTGTATCTTTCAGACAACACTACCTCTGGATTGGGATGTAAAAACAGTGGTAAAGAAACACGTGCCTTAGTTTGGTCGCTACCTTGTGGATTAACAACTCTGTGGGTGGTTGATGGGAAGTACCCGCCAGATGCCTCTTGTAACATATCGCCAATATTCACAATTAAGTTTCCAAAATCGCAAGGTACATCTATCCATGAATCACCTGTGCCTTTTACTTGTAAGCCTGGTTCATTGGCCGATGGTAATATGGTAAGTAGGTTAATATCTTCATGAGCCGCGGCGCGTATAGCGTCTGGCTCTTCAGACCCATCTAAAGGTGGATAATGCAGGATACGCAACAGAGTTTGTTCACTATTGGTCACCATGCTTGACAGAGATTGTGTGTATTTAGCAGAAACCTCTGGTGGTGAGTACTTCTCAACCCAAGCAAGTAACTCTGAAGCCAATGTATTAGTGTCTCGATAATAATCTGTTACTTCTTGTTTTAACGCTTCAGGGCAACGTCCCCAAGGATAGAAGTGAAAGTATTCTTTAATATCTTTCTTTTTAAAACCCTTAGCCGTTTCAGATATTTCAGTTGAAAAAAATCCATCGTGTGTGTCTTTATTAAATGTAAATTGATTTTTTTCTTCACTATTAAAAAAAGCTTCCCAGCGTTTATAAATGCTACTGACTCTGTCTTGACTAATAGGGTGATTTTTCAACACACCAAAGCCGGTTTTATGTAAAGACGCTACAAAAAGTTTGTCTGCATTGGGGGCTTTGTAATCTACTGCGACTAATTCCATCATTATATCTCTACTTGTTCTTTATTCTGTTTAGAGGCTAAGGTAAAAACCGGCTAAGGCAGCGCTCATAAAATTAGCCAATGTAGCTGCTAATACCGTTTTCAATCCTAGCTGAGCAATTTCTTTTCGTCTATTCGGGGCTAATGCCCCTATACCACCCATTAATATGGCAATTGACGAGAAATTTGCAAATCCACAAAGGGCAAATATTACTATTGCTTGAGAATGGGGTGATAACTGGCTTTGATTTTGTAAAAATTCTAAATAAGCGACAAATTCATTAACGACTATTTTTTGGCCGAGAAAACTACCAGCAATATTCGCTTCTTCCCAAGGTATCCCAAGTGCCCAAGCAATTGGTTGGAAAAGATACCCAAGAATGACCTGAAAACTAAGTGCTTCTGTACCAAATAATCCTCCTGCCCAACCAATTAAACCATTGAGTAAGGCAATCAACCCAATAAAGGCTAATAACATCGCGCCAACATTTAACGCCAGATGCAAACCATTGGCAGCACCTGTGGCCGCTGCATCAAAAATATTGGCGTATTCATTCTCTTGGTTTTCTTGTTCACTGAGCTCATTTTTAAATTCTTCAGTTTCTGGAATAATAATTTTAGCCATCAACAAACCACCCGGGGCTGCCATAAAGCTGGCCGCCAGAAGATATTCGATATTAACCCCCATCTGTGCATACCCTGCCATTACCGAACCGGCAATTGAGGCTAAGCCTCCCACCATGACTGCAAATAACTCAGAGCGGGTTAAATTCGGGATAAAAGGTTTAATGACTAGTGGTGCTTCGGTTTGACCAACAAAAATATTGGCTGCCGCAGACATTGACTCTGGACGACTGGTTTTAAGGAAAAACTGTAAAAAACCACCTATTGTCCGAATGATCATATTCATAATTTTAAGATGATACAAAACCGAGATCAATGACGAGAAAAACACAATTACCGGCAACACGTTGAATGCAAAAATAAATCCCATGGACTTATCGCCCATTGGACCAAAAATAAAATTGATACCATCTTGGCTGTAATTAATAATATTTTGAACGTAAACGGTTAATGTTAATAAAAATTCTTTTCCAGGCGGGAAATATAATATCAACGCACCAACCGAAGCTTGAATGGCAAAGGCACCACCCACAGTGCGCCAATTAATTGCTTTTTTATGAGCTGAAAATATAAATGCAATGAATAGCATTAATGCTACACCAATCAGACTAATCATACTTTATCCTTCTTTTTCTTCTTATTATTATTTGAGCAGCATGCAACGGGAAGTTACAGCAAGCTTTGTTGAATATGAGATTTAATGACATCTAAAGCAATGCGGTTTTTGCCACCTTGAGTGACAATTACATCAGCGGTAAAGCGGCTAGGGGAGATAAACTGATGGTACATAGGTTTAACTGTTGATTCGTATTGGTTTGCCACAGACTCTAATGTACGGCCTCTCTCGGCTATGTCTCTTTTCATGCGGCGTAATAAACAGATATCTAGTGGAGTATCGACAAAAATTTTAATATCAAATAAAGGCTGCAAGGCCTCATTTGCTAATAACATAATTCCTTCGATGATAATCACGGGTGCCGAAATCAGGTGTTCCGTCTGTTCAAGACGAGTATGAGTCTTGTAACAATAATGAGGATACTCGATGGCTTTCCAATTTTTTAATGCTTCTAAATGCTCTACTAATAACTCATGCTCAAATGCTTTTGGATGATCGTAATTGTTTTTTTCACGTTCAGACATGGGTAAATGATCTTGAGATCGATAATAGTGATCTTCTCTGAGAATTTGTACGGGTTTGCCGTCATCAGAGAACTCTTTTAATAAATTCTCAGTAAACAAAGACTTACCAGAACCTGATGCGCCAGAAATGGCAATAACTAAAGGGGTAGACATACCAAACTGCTTAATAAAGAATTTAATTGATACGAAAGATACCAGCGAACTTGATAAAAGTCAGTTCACAATGTACATTTTTCTACTTGACCCCTTGGTCAGGTTTGTGAGAATTTTGTTAAAACATGTTGCTAACTTGTTTTATTTGGTATGAGAAATGCGACAGTTTGATGAAATTACACCAACACTATTATGGCTGTAATAAAAGTGTCATAATTATTCTGTTAAACTTAGGCAAGTGGGTTAAAAGCTGGATAAGAAGTCGATTTGAATCGATCAACCAAACCTTATACATTGCTTTACGGCATTTTGTACAGACAACGGTTCGGAACAAATAGTTCAGAACACATAATAATTAGGAAACACACCATGTTTAAAAAAACAAAATTTAATCGCATAGCGATTGCAGTTGCATTAGCAGTTGGTATGTCAACTGCAGCTATGGCGCAAGAAACGTCTTCAGGTATTTCGGGTAAAATAACCGGTCCACAAGGTAATGCGGCAGCCGGAACGGTTATTACTATTACTCACGTACCGTCAGGAACTACTAAAACCACAGTAGTTAATGATTCAGGTCATTTCTCTGCTAAAGGTTTACGTGTTGGTGGACCTTACTCAGTAAAAGTTGATTCTAATCAGTTTCAAGATAGAACAGTAGAAGACGTATTTTTGAATTTGGGTGAAGGTTTTAGCTTAAACCTTGCACTTGAAAATGATCAAAATATAGAAAGTATCGTGGTTACCGCTTCTGCAGTCAGCACATCAGCATTTGGTGGCACTGGCCCTTCAGCAAACTTTAACTTAGCTGATTTGGAAAACGCTCCATCTATTAATCGTGATATCAATGATGTAATACGCGCTGATCCACGTATTTATATCGATGAAAGCTTCAATGATGCGGTTCAGTGTGCTGGTGCAAGCCCACGCAATAATAGCTTAACACTTGACGGTGTGCGCATGAACGATGGTTTTGGTCTGAACAGTAACGGTTATCCAACTGAACGTATGCCATTCTCTTTTGATGCCATCGATCAAGTTGCAGTTGAATTGGCGCCTTTTGATGTTCAGTATGGTGGTTTTACAGCTTGTAATATTAATGCTGTTACTAAGTCAGGTACTAATGAAGTACATGGTAGCGTTTTTTATGATTTCACCAGCGATTCTTTCAAAGGTGATTCAGTAGAAGGTGAAGAACAAGACAATGGTAACTATACCGAGAAACGTTACGGCGTGAATGTTGGTTTTCCTTTGATCAAAGACACTCTTTTCTTCTTTGGTTCTTATGAGAAAGTTGAAGGCGTACAGTTGTTTGGTTATGACGCTTTAGGTCGAGTGACTCAAGATGAAGTCGACCAAGTGACTGAAATTGCACAACGCGTGTATGATTATGATGTTGGTGGCATGCCAGGTAGTGCACCAATTGAAGATGAAAAAATCTTGATTAAACTTGATTGGAACATTAACGATCAACATCGTGCTTCATTAATGTATAACTGGAACGATGGTTTTAGTTTAAGTCAGTCTGATAGTGGTTCAAGTAATTTGTCTTTATCCAATCACTTTTATGAACGTGGTGCAGAGCTAACAAATACTGTTATTTCTATCTATTCAGATTGGACTGATAACTTCAGTACGGAATTGCGTATTGGTCAATCTGAATTGCTAAATCGTCAAAACTCTCTTGATGCCGCTTCAGGATTTGCTGAAGCTCGAATTGGCACAGCTAGCGGTAATATCTATATTGGTCCAGATGATTCTCGTCAATCTAATGAACTAAATTACGACACTGATACCTTCAAGCTAGCGGCAACCTACTATTTAGATGATCACAAAATCACTGGTGGTATCGAATACGAAAAATTAGACGTATTTAACTTGTTTATGCAGCATACAGTCGGTGAGTATCGTTTTGGCTCCATCGCTGATTTTGAAGCTGGTACGCCTTTCCGTGTCGAATACAATAACTCTGCAGGTACTAATAACCCGGCTGATGCTGGTGCAAGTTTTGCTAACACTACTACCACTTTGTATATTCAGGATGATTTTGATCTAACTGATGACGTACAGTTGATGGTGGGTTTACGTTATGACAAATACAGCACTGATGACACGCCAACCTTGAACGTTAATTTCCAAAACCGTTACGGCTTTGCTAACACAGGTACTGTTGATGGTATATCGTTAGTTCAGCCTCGTGTAGGTTTTAACTGGTCTGTAGCCGAAAATCTAGAAGTGCGTGGTGGCGTAGGTCGTTATTCTGGTGGTAACCCTAATGTTTGGATTTCAAACTCTTACTCGAATGACGGTGTAACCAATATTAACGCACGTGAGCGCGAAATTGAAAACTTCGATACCTTATTTAATACTCAGTTAACTGGTGCAGGTCGTCCAATCTACGACATCCCGCAAGCGTTGTTTGATAAGGTGGCTAACACTTCGATCACTTCTGGTGATGGTGGAGTTAATGCGACCGATCCTAATTTCAAAATTCCTCATGAGTGGAAATTTGCATTAGGTGGTACCTATATCACGGACAATGACTTTGTGGTATCTGCTGACCTTATGTACACCAAGAAAAAAGACTCGCCTATCCTACAAGACTTAAGTTTGACTGACTCAGGTGCCAAAGCGCCAGACGGACGTCCTTTGTATGAGTCTAACGGACGCTTCGAAGGTAACGACCTAATGTTAACCAACGTGAAAGGTTCAGATGGCGACTCTAAAGTACTTTCTTTAGCTGTTAGCAAAGAGTTTGACTCAGGCTTAGATGCGTCTTTAGCTTATGCATTTACGCGTTCTACTGACGTAAGCCCAATGACTAGCTCTACTGCTGGCTCGAACTTTAACAATGTTGCGACGTCTAACTTAAACAATCCAGGTGTGTTTACGTCTGATTACGAAACCCGTCACCGTTTCACTATGAGCCTTAGTTATAAGCACGAGTTTATAGATGGCCATGATACCAGTTTCAGCCTGTTTGGTACTGCAAATGAAGGTAAGCCAATTTCTTATACTTACACTGACTCTTCAGATATGTTCCGTGATAATAACGACTACAGAAGTCTGATTTATGTGCCGGAAGAGAATGATGCAAACGTTGTTTACGCTGAAGGTTTTGATCTTGAAGGCTTCAACAAGTTAATCAACGAAGAAGGTTTAACCCGTGGTGGTATCATGGATCGTAACTCTAATTCTGCCGATTGGTGGATTAAGTTTGACGTTCGAGTTGAGCAAGAGCTTCCTTCTTTCTTTGAAGGTCATAAAGCAAGTGCCTTCTTGGTTATCGAAAACTTAGGCAACATGTTAAACGATGATTGGGGCGTATTCCGTCAAGGTTCATTTGTTGGTGATGACGTAATTACTGCATCAATCAATGACCAAAACCAATATGTTTATGAAGCCTATAATGCTTCTGAGCAAGGTGTAAACCGTGGCGCCTCTCTATGGGAAGTGCGTTTTGGTGTTAAATATAAGTTCTAAATTTTAATTTAGACATTCTAAAAGCCGACTCCTGAAGTCGGCTTTTTTATTTCCGCCAAATAAAGTCGTACATTTACACTATGAAAATATTAATATTCTTAAGTTTATCTATTTTAGTGATGAGCCCTAACATGCAAGCAAAAACAACTGCCCTTCGAGTGGCTACCTTTAACACAAGTATGGAAGCGACAAACTATTTAAAAGATAATGAGCAGCCAAGTGGCTCAGAGTTATTCATTCATTTGAAGCAAGGCGTACATCAGCAAATTCGTAACGTTGCTGAGATTATCCAGCGGCAGCGACCAGATGTGATCTTGCTTAACGAATTTGACTACCATAGAGATGCAGATAAAGGGATAAAGGCTTTTATGACTTTGTATCTTAATATGGCACAACATGAAGACACACAAGCCATTGATTATCCTTATTTCTACAGTGCTCCAGTCAATACTGGTATAGATTCCGGTTTAGACTTAGATAAAGATGGTATTGCTTCTGGTACTAAAGGTGACGCCTTTGGATTTGGTTTATTTCCCGGCCAATATGGGATGTTGGTAATGAGTAAATATCCTATTCAGCATGATCAAATTCGTACATTCCAACATTTTCTTTGGAAAGATATGCCAGACAATTTATTGTCAACTATCATCGATGCAAGCGGGGAGTCATATTACAGTCGAGAAGCCCAGCAGATACTGCGACTGTCTTCTAAATCACACTGGGATATTCCGATTAAAGTGGGCGAACATACTATTCATTTGTTAGCCAGTCATCCCACGCCGCCAGTATTTGATGGACCAGAAAATCGTAATGGCAAACGTAATCATGACGAAATACGCTTTTGGACTGACTACATATCGGGTAACGAACAATCAGCTTATATTTACGATGACAAGGGAAAATTAGGTGGTTTCAAAGGCGAACACTTTGTTATCGCAGGTGACTTAAATGCTTCTCCTGATGAAGGTGATGGAATAAAAAGTGGTATTAGAGGATTACTTGAGCATCCTTTGGTGAACGATTCATTTGTTCCAAAAAGTGAAGCTGGGAAATTGCATACACCCGATAGTCAATATTCAGCACAACATACCGCTGAATGGTCAATGCGTGCTGACTATGTATTACCTTCAACTACACTCAAAGTAAAAGCAAGTGGGGTATTTTGGCCAAAACAAGATGACCCATTGTTTCGTTTAATCAAAGCCCGTAAAAGCTCCTCAGATCATCGATTAGTGTGGGTAGATATTACTGTTACTAAATAAAAAAATTTTCACCACAGAGGGCACAGAGAACACAGAGGAAAAACAAAATGACTTTCTTTTCTTCGTGCAGCGAAGCGCACTGTGTTCTCGGTGGTAAATTTATTGCTGTTACGACATAAAAGATTAAAATAACAGTGGTTCAAAAGACAAACGAAGGCAAAATAATAGGTATCTTTTCTCTGTGTAGCGAAGCGCTCTGTGTTCTCCGTGGTTCAAATTCTTTTGCTTTTTTGCCTAAGATCAAAAAAGAGGCGTGAGCCTCTTTTTAAGTTTAACTTATGTCTTTAGCTGCTTACGCTTATATAGTTAGCAGCTTAAACGCCAAGGTAATTCATTATACCTTCAGCAGCGCAGCGTCCTTCGTCAATGGCAGTCACTACCAAATCAGAGCCTCGTACCATATCTCCACCGGAGAATATTTTAGGGTTTGAGGTTTGGAAAGCGTACTTGCCATGTTTAGGTGCGCGTACTCGGCCTTTCTCGTCCAAGATAATGCCATAGTCACCGAACCAACTGGCAGGACTAGGTTGAAAACCAAAAGCAATGATCACCGCATCGGCCTCAAGCACATGTTCAGAGCCTTCAACTACAACTGGGCGACGGCGGCCTTCAGCATCAGGTTCACCCATCTCGGTTTTAACCATTTTCACACCGATGGCTTTACCATTATCATCTACTGCCACATCAAGGGGCATAAGATTAAATTTGAAGTTCACACCTTCTTCACGAGCATTGACTACCTCACGGCGTGAGCCTGGCATACTGGCTTCATCGCGGCGATAAGCACAAGTGACATCAGTTGCACCTTGACGTATGGCTGTTCTTACACAATCCATAGTGGTATCACCACCGCCAAGCACTACGACTTTCTTGCCTTTCATATCAACAAAGTCAGTAGGAGATTTTTCTAGTCCTAGTTGGCGATTAACATTGGCAATAAGATAAGGTAGTGCTTCATAAACACCGGGAGATTTTTCGTTTTCAAAACCACCTTGCATGGGCTTATAGGTACCCATACCAAGGAAAACGGCATCGTAACCATCTAATAAATCTTGGAAAGGTTTGTCTTTGCCTACTTCGGTATTAAGCACAAACTCAATACCCATATCAGCAAATATTTCATGACGCAGTGTCATGACTTCTTTTTCTAATTTGAAAGAGGGAATACCAAAGGTTAATAAACCGCCAATTTTTTCGTATTTATCAAACACTACAGGTTTTACACCGTTGCGTACTAATATATCTGCGCAACCTAAACCAGCGGGGCCGGCACCAATAATAGCGACTTTCTTCTTGGTCTTTATAACTTTGGACATATCCGGACGCCAACCTTGTTTAAAGGCGGTGTCGGTGATGTATTTTTCAATGCTGCCTATGGTTACAGCACCAAAATCATCGTTTAAGGTACAGGCACCTTCACATAGTCTGTCTTGTGGGCATACACGTCCACATACCTCAGGTAATGTATTGGTTTGGCTAGATAATTCAGCCGCTTCAAAAATACGCCCTTCATTCGCTAGACTTAACCATTGTGGAATGAAGTTATGCACTGGGCATTTCCATTCACAATAGGGGTTACCACAATCAAGACAACGGTCGGCTTGACCAGCTACTTGGGTATCACTCATTGGCTGATATATTTCAGCAAATTCTTCACGTCTGAGGATGGAGGGCTTTTTAGGTGGATCGATTCGCTCTACATCAACAAATTGGTATACATTTTTAGACATGAAATACCCCCTTATTGCACTTGAACACGTAGTTCGGCAGTAGACCGACTTATGTGACCGAGTAAATTTTTAACGTCACTGGTTTTTGGTTTAACCAGTCTGAACTTCGGCAAATACTCAGCAAAATTGCTTAAGATATCGTGTGCATGTTCACTGCCTGTTTCTTCATAATGCTGATTGATTAGTCCACGAAGGTGCTCCATCAAAATCACTTTATCTTCAATAGTCATGAGCTCTACCAGCTCACCATTTACACGCTGCTCTATATCATTTTTTTCATCTAAAATATAAGCAAAACCACCTGTCATACCTGCGCCGAAGTTAACACCCGTGCGTCCAAGCACGGCAACAATACCACCAGTCATATATTCACAACCGTTGTCTCCTATGCCTTCAACTACAGCTATGGCGCCAGAGTTACGTACCGCGAAACGTTCACCAGCAAGTCCAGCTGCAAATAATTTCCCGCCTGTTGCGCCATATAGGCAGGTGTTACCGGCAATTACACTTTCATTTGACTTAAAGCTTACGCCTCGGGGTGGATGTATAACTAACTTACCGTCAGCCATACCTTTACCCACGTAATCGTTAGCGTCGCCGACTAGGGTCATCTCTAAACCGCCAGCATTCCAAACACCAAAACTCTGACCGGCAGTACCAGTGAAGTTCAGTTTAATGGGGTGTTCGTCCATGCCTTTATTGCCATGATGTTGGGCAATTAAACCAGAGATAATAGCGCCTACAGAACGGTCAGTATTACGGATCGGATAATGGAATACCCCTCCACTTTTGTTTAGCACGGCTGACGTTAAATCTGTTAATAGTAACTGATTCAAGTCACCCTTATCCATTGGCGCATTAGCCCCTTCACTGCAGAATAACTTAGTGTGATCGCCTGCTTCCGGTTTAGCCAAGATAGGGCTGAGGTCTAACTTGTTCTGTTTAGCCGTTACGCCGTTTAATACTTTTAATAAATCAGTACGGCCTATCAGATCATCTAACTTACGCACACCTATGGAAGCCATAATTTCACGGACTTCTTGAGCAATAAATTTAAAGTAGTTCATCACCATGTCTGGCAAACCAATGAAATAATTATCACGCAAATTTTCGTCTTGCGTAGCAATGCCTGTTGCACAGTTATTCAAGTGACAAATACGCAAGTATTTACAACCTAAAGCCACCATAGGGCCAGTACCAAAACCAAAACTTTCAGCACCTAAAATGGCGCCTTTGATGACGTCTAAGCCAGTTTTTAAGCCGCCGTCGGTTTGTACTCGTACTTTATGGCGTAAACCATTGCTTACTAAGGCTTGCTGTGTTTCGGCAAGACCTAACTCCCAAGGGCTGCCGGCGTACTTAACTGACGTTAATGGGCTAGCGCCTGTGCCGCCATCATAACCAGATATAGTAATTAAGTCGGCATAGGCTTTCGCTACACCACAAGCAATTGTACCTACTCCTGGCTCTGACACTAATTTCACTGAAATGAGTGCGGTAGGATTAACTTGTTTTAAATCAAAAATCAGCTGGGCCAAATCCTCAATTGAATAAATATCATGATGAGGAGGTGGCGATATTAAAGTGACACCAGGCACTGAATGACGTAATTCAGCAATATAT
>TARA_R110002153_G_scaffold68547_8_pt1 | contig 30565 bp, 31 predicted proteins | sample TARA_R110002153 | Tara Oceans TARA_R110002153 (sample SAMEA4398193) | marine metagenome | biome: Polar Biome; feature: [SRF] surface water layer (ENVO:00010504); material: water (ENVO:00002006), including particulate matter (ENVO:01000060) such as... | depth 5 m | reverse complement strand
GAAGCGTCGAATGTCCAAGAGTCTAAATCACCTAAGCTAATATCTTGTGTTACCAAGCCACCATTAATCAGTGTGCCATGCTCGTTGGCAGCAGTGGATTTTGCAAAGTGGATCGCGTAGTTTCCTAGCTCTTCTTGTCTATTAGTTCCGTCCTGCACAACTAGGGTATAAATTCCTGTAAGTGTCGCTGGTCTATTGTAGATATTAGCGACCGTATGATTACTCGCGTAAGTTACATAACTACCGTCCGGTGCATATAACGTCATTTTTGGAACTAGATCAGATTGTTGTAAATCAACCAGTGTAATGTTGAGTACCTCGCCAGTATTTGCACTGAATGTCCAACTATCTTCTTGGCCTGCAATCAAAATTGAGCCAGTCACAGACCCACCATTATTTAAACTTGCTGCTTGGGCATAACTTGTACTTATAAAAAGCAACATCAAACTGCAAAGTAGCAACCAATAACGCTTTAAGGACCACTTTTGATACGCTGAGGGCGTGGTTTGTTGCTGCTGCAATTGTCGATTAAAACTAACGTTTCTAGTTCCCATGATATTTCCTTTACATGTTTAGTAGTGAAGTTCCGCAATAAAGCGAATACGCGTGACCGCCGAAGACACCTCGGGTTTACCTCGTCATGCTTCATTAGAATGGCACAATAAAAAAAGTTAAATAAACTCACCAGAAACTTAAATGGAGCAAACTGAACCAAACGAATACTTAAATGAACTGAAATGAATATAACGAAGATAAGCTAGCCACTTATCCTTTGTGATGGTGGGTAATAAAAGTGTTTTACCTTTTGCCACCAGTCAGGATCACAATAGCGTTAGCTAAGGCAATTCAGATCCTAATACAGGTTAAATGTGGCGTATTCACCATCTTCCGTTACGACACCCAATATCCACCAGCGGATAATGGAAAAGTAACTTATCAGTAATGGACGGCCAAATAACCGATGAGAAGACTTACGTAGGTTTTGTATGCGGGTTTAATGATTATGGCCGACGGCACATCTAAAGAAATTAAATAGAACCACCGTTTTGGCGATCCTGAAACCCAAGCTATCATGATACGTTTGGCATCTGACTTAGTGGATTGTGTCGAAGCAGCTTTAGATGACAAAGTGACAACCAATGGCGACCGCGTACTTTGCGCGACGGCTTTAGTTAATACTGGCACCGAAGCGCAACAAAATGCTTATAAGTAGGCTAAAACCATTAGCTGAAACGGCAAGTTTTATCATACTGATATCGCTTATCGTGCGATTGCTCGTGAACAAAGCAGCTAACTAAAGCCCTAATTTAGTAGCTCAAATTAAGAACCGCTTCGGCATTTTTTAGTTTTTGGCATGTCGTCAATCCACTTTAAATGCAATAAGCTCTTTAAATAACATTTGTTCTTAAATATTGAAACATTCATTTTTTTAAATTAAAAAATTCTAAAAATCACCCTTAACCATTGTTTTTATTAAAGTTTTATTAAAGAACATATGTTTCCATAGGTATTTATCGCTACAAACACACACCTAAGCAATTTTTAAATGTTTAACTTACAGGTGCGATAAGCCAATGCATTCATGAATCGCTCTATTTTCATAACGGTGAAACACAAAGTTCGCTTAACCTGATCGCTCCCGGTGTCTTTTTGTGTTGTTAAAAAGCAGCTTGTTTGCTTTGAATCATCGTGCCAAATTATTTGGCTTGATACAGTCAGCTGCAACGCGTGGCCACTGTGCCAATCACAAATCAGTAAACTCGCTATAGGGTTTTCTAATAGGTTACCTAAGGTATTAAAAAATCCATTACCGAGATAGTCATCTGCTAACAATTGCCCTTTTGGGTTAATAGACACAAAGCCAGCTGAGCCACCGCGGTGAGATATGTCAGCACCACGATTATTTAGTTGCTGACCATCATCAAAGTGGCTAGCAATAAAAAATGCATCAGCACTGGATATTATATCTTTGTCAGCCTGGTTAAGTTGATGACTAGTGGTTGTAGAAAATTCACCATAATGGGGATTTTGCCTAAATATTTTAGGTTGAATGTATTTAGGGCAATTACCAAAGCTTTGTAATATTTTAAGTTTGATATTTTTTTGATTGATATCGGTAATGATGGCGTTAACACGGTTACGTCTTTTTGTGTCAAATTCGATACCGAGCAATCCTACTCTATCACCTATTTTAATGTCATCTGTGATGAAGTCGCCTAAGGAATATTGGGTATTGATCACTAATTCGGTTTCAGTCGGCGATTGAATAAAATTTGGCGCACCAAACAACATGCTGGCACGAGTATGTGAATCATGGTCGGTATAACCGATATAAACCATCGTCAATGAACTAAAAAAATCACGGTGCTGTAGAGGCATAAACTCACGAATAAACTTAGGTCCAATTTCTGCCATTCGTTCATGGGTGCCAGCCATTTTTTGAATGCTTAGTTCACCCACATGCCAGGCTGATACCAAATCATTATTCATGGATGTACCTTATGCAGTGATTAATTCAAGCCTAATGCCGCCAGGAATAAAACACATCATATGCTGAATAGGTAAATTGCCTAATGGCTCTGGCGCAAACTCAATTTCAACATCATCCAGCAAAACAAGTTGTTGATACAAACGTTGTAATGCTTCGATATTAGCCACCTTAAGAGCAAAGTGATGCAAACCAACATTTTGTTTATGGTCAAAGGCCACCATCTTGCTCAAATCGTTAACCTGCCAAAGTGTCAGCATAACCGCACCATCAGATACAAAAATAGCTGGGTAATCTGGTTTTTCACCTACTTGTTTAAAATGTAACTGCTCAATAAAAAAAGCAGCTGTTTGTTTGATATCTGGCACGTTAAGGCCTAAATGATGAATGCCTAGAGTGTTAACTGTTGTTGTTTCAGCAAGTGATTGGATAGTTGTGCTGCACATAATTAATAACCTTAATATATATTTCTTAGGAGTGAACAAGTCTGTACACCACTATAGGTGAACAGAACTGTTTACGTCAAGGTGAAAGTGTTTATAATTTAGCTACTGTTGAGAAGACAAAGATAAAACAACATGCAGCCTAGAAAACAACATTTAGTCGATACCGCGTTAATACTATTTAATCAACATGGCTATCACGCCACAGGTATTGATTTGATTTTGGCGCAATCTAAGGTGTCAAAAGCCACCTTATATAAACATTTCCGTAGTAAAGATGAATTGATTTTAGCGGCGCTTCAACAACGGCATACCCAGATATTAGTTATGATTACCGCTAAGGTTGAAGAAGCGAAACATGTAGGTTCGCCTGGGGTATTGGCAATATTCGATGCTTTACATGAGTGGTTCAATAGCGACGACTTTTATGGATGTAGCTTCATTAATGCCAGTGCTGAATACGCTGATGCACGCGATCCTATTCATGTATATGCAGCCCAACATAAACAAGCGGTTATCGATCTGATTAAGACTCAATTATCTGCAGAAGATAAAACTAAAGCCGAACAAATCGGCTTATTAGTTGAAGGAGCGATTGTGATGGCACACACTAGAGGAGTAAAACATTCAGCGCTTATAGCAAAAGAAATGGCTCAGCATTTGATTTCGGTAGTCTTTTAAACCAGCATCACTCAGTAGTTAAAAGCAAAAGAATTTGAAGCACAGAGACACAGAGAGCACAGAGGAAAAGCTGGTGAAAAAGAGGGTTGTTATTGAATTGAGGGGCTAGAGCTAACAAATAATCTAAACAAAATCCGTCATAGCAGAAATGAGACATCCAGAAATTTTATATGACTAACAATTAAGCCAATAAACTAGGTCTTTTTAATATGCTGTGCGATCTGGTGTGGTAGTGTTTAAAATATCAAACTCATATTTTAAACACTACCACCTATAGGATATTTTCATGGTAAAAATCGTACTAATCGTCGGCGCACTGCTTATTACAGGCTGTAGCTCTGTCGTTAAAACAAATGATTTATTAATGATAAATACTAAGAAAACACCAGTCAATATCACCGCCATTTCAAACGGAGATTGGTTCGAACCGGCAATCCATAAAGTAGAAGATATTGCTATTACACATGATGACGGAATTACGACCAGAGGCTTACACCTGTCAGTCAAAGACTCTAAATATGTAGTGATTTACTTTGGGGGAAACTCTTTTCGTATTCAGGATGCGGGCATTGGCCTGACAAGACGATTTGCACAGCTAGGTGTGGATTTTGTTTGGATGGACTATCGAGGCTTAGGTGCAAGTGATGGCATTCCATCTATCGATACATTGAAAAAAGATGCGATTAGCACACATAATTTTGTTCAACAGTACGATAAAAAAATTATTTTGCACGGTGTTTCAATGGGCAGTTTACTTGCTGCAAATATAGCTGCGAGTGACAACGATATCCACGCATTGGTATTAGAGGCGGCTATTTCTGACGTTGAGTCGTTAGTAAAAGGGATGGCTCCCTCTTGGAAAACGGTAGAGGTCGATCCCGAGTTAAAGGGTATCAGCAATGAAGAGTTTATTGCTAAATATGAAGGACCTCTGCTCTTCATCGTTGGCGAGGACGACTCAGTTACACCTAGTGATAACACACGAAAGTTATTTAACACCTCACCGTCAAGTCAGAAAAGTTTTATAGTAGTGTTAAACGCCTCACATGTTAATTCGATGACGTTCGATCAAGCATTCAACGAATATTCTTCGTTTCTTAAGAGCTTAAATTAGCTCTTTTTGCGAAAAACTCAGTCTGATATCTGTTGAAATTCCTATCAGGTTGAGTACCAATTAATACAATTTAAGCATTTTGTACCCGTGAAATCTGGTTTTCTACATCGGTTAAATGCCCAGTTTTGAGCCACACTTTTGCTCCTTTGTTACCTGCTTTTGCCTTGATTTCACTATTTATTGGAACCCGTAACCAGCTGTGTTTCACTAACGTATCTGCTTGCTCATCTAAGGTGCCTTCCAATACAAGCAGCTCCGCACCACCTTTCACATTTAATGATATTTCTGCTTCCGGCTCAAAGTACAGTAAGCTAACCTCTTCGAACGCATCTTTATAAAGTGGCGTAACGGCAACCTTGCTAAAATCAGGATGTGCAATGCTTGCCATAAAATCAGTTTGTAAACGTATTTGAGTTCTGTCTTCCATTTGAAACTGCCATAGTTTTACGAAAATAACACAACCACTTTTAGAGCGTGGTTGATGCCTAGATTGCGGTGGGTTTCTTATATAAGAGCCAGTAGGAAAATCGCCATGTTCATCTTGAAATACACCATCAAGTACAATAAATTCTTCACCACCTGTATGCACGTGGGGTGAAAATTCACTGTCAGGGGCATAGCGCACTATGCTTGTTGCACGTGCAACTTCGTCGCCCACTCTATCAAGTGGTCTTCTGTCTACACCAGGCATAGGTGATGGGATCCACTCAAGTGATCCACTGTGTACAACAACACGCTGGCTAAAATCAGCTGCGATTTTCATATCTGACTCCTAAATATTAATATCTGTACTTAACCCGCAACACTTGGGCGCTTAGCTACATTTTCTTGCCATGCAACTAAGTGTGTTAACTCACTAGGTACTGCTATTTGGGCAAACCCAGCAAAGGCTAATCCAGCAAATAAGGTGATATCCGCAACGCTAAATGTATCACCGGCAACAAATTGTGAGTTAGCTAATACTTCATTAAAATACACTAAACCTTGGCGTGCTTTTTCTCCTTGTTTATTACCCCATTCTTTATTTTGATAGGTTTCAAGTACAGGCCCTAAACCATCAGTTGCATGGTGAAAATACGTAGCTACCGCGTCGAGTACCGTGGACTCTGCTCGTTTTTGCATCATGCTAATTACTGCCCGATCTTTTGCATTTATGCCCGTTAGTGAAATGCCGGTAAATTCTGTATCGATATACTCAATAATGGCTGAACATTCAGATATAAAGGTACCGTCATCTAATTCAAGCACAGGCACAGCCCCTAATGGGTTTTTAGCCAAAAAGGCATCAGTACGGTGCTCACCATTCATTAAATCTACAGCAATGAACTCAACATTCGAAGTGGCATTTTTTTCTGCTAATGCAATACGAACTCTAAGTGGGTTTGGAAAGTTTTCTACGTCATATATTTTCATGAGTTTATCTCTATTAAATAAGTTTTAAAGGAATTACCAGTTAGTCACACTTTATTTATTTGCAAACTACCTACTGATAGGTAGCTTATATTATTTAATTTATACTAAGTCAACGTTTAAAATAAAGAGTGTGGATCAAACATGGCGAAAATACCGTGAAAAGAGTATCTGAAAACAATGAAAATATGCTCTTGCTTGTAAATAACAATCTGCCAGTTGATAATGCCGTCACACTGCTCGGAAATATGAAAATGACAAAAAAAGAAGCTCTATTAAAAGCGGCTGAGAATAAGGTACGTCAAGGTGGCTATAGTAATTTTAGCTTTAGGGAGCTTGCTAACGAAGTAGGTATTAAAAGTGCAAGTGTGCACTACCATTTTCCGACAAAAGCCGATTTAGGCGCTGAGCTTGCACATCAATATACTAATTCGTTTTTAGCCGCATTAGGCGATCCCGCCAATATTAAGGCCAGCGGCATAAATCCTATCGATGTATACACTCAGCTTTTTAGAAGTGCATTAATCACCGATGACAAAATGTGTTTATGTGGATTGTTAGGCGCACAAAGTGAAAGCCTACCAGACAAAGTACGGCTTGAAGTAAAACGTTTTTTTAATGAAAACCTAACGTGGTTAACGGTTGCACATACTGCCAACGGTGAACAAGATCCGGCACAAGCAGCGGTGGTTACTATTAGTTTGCTTGAAGGCGCGATGATGATAAGTAAAGCGCTTAACGATCACAGCTACTTTGAAACTGTGACTCAGTAATTTTAATAAACATTTAGTGATACTTATCTGTCTATTGCAAAAGTGCTCAATGCTCATCTGAGATATCGAAGCTCGCATTTTTACCACTCCTTTTAATCTTCACGATTTAAAAATAAATATTTTTTGAACAAAAATAGACAAGTCATGGGTCTTCTGGAAGCGAATTTATCTAGAGAGACTCATGAAATTACCAATACAGCTATTTAAAACGAAACCTATAGAATTGAAACGACCTTTAATTTCTAATCAAATACTGCCTTCCTTTACCTTACCTACAACTTTAATGATGTTTATCAGCCTAATATTTATTTCCCTAGTGGCACTTACATCTAAGGTTAATGCTGCCGATGCAGTTTGGCCTTCAAAAACCTCTTACCGTTATGCGACCATAAAAGGAAAACAAATTTTTTACCGAGAAGCCGGTGAACAACATAAACAAACAATAGTGTTGTTACATGGTTATCCCTCGTCTTCGCATACTTATCGAGAACTTATTCCTCTGTTGTCTGGGCGTTATCATGTTATTGCACCTGATTATTTAGGCTCAGGTTATAGTGAACGCCCTGACCCAGCAGAGCAAAAATACACGTTTGATTTATTGGCAGAATACGTAAATGGGTTACTTGAACATCTGAAAGTTGAACGGTACAGCCTATATATTCAAGACTTTGGCGCGCCGGTTGGTTTTAGAATGTTATTAAACAATCCAGATAAACTAGAAACACTTATTGTGCAAAATGGTAATGCATATTTGGCGGGATTAACGCTATCTAGACAGGCGTTTTTTAAACAGGCGAATCAAGATAAGTCACAAGATCAACTAGATAAACTTTATTCGTTTACCGGGGAGCAAGCTATTATCAACAAGCAGTATTTGCGTGATGTACCTAACAACTCCGCCATTATGAATCCAGACAGCTGGACTCACGATTTACATTTTTTACAGACAAAAAAAGACAGATTCATTCAAGTTCAATTGCTGCAAGATTATTACAATAACCTGCTAGATTATCCAAAGTGGCAAACCTACTTACGTCAGTATCAACCACCCACATTAATTATATGGGGTGAAAAAGATCCAGCCTTTATTGCTGCGGGTGCACAAGCCTATTTAAAAGATGTGCCAAACGCAGAGTTACACTTGTTAGATTCAGGACATTTTACAGTTGAAGAAAAACCTGTAGAAGTCGCCAAATATATAGTTAATTTTATGACACAATTGCCAGCAGACAACACTCTGGCTGCTGAATGAACAAAACCTAGGGAAGGCGCTATCTGTTAAGGCAAAAACTTAGAGGCAAATCATAACCGAATATCATTTGGGCCTTGATAAATAGCAGGTACCTTAAACTCATTTAATTGTTTAGAGAATGAGTATACTGACCATCCCAAGTTGCTTGAAAATCTATAAATCAGAGTGTGATAGTTTTTTTGTTACTGATAAGTTTTGGTACCAATTGTTAAAAACGAGGTCTAATGAATTAACCTCTAAGGTACCAAAATCATGTTCTCTATATTTGGACAATAAGTGCATAAGATCATGACTATTTTTAAAGGGTTTTTGACACCTAACTGCGGTTGTGTGCGCTGTTACTAATTCATATCTCAAATCAATTGTGGACTCAAGATTTGCTTTTCTAAAGCCTGCTCGCAGAGCATCTCGCAGTTGATTTAGCTGCTTACCCTCAGGGAAACCCTGAATAAGAATACAAGATGGTGACACTGTCAGACCTTTAAAATTAATTTTAAAGGTGCCGATGTTTTTAACTGCTTGTTTGAAAATACTAGAATAATCATCAACATTAATATTCGACAGTTTAAACGCCGTTGTGCAGCTAATTATAGACAGGATAGTTAAATGCAATTCCTTAATGGGATAATAATATTGCTCCGGTTCAATAATTTTCATTACATCTAAAAAGTGTGAAATTTGTTGTCCTAGTGAATTATCTAAATATGATAAAATGGTTATTCCTCGCCTCATGTCTGTTTTATCATTAATGAGCGGGTCTATTTCACAGATATTATTCTTATATTTATCAATAGAACCTGCCCACATTTGAGAATATATTTTTTTTAAATCGGACATACATTAAATACTACCTATGTGTATTACATTATCGATGTGTAAACAAAATTTTGTGGTGTAAGTTAGCAACTTTATTTTATGTACCAGTTTGACGGTTCTAACAAATTTCGAACCGTTCGCTGCTTTTTAAACAATTCCAGATCTTGGCTTCATCTTCGTCTGATGACTTTAACAGTTCAACTGCTGCATTATAATCTGTGTCTTTAACCCACAGCCAAATCTGATGGTTCGGAATAGCACTTCCCAATATATGCTATTTTCATATTTCTACTGTTATGTCTGCATTTTCTAATACATTTATGGAGTTCATAGCTAAAAGATAATTTTCATTGGTATATATTTTTTTTACGAATTGTCTCTTGAGCTAAATATGGTTAAGTCACTTTGTATGACGCTATAAAATACTGCGCTTAACTATACTTTGCATCTTCTAATATTCCCTAAATTGAAATTTAATTAGTAGATAGCCACTCTATTAAACGCAAGCTGTTACCTATTTTTGCTAAAAGTATTGAGTTTTTTCAAACGACTTAACGCCATTTTGTTTATACCATCAGGAAAATTTATGTTGTTTGTCAGCGTTTTAATTTGCGTTTGTTTATTGGGATACTTAGCTCAAACAACTGGCTTATGCATGGTTAGAGGTGTTAATGAATGGAAAGCCGGTAACAAAGAATTTTTACTGGCTATTCTCTTTAGCGGAATTTTGATTTGGATTGCCGCCTTATTCTCTCTTTATGCTGATATTCCTCTTCATTTTAAAACATTCCCAATAAGTAACTGGTTACTTTTTGGCGGATTCATATTTGGGGTAGGCGCTGCTTTTAATGGGAGTTGTGGTGTATCGACTTTAAGCAGGTTATCTCGTGGAGACTCTAAAATGATCGCCACAATTATAGGCTGGTTAGTCGGTTGGACAATACTAGCGCATTGGTCATCTCATATAGATTCAGTGAGAAGCCCTTCCCCGACCAATATAAATTATTTACTACTAGTCATTGGTTCTATAGCCATCACTATTTGGGCTTTTTTGGGCAACAATAAAAGAAAACAACTTTGGTTTGGCATGATGGGGATGGGCCTGCTCGCTGGGTTTATTTACCTTTACCAACCCAAGTGGCCACCAAGTGGATTACTTCATCACCTAAGCAATGCCTTGATTGAGGATGAACTGAAGGAGTGGCCTTCATTGGAGCAATATGCTTTTACTGTTACTTTGCTTTTAGGAATGTTTTTGGCCGCTTGGCGAACAAAAAGATTCCTATTTGAACCCTCAAATATTAAACATTGGGCAATACATTTACTTGCAGGAATTCTTATGGGGGCCGGTGCGTCATTGGCAATGGGTGCTAACAGTGTTCAATTGTTGTTAGCACTTCCTATTTTTTCTCCAGCTGGTTTTGGAGCTGTAGCAAGCATGTTGTTAGGGATTTGGACTGCGCTTTATATTCGGCAACATTTTAAATTGTTTTTACTTAAGAATTAGATACTTATTAGAGGAATGCGTTATGCGTCAAAAAGTTGAGTTTACCAGCGGTAATCACACACTCAGCGGGCTTTTAGAAACACCCGAGTCGAATATTAAATTTTATGCTCTTTTCGCCCATTGTTTTACTTGTGGTAAAGACGTGGCTGCGGCATCTCGTATTAGCAGAGCATTAACTGCGAAAGGTATTGCTGTTTTGCGTTTTGATTTTACTGGTTTAGGTAATAGTGATGGTGACTTTGCGAATACAAACTTCTCATCAAATATACAAGATTTGGTCTCAGCAGCCGATTTTTTACGTAAAGAGTACAGTGCACCAAAATTACTCATAGGCCACAGTTTAGGTGGTGCGGCAGTATTGGCCGTCGCTCATAAAGTGCCTGAATCAGTGGCGGTTGTGACTATTGGATCACCATCAGATGCGGCGCATGTGGCCCACAACTTTGCAGCCCATATAGATGATATTGAAGCAAACGGTGAAGCTGAAGTAAACCTTGCTGGTCGCAAGTTTAAGATAAAAAAGCAATTTCTAGATGATATTAATAGCTACAATACTGGGCATATCAGTAAACTCAAAAAAGCACTGTTAGTGATGCATTCACCCGCAGATACTGTTGTTAATATCTCAGAAGCTGAAAAAATATACCAAGCAGCGCTGCACCCAAAAAGCTTTGTAAGCTTAGACAGCACTGATCATTTATTAAGCAATAAAAATGATTCTGAATATGCAGCAGCTGTTATAGCAGCATGGGCAAGTAGGTACGTACCAAGTGATGCAGAAATCTATCAAAGTAAGGTCGCTCAAGGGCATGTTTTAGTGGAAGAAAAAGATCACAAGTTCACTCAACATGTTAGCACTGCCAGCCACTACTGGCTGGCAGATGAGCCCGTTAAAGTCGGTGGTAAAAATGCAGGTCCAGATCCTTACGACCACTTACTTGCTGGTTTAGGGGCATGTACATCAATGACACTAAGAATGTACGCTCAGCGTAAAAATCTGCCCATAGAACACATAAAAGTAGAACTAACACATACACGCAACTACATCGATGACTGCGACAATTGTGAACAGCAAAACGGCATAGAAGCGATTGTGCGTAATATTAGTTTTATTGGCGATTTAACCGAACAACAAACAGAAAGATTTTTAGAAATTGCCGATAAATGTCCAGTTCATAAGACATTGCACAGTAATGTAACTGTTGTGAGTAAGTTGGTTGAATAGCGATTCGTAGTTATAGATAAAGTCACCAAGACAGAGTGATTGTGACTGTCTTGGGCGGTCTTTGAGGCTTATTCAAGTGATATCACCTTTTTAAAGCACGCTTCGCGCCATCTTCCCTAAAGATGGCTTGATGACATAGCCATTACTTCGGCTTCAGAGGCAACGATATAACTATCATGCTCTGTAGAATATTCTAATAAAACAATACGACTGCCTTTACATAAATCGTTGGGGGTATTAGCTCTGACGCTATACACCATGCCATCATCGGCAGCGGCTTGCCCGAATGACTCTGTCACTGTTTGGGTAGTAACTGTGCAAATCACACCGTCTAAATCTTTCTTAGACACAGCTTCGTGGGTGTAAAATATTTTGCGTAAAGGTTTGCAACACATAGCGGCCACTGGAATGGCAATTAAAACTGCAAAAATGGCAACGATAAAACCAATCGCCGTTGCCGAAAGTATTCCATCGAAAAGCGGAGTCAGGTATTTGCGAGCTAAATAAGTAAACGCAAAAGCGTAAATATCAACTAAGGTCAGTGCCACTGTAAGCGGCACACCATTAAGTCCAAAGGTTTCTAACCATCCGCCGACAGTAGCATCGGTGCCATTGTCTGCATCAATATCAAATATCTCGATATCCACTAAACCTGCAAAAGCCATTAGCCAAAACAGCATAAAAACAATCAGTGGTATGGTGAATATTAGAGTGGGAAAGCTAAATACTTCGTTTAGAAAAAGTTCCATTTTGACTTACTCCAAAACTACGTGTTGAGAATCAAATTAACCTCTAGGGTTAATCGCCAAATTACTTTGAGAACCTAGTATTGTCAAATGAATGTGTCTTAAATGGAGTACTAAAGATATGTAACAACATGCAAATAAATTGTCTCGGATAGACAGGATCACCTACCTTTTTGTTAAAGGTAGGTATGTCGCACAAGTTTATTTAGTTTAGGTTGGATTTAATGCTCGCTATTAAGGCATTAAGACGTTCGGCATTTTTTCCTATATCACTCATACCAACACGAGATTTGCTGCGAGCATCAAGCATAGTCATCTGGCCATCACTTTGAATGCGGATAACCACATCATCAACAAAACCGAAAAAAGTAGTAGTGTCATAAGCTTCGATCAAACCAAGGGTTTTATCAGAATTAACTACTTCTAATCCCATATCCTGAACTGACACTAAAGCTGCATCGAATACTTGTGCTGCTGTTTTCTGATATTTTTGGGTTGTAACTTCAGGGTATGCTTTACGCTGTTGGCTAGCGATTTCTTCGCCTTGATATTCAGCAGGGTTAGGTGCATCTGCACGTAACGCTAAAATGGCAACAAATTTTGGCGGGTTAACTAAATCTGTTGATATGTCGTGGATAGGAGGCACTGATTTAGCTTTATTCATCATGCTAAGAGGCATAATAATCGCTACAGCTGCACATAAAACAGCAATCCCCGTGGCAGGCCAAGAGATAGTTTTACGCATAAAGATCACTTGAATTAACGCCAAAACGATCGCAACCGCACCAAGAATTAAAGCAATACGCATAGCAAAAAATGCGTTCATCAAACCCAATATCTCTGCCTGATATAGAGGGCCAGCAAGAAGCAACAATAAAAGAGCTAAAACACCCGCAATTAACGTAAGAATTTTCATTAAAACAATGTCCTTTAATTTATTAATGAAATGATAATATACAAACTATAGGTATATATCTAATTGATTCACTTAAAGGGTAACCATTATTCACTATGATTAATGATACATGGATTAGGCTTGGAAGTTTTCTTGGCGTACTCGCAATAATGATGCTCTGGGAAAGTTTTAAACCTAATCGTCTTTCACCTGTCAGCACGGGGAAACGTTGGTTAAGTAATTTCTTTTTAGTTTTACTGGGAGCGATAGTAGCTAGATTAATGATACCAACGGGGTTGGCGGCTATTGCAATTTATGCACAAAATAATCAGATTGGATTGTGGAGTCATTTGTCAGTTAGCCTCTGGTTAAGTGTGCCTATTTCAGTATTGTTATTTGACTGTTTAATTTACTGGCAACATCGACTTTTTCACCGTGTGCCTATGTTCTGGCGTATCCATAGAGTTCACCATGCCGATCCACACCTTGACGCCTCAACAGGTTTGCGTTTTCATCCTATAGAAATTGCTCTGAGTTTGGCTGTAAAAATGGCTGCGATACTGCTATTGGGAGTGCCTGTAATAGCCATTTTAATTTTTGAAGTGTTGCTTAATGCCAGTTCTATTTTCAATCATAGCAATATCAGACTTCCTATTAAGCTCGAAAAACTATTGAGAACGTTAATAGTAACCCAAGCCATGCACCGTATTCATCACAGCCAAGTGGTTAGGGAAACAGACAGCAATTTTGGTTTTAACCTATCTATTTGGGACAAGTTGTTTGGTAGTTATATAGACGAAGCGAAAGATGGCGACGCTGGCATTAAATTGGGTTTAAAAGAATATTCAAGCCCTCAAACCAACACCAGCTTAAAGGCTTTGTTGTTGATGCCTTTTCGCAAAAAGCCAAACTAAGTAACAAAACAATCTTTAGGATTGCTTTAAAGAAAACGCAATTATGGACGAATTAACAAAGCTTAGGTGTATTGCACCTCTGTCTTAAACCATTTTTTGTAAGGTTGATATCTGTCGTACAACCAATTAAAAACAAGGGTATAAATTAAGATAAATACTAAAAACCCGGCTTCTAGAGTGACTGCGGCTAACCAGGATATGTTTAAATACCAAGCCAATACGGGAAGAGCGATTACAATCATACCCGATTCAAAACCCACAGCATGAGCGACCCGCACCTTCAATCCTCTTTCTATTCGATGAGGACCAACCAATTTATCAAACCCTATGTTGTAAATGTAGTTCCAAAACATAGCCAACATAGATAAACCTATGCCAACTATCAGCATTTTTTTGGTTTCAAACCCGGCAATTAGCGTTGTGACAGGCACTACAATAGCTAATGTAGTAACCTCAAAAAATACGGCGTGAAAAATTCGCTCCATTGCTCTCATTGATTATTTCTTTATTTAGTGACGATGGAGGTATTTTCATCCAAAATAGAGATACAAAATAGTTACATAGCATCTGGAAAAGCGATATGTTTAGTATTGAACAACTTCAAGCCTTTGTAGCAACAGTAGAAACTGGTTCGTTCTCTGCAGCGGCAAGACGTTTAGGCAAGGTTCAATCGGTAACAAGCCAGCATATTATTAATTTGGAAATAGATTGTAATACTACTTTATTTACTCGTACTGGCCGTTACCCAAAACTAACTGATGCAGGTAAAAAGTTACTACCGCAAGCTCAAGCATTACTTAGTCAACATCAGCGCTTAAAAAACTCTGCCTTGGCACTATCAGAAAATACACCAACCGAGATTACAATTGCCCTTGATGAAGGGATCCCTTTTAAAACGATTACAAATACTATCAGCGAGTTGGAGGTTAAATATCCACATATTACGCTCGAGTTTTTAAGTGCATCGAGCCTCGATATTATCGACATGCTTAGCAATGAACAGGCTCTAACTGGGGTCGTTTTTAGCGAACTAGCGATCCCTAATTATTTAGACTTTGAATGTATTGGTGCAGTCAAGTTTGACTTATACATTGCTAAATCTCATCCATTAGCAAACCAAATGTGTGAAAATATTGATGGCTTGCGAATGTATCGTCAGTTGCTGATCCGCTCTCGCAATACACAAACCAGTAGTTTTCAATTAAAAATAAGCCCCGATATTTGGTATGCTGATAATTACTTTTTACTATTAGAGCTGGTACTACAGGGACATGGATGGTGTTTACTTCCTGATCATGTGGCTACCGAATCGCTGCAAAACGGTAAGTTAGTTAAGTTACCTCTAGAATTTAAAGAAATGGGTTGGCTAGCCAATGTTGATGTGTTGCAACACCAACGGCATAGTAGTTTGGAGGTGTTTAAAGTGCTGAGGAATTTATTGCGAAATATACTGTAATTCAGAAAAAAGTGAGGTCCCGATATCTACTCTAAGTAGCTAATTGGGAAAGTGACGCAATTGGATCTAGCGACAGCAGTTGATTGATATCTTCAATAGCCGGACTCGGTTTGTTACAAACCTTCAGCGAGCTTTGAGTACCGAGTAACAATGCAGCAATGGATAAAATAAACTTCATAACACTTCTCTGAAAAATGGAGGCTGATTATATTCACCCATCAATATTTAATAAAATTCCATTAAAGAAGTGTTCATTTATGCATCGAATAAAAGAAATAAGCCCAAATCCTATGGGCTTCTCAAGCATTTAGTCATCTTTTTCAAATGAGGGATCGGGTTGATGCCGATTTTTTGATTCACTGTTTTTAAGTCTTTTTTCACGTTGCTTTTTTTCAAGCTCTGCTCGAATGTTGGCGGCGCTTTTATTTTTTGATGAACCTTCTATTTCTTCTTCATCAAAATCGTCCAACTTAACTCGATTGTCTTTGCCCATGATAATTAGCTACTTTAATAAACACCCAATGTGTGGTGCCAGATTGTAATGATAAAATTTAAATAAATCATCTGTTCAAATGGCATTACAGTAAGTTTATGATAAATAAAATCCGATTTTATATATTCGCGATTACATTTAACGTCTATTAAATACCATCAGGGCAAGTTGCAGATTTCCACTCACCTATGGTCTCAATGTTGTTTTTCCCCATTCCATCCATATCAGAATTTATTTGGCTTTCAACACGCTTAGTGTTAATTGATTTTGCAATAATAGTCATTTTTGTTGTGCCATCTGCACAAATCAATACCCCATTAAACTCTTGGGAAGTGCTTTTTGTCACTTGTAAATCACAGTCATTTCCAGCAGATTTAAATGACTTTTTCATTTGAGCTTCCATATCATTGAGTGTGTCTTGGGTAATACATTGCTTAATAACAGGTACTTTCATTTTACTGCTCATCATTCCACGAACCATAGCTCTTTGTTCTTCTGGAATATTGGCCAACATGCCTTCAATATCAACTTTAGTTGTCGTTTCCCAATAGCCTAATTCCATATTCAAAGGCACAAGATCAACATCCGCTTTAACTTGATTAGTAATAATAATTAGCAACAAAACATATATTTTTTTCATGACAATCCCGTTTAGATAAGTTCATTTCGTAAGAATAATATTGTTTATATTTTCAGCTTAGTCTTTTTAGTGTTTGGTAGCCAGTGACAATTCTCACTCCAGCTGTGATGCAACACGCTGTAGCGTAGACCAATGCGATAGCTACAAAGTTCTGTGGAAATAAACAAAACAAACATAATACAACTATGGTTTCGAAACCTTCAGCTAAGCCTCCCATATAATGCAAACTTTTATTGGGGTATTGCGGGTTGTCGATATTGTGTTTGCTGGCCATGATGGCGAAGGCTAAGAAGCAGCTGCCTGTAGCGGTGAACGACAACATTAATAAACTACCTGCTAGTGCATTTTGTTCTGGATGGCTGACAATAAACGCAAAAGGGATGGCAGAATAAAAAATAAAATCCAAGCTAATATCTAAATAACCACCAGCATCTGTAGTCTGAGTTTGCCGCGCTATAGCCCCATCTAAACCGTCGCTCAAGCGGTTAAGCAGTATGAGTATTAAAGCAATATCAAAATGCTCAGAAATAATGGCAGGCACCGCCAATATCCCCAAAATAAAACCAAACACAGTCACTTGATTTGCACTAATACCCAAACCCACTAGAGGTTTAGCCGCTAGGGCCAAAGGAGGCCTAAATATTTTATTCAGTAAAGGGTCAATCATCGCTTATTTCTGCTTTAATTTGCTCTAAGGTTTGATAATAATCGGCCAAACATAACTGCTTAGCCGATGAGGGAATGTCCTCTACATCATGTGACACCATCACACTGGGAATATTTTGTTCGGTCAGTTGTTGGAATGCCCAAGTTCCCATTTGTTCTCGGGTGCTAGGATCGAGTGCAGCAAAGGGTTCGTCAAGCAACATCACTTGAGGCTGATTAGCTAAGGCTCTGATCAACCCCACTCTTGAACGTTCACCGCCACTAAGATTTTGCGGATAACGTGTAGCTAGGTGTGCTAGTTTGATTTGTTCAAGCATCTTCATGGCCGCTATGCGACGTTGCTTTTTTGAAAAGAGCTGTGGGGTTTTAGGCAAGGCAAAACAAATATTGTCTTGTACATTCAAGTGAGGGAACAGATACACGTCTTGCATCAATAACCCTACTCGTCTTTGTTCAATAGCTAAATCAGTAACATTAATGCCCGACAATAAAATTTGACCAGTTATAGCCACATGGTGGGGATTATTCCCTAATAGCCAATGTAACAAGGTCGATTTTCCGATACCGCTGGGGCCAGTGATCACCAGCAATTCACCTTTATTCAGATGAATGTCTGGCAAAGTGATACGCCATGTTTTGGCTTGAATTTGGCAATCAATAATCTCTAACATCTTGCCCTCCCATACTGCCTCGAAATCTGCGAGCTAATAACGCCGCAACAAAAAATGCCATAAAAGGTAAAATGGATTGTAATAACACATATAGCGCAATCAGATCTTGCTGAGTGCCGGTGCCAATAGCGACGGCTTCAGTGGTAATAGTTGTCACTCGTCCTGCTCCCATCATTAAGGTAGGTATGTATTGAGAGATACTCACCGAAAATGCTATCGCAAAAGCCGTAAAAACAGCCGGTAGTAATAGCCTAAATCGAACCTGCCACCAGCTTTGCCAAGAAGAATAACCAAAACTTGCAGCTAATAATTCATAACGTGGTTCTACATTCAAAAATGGACCTTTTAGTACCAAATAAGCATAGGCAAAAGTAAAAGGTAAGTGAGATAAAACAATCCAACCACTATGGTAGCCGCCTTGTGACCAGATATGCATAATTTGCCACCCTAACACCATACTAAGTTGCGGTAAGATAATGGCTAACAACCAATAATAATCGGGCCAGTACTTGCCTTTTTGCCGTTGTAATTCCAAAGCTAATAAAGCCAATGCTACCCCCAGCAAACCTGCGAAGAAGCCAATTAACAATGAATTTTGTAGTGGCAAAGAAAAAAACAACCATTCGTCTTGCCATAACTTAGTAGTTAACTGTGTTAATACTAAGCTATCACTATGCCAGTTAAAGCCAAATGACCACAAAGCGAATACCACCACCATCATGGCGGTCAAGAGCCCTAACATAGGTAACCAGGCTGTAAATATAGGATTGATTTTACCCAAATAAAAGCGACTGCCTTGTGTTGCCAGCGATTTACATGCGCCATGGGCAAGCTTTTCATGGGCATATAAAATGAACACCGTCACCGCCAGCAGTATCACCAACATAACATTAGCCCAAAAGGCTAGCGCTTGATCTCCTGCAGCAAAACTGGTTTGCCAACGATAAACTGATACCGAAAATAACTCAGGTATATTGGGACCAACCAACAAACTCACATCTACCACAGACAGGGTATAAGCCGCAGCGGCGAGCAGTGCTAAACGAGATTGTTTGAGTAGAGGCGGAAACACTAAAAACCACCAGCAGCGATAATCTTGGTAACCCAAGGCTTTTCCCTGCAACAGCCAATACTTAATGGGTAACTGGCGACCTATAGCACTAAAAATCAATAGGAAAAATGGCACTTCTTTAATCACAATGGCAAGGATAAGGGTAGATAATCCTTTACGAGGTAATCCTGGATCAACAAAAAATAGACTGCCATCGCTGAACAAAAACACTAGCCCTAAAGCGATAGCAAGATGAGGTAAGGATAATAACGGAGCGAGGTATTTTTCAAAGGACTGCAAGCGTTGACTGAGGTGATACTGGCTATACACCATAAAGGCAATATACAAAGATACTAAGGTGCTAAATATCGCACTGAAAAGGGTCATGAAAATCGAAACCGATAAACCTTGGTAGGCTAAAAAAGGCTTAAGATCGGCAAATGTAACCTGCTCTGGCGGCCACAACCCAACTACTATGCCTAAAATTGGCAACAATGAAATTAAAAACACCAGCAACCATCCGCTGGTGAGTGCTATTTGCCTTATTCGCGCTGACGACCTTACCCGCCGTATCGTTGCTGCCATACTTCCTCAATCAGTACATGCCATGAACTGTGAAGTTCAGGGTGGGCAGGCATAGTAGCTTTTTCATCAAGCAAAGAGCTAACCACAGCAGGGTCACCCCATGATCCAGTGAATTTTTTCTGCTGTGCCATTTCACTCAACATAAAGTTTATCACTACTTTCGCAGCATCTGGGCTAGGTGCTGATTTTGGGATCGCAAGATTATGACTATTAGTAATGGCACCATCAGTAAAATAGCGCCTAACACTGGTCTCAGAAATTTGTTGAGTACTTTTTTCTTTGAGCCATTGATTAGGATTAAAACTCACGGCCATAGAGAGAGTTTTTTGTTGATACAACAATAGTTGCTCAGCTGCTGAACTAGGAAAAGCTTGCCCTTGTTGCCATAAATAGGGGTGCAGTAGATCTAAGTATTGCCATAAGGCAGGTAATAATTCTTGTTGGGCTTGGGTAGTAGCTAACTGATACAAGCGCGGGTCGGCATCAGTTAAATCGATTAACAGTTGTTTTAAAAAAGTGGTGCCATGGAATTCCGGTGGCCGTGGATAAGTGACCGTTTTAGGATTCGCTTTCGCTATATTCAATAGCGACTTGGCACTAATTTGCGTCTGAGGATAAAGCGCTTCCTCAGCAATAAAATTAAATTGGCCAATGCCCCATGGCACTTCAAGGCCATCCATAAGCTCTCCAAAATCTACTGTAATAGGCAGTTTGTCGATCGCTAAAAATGCAGAATTGGGAATGTTTGACCATAAATTGCCAAGCAAAAGGTTTTGCTGCTTGAGGTAGGCGAAATTTTCGCCGTTGACCCACATTAAATCAATGGCACTAGTACGGCCATTTTCAGCTTTGAGTCGCGATACAGGTTCAGATGGGTCAGTGACTTTTACGTGAATTAGGCGGATTCGATATTGCTGGGCAATTTCTCTTGTTGCCCAACGTAAATAATCGTTCACCGCCTTTGAGCCACCCCAAGCGTAGAAATATACCGACTGCCCCTGAGCGGCCTTTAGTGTTTGTTGCCACTGAACACTATTTTCTGCAACAGTGTTAAGGGGTTGTAACTCTTGGTTAGCCATGACCCTAGTCACAAAAAAAAGTATACAACATACTGCAAAAGTTTTGCCTAAGGGACTAAAAAGTCGAGATATCATTCAACCGCCAATCGTAGTCTAGGTAACGAATTTCATAATTCTGTTTCTGCAACCAAGTGAGTTGCTGAGGATCATTGGCCATATCTGTTTGATAAACCTTAATCAGGTCTTTAATAGTGTTAAAGCCCTGTTGACCCTTCTCAAAATCTTCACCGTACCATTTAAAAATAGATGAGAGATATACACGGTTCTCGCTTATCTTAATAGTGTTACGTTTATCATCTGATAAAAACTGAGACATTTGATCATCTAACTGCTGATCCAATTTATCAGCAATAAAAGCTTGGTTTCTCAGCGGTGGGCAACTCACAGCTGCACATACTAAGGCTGCATGTATACGTGGGCGCTCAAACCACACACGTACCATATCGTGTTCTATATTATCTAAATTGCGCTTTTCACCAAGCAGAGTAAAAAACGATTGTTTCCATGGACTAGAAAAAAAACTCCCCAAGTCTTTAATCGACTCAACTTTGCCTGATTGAAACTTAGCGTAGTTTTGAATAATCAGCTGTAAGGTAAAACCGTTATAAGCGTTGATCAAAAAACTCAGTTGTTCATCCCCTGTCCATAACTGGTATTCACTTTGTTTAACTGAGGATAGTTGCGCCAAATATTGGTTTAGTTGTTCAGGCTGCTTAAAAAGCTGCCCATAATCTACCCGGCTTTGCTTTTTATTAGGTGACAACTTCACCACATCACTCAATACCTGAGTAAACAGTGGATGTTGGTGGTCAAAAGCCAGCACGGCCGTTGAGCTCATCATCAAAACGGCTGCCAATATGTAAGATAGAGTTTTTCCATAAGTCAGTTTATTAACCATTTAAGATCGACGCCATTTGTGAAAACGCTCAACAAATGCCAGTAGTTTTTCAGGTGTATGGGCTTTTTTCCAGTTACCTGCGGCGTTTTTGCTTGCTTCAGCCATAGTGGGATAGATATGAATAGTACCAAGAATTTTATTCATGCCTAGGTTGTATTTCATCGCTAGCACAAACTCAGCAATGAGCTCTCCTGCATGGGCCCCGACAATAGTTGCACCAAGTATTTTATCTTTACCAGGAGGCGTCAGCACTTTTACAAATCCTTTCGCATGATCGTCAGCTAATGCTCGGTCTAAACCACCAATATCATAACGGGTCACTTCGTATTCTACATTTTGCTCTTTAGCAGCTTGTTCGTTTAAACCCACAGTGGCAATTTCAGGATCGGTAAAGGTTGCCCATGGAATGACCCGGTAATCTACTTTGAAGGTTTTAAAAGGTCTAAATAAAGCATTTACCGCAGCATACCAAGCCTGATGAGAAGCGGTATGGGTAAATTGGTATGGACCTGCAACATCACCAGCAGCCAAAATGTTGGGGTACTTAGTTTGTAACATCTCATTGGTCACAACAACTCGGTTGGTTTCAATACCCAGTTTTTCTAAACCAAAACCTTTTAGGTTGGCCATTCTACCCACAGCTATCAATATTTCATCAAAAGGCAGTTTTTCTTGTTTACCGTCTTTTTCCAACACAATAAACTTACCTTCAGCGGTTTTTTCAATGGCAGTTGCTTTAGTATTTAGACGCACGTCTACGCCATCTTTTATCAATTGATCATACAAATACTGCGCTGCATCGGGGTCTTCTTTAGCGAGTAATTGTGGCAACATTTCTACTTGGGTGACTTGTGTACCTAAACGGCCAAATGCTTGAGATAACTCACTACCAATGGGTCCGCCACCTAAGACTACTAAGCGTTTAGGTTGTTCGGTTAAATCCCATAAGTTATCAGCTGTTAGGTAATCTATATCCTGCAAACCCGGAATAGGCGGTACAAACGCACTGGCACCAGTGGCAATAACAATATTTTTAGTGGTCAGCGATTGCACCCCATCAGCAGTTTGAATGTCCACTTGCCAAGGCGAGACTATAGTTGCACTACCAGTCACTACTTTTACTCCAAGGGACTCATAACGTTCAATTGAATCGTGAGGCTCTATGGTTTTGATCACGCTGTGAACTTGATTCATAACCGCTTTAAAATCGACTTCTGGTGCCTGGTAATTCACACCAGAATTTGCAGATACTTTATGGGTATGAGCCAACTTACTGGCATGTAATAAACTTTTCGAAGGCACACAACCGGTATTTAAACAGTCACCACCCATTTTGTGTTTTTCTACTAGAGTAACTGATGCTTTTACCGCAGCCGCTATATAAGCAGTCACTAATCCAGCAGAACCGGCACCTATAACCACCATATTGCGGTCAAATGCCTTAGGTTTTGTCCAACCTTTATAAACTCGCTTTTGTTTGATGAAATTTAAGATCAACTTGGCAATAATGGGAAAAATTCCAAGTAACACAAAAGATAAAATTAATTCTTTGGAAGCGATATCAGACACAGCTTCTATTTCAGCTAGTTGGGTACCTGCATTAACATAAACTGCAGTACCTATCAGCATACCCACTTGACTGACAAGATAATAAGTGACCGTTTTGATACTAGTTACACCCATCACTAAATTGATAACAAAAAATGGAAAAATAGGCACTAAACGTAAGCTCAATAGATAAAAAGGGCCGTCTTTTTCAACACCTTTGTCTATGGCTTTAATACGCTCAGAAAAAGTCGATTTGACCCAATCTCTAAGCAAAAATCGTGACACCAGAAATGCCAAAGTGGCACCAATAGTTGAAGCAAAGGAAGCCAAAAGCAATCCAAAACCTAAACCAAATAATGCACCTGCACCTAAAGTTAAAATAATCGCGCCGGGCAAACTAAGGGCAGTCGCTGTAACATAAATCAAAAAATAAACGATGAATGCCTGCAACCAATTTGACGCAATGTATTCAGCCAATTCTTGTTGGTTAGCTTTTAAACTTTCCAGAGTCAGATACTGCCCTATATCAAAGATAAAAAAAGCGGCAATCAGCAGTATTATACTGACGAGTAGTATCCCTCGTTTAAAATTCATTTAGTGTTTTCCTTTAGTTTGTAGCGCTTGATGCACTTTTTGACAGGTCAATTTAGTTGATTCTATGACTTATTAGTTAATTGAACCGGATATGACCCAAGCTTAGCTGGTTTTCTTTCGTAATAGTGGCAGTAATGATTAATGTATACTGTTTTTGGGGGTAAAACAGCAACGGCTTTAACAGCTCCCAGCTCAATTCACTGGTCAATATAAGGTAATACCAATCCCATTAAAGCTCGATACTAGTTGTGCGCCAGTTTGTTTTAACTCTACTTTTACTGCAAGAACCTGATCAGACTAATGACTCAATAATGCTAATTGCAGCAGCAAAGTCAAACGAGCAAAAATAAGCAATTGTGGCTCAAAAAAGAAGGTGAATAGTTGCGATCAAATGAACTAGAGCTTGACCCGAGTAGCAAGCTTGCTTATAAATGACATCCATTAAGCAGCAAAGTGTGTTGAATGTCAGTAAAACATCCCATAATAGCTATCACTGGTTCGTCTGGTGCAGGCACAACTATGACCACCAATGCCATACGACATATTTTTCGTAACTTGTCGGTCAATGCGGCAGTAGTGGCAGGGGATAGCTTCCATAGATTCACTCGTCCAGAAATGGAAGTGGAGATCCGTAAAGCTCAAGAACAAGGCCGGCACATCAGTTATTTTGGTCCCAAAGCCAATGACTTTGAAATGCTCGAATCTTTGTTCACCGAATATGCACAAACCGGCATGGGCAAACATCGTCAATACCTGCACACCTTTGACGAGGCCGTACCCTTTAACCAAATGCCCGGTACGTTCACTCCTTGGCAAGATTTACCCGAAAGTACAGACGTTCTGTTTTATGAGGGATTGCACGGTGGCGTAGCCAACGACGAAGTAGACGTAGCTAAACACGTTGACTTGTTAGTTGGCATGGTGCCTATAGTCAACTTAGAATGGATCCAAAAAATTGTTCGTGACACCACAGACAGAGGCCACTCTCGCGAAGCAGTCATGAGCAGCATAGTGCGTAGCCTCGACGATTATTTTAAATACATCACTCCACAGTTCTCACGTACCCATGTTAACTTTCAGCGTGTACCCACAGTTGATACCTCTAACCCTTTCAGTGCTCGTGAAATCCCCAGCCAAGACGAAAGTTTTGTAGTGGTGCGTTTTCGCCGCGAAATGAAAAGTGTGGATTACCCTTATTTACTTAAAATGATTGATGGCGCGTTTATGTCCCGCATCAATACCATAGTGGTACCTGGCGGTAAGATGGGGCTGGCCATGGAGCTCATCTTAATGCCTCTTTTAGAAGAATTGCTGGATAAAAAACGCCGAGCAGGTTTTCAAATGGATTGGGTTAGTGAGGAGCCAGAGGATTAAGCCAATGAAAACCGAACCAAAACTTTCGCTTAAGATCCGTATTTTGATTGGAATTGTTGCTATTCCCTCATTAATTTTGGCCGCTATGATTATGTCAATGTTGATTAAACAAACAGAAGGGGAAATCAGTTTTTTCGAAGTGGTGTATTCATTGGTAGGAGTCTTCGCCATGTATATTGCATTAACAGGTAAAAAATTCTTTTAAGCCCAGTAATGCACATAACTGACCGCCCATGACAAACTTTGTAACAATCCAAATGCTTTGCTAATCAAGGCAACCTTTTGAATCAACAATCTTTCACATATAGTGTATTAAACCACTTAACACATTTTGGATTAGCTCATGGGACAGGAAACAACAAAAATTTTAGTAGTAGATGACGATATGCGCCTGCGCAGTCTGTTGGAACGCTACTTAGTTGAACAAGGTTTTCAGGTCAGAGCTGCCGCCAACTCTGAACAAATGGATAGATTGTTAGAGCGAGAAAACTTCCACCTTATGGTACTCGATTTGATGTTACCTGGTGAAGATGGCTTATCGATTTGTCGTCGTTTACGCCAAAAAGAAAACCAAATCCCTATAATAATGCTGACTGCTAAAGGCGATGAAGTTGACCGTATTATTGGACTAGAAATGGGTGCTGACGACTATCTTCCCAAACCGTTTAATCCCAGAGAGTTACTCGCCAGAATCAAAGCGGTACTGCGTCGCAAAACCACAGAAGCGCCGGGTGCACCTTCTCTTGAAGAACAAATTATTGAATTTGGTAAGTACTCACTTAACCTTGGCACTAGAGAAATGAATGCTGATGGTCAGGCAATGACCCTCACCAGTGGTGAATTTGCAGTGCTTAAATCTTTAGTGACTCATCCCAGAGAGCCTCTGTCTCGTGACAAACTGATGAACCTAGCCCGAGGGCGTGATTATAGTGCCTTGGAACGCAGTATTGATGTACAAGTATCCCGCTTACGCCGCATGTTGGAGGAAGACCCTGCCAATCCCCGTTACATACAAACCGTTTGGGGTCTAGGTTATGTGTTTGTGCCAGATGGTGAAAGTACGGCCTAGTAGCGCGGTCAAAATCAACATGAAATTTCTCCCTAAAAGTGCCTTTGGCCAAACCGTGTTGTTGATTGGTATCTTATTGTTTATCAACCAAGTTGTGTCTTTGGTCTCAGTCACTTTTTATTTTGTTAGCCCAAATGTACAACAAATCAATAATTTGCTCGCCACACAAATCAAACTCGCTTTTGTTGAAGGCATTGACAGCCAAACCCCACAACTGGATCCGCGTTTTTATCAAACGGCAGGCATGCAGGTATACAACTATTCAGATGCCGTTAAAAATGGTTTAGAACAAGCCACCCCCTACCAATATTGGTCCAGACAAATGTCTGATAGTTTAGGTGGTGAAGCACAAGTCAGAATCACTCATGGTGAACCTTATTTGTACTGGATCAACCCGCCGCAAAACCCCGACATTTGGATCACTATTCCCATGGTGGGATTAGGAGAAGGCGACGGTTCCCCGCACCTCGTTTACTTATTAATGATTGGGATCCTAAGTGTGGGTGGCAGTTTAATTTTTGTGCGGCGCTTAAATCGTCCTTTAAAAGCACTGCAAGAAGCAGCCTTATTGGTAGGGCGAGGCCAAGTACCAAAACCTTTAAAAGAAGAAGGCTCTACTGAATTAATAGCGGTAACTCATGCTTTTAATCAAATGTCTAAAGGCATCAAACAGCTCGAAGATGATAGGGCACTGTTGACCGCTGGCATATCTCATGATCTACGTACACCTTTGACTCGCATCAGACTCGCGTCAGAAATGTTACCTGAATCACAAGACTGGGTGAAAGAAGGTATAGTCCACGATATTGAGGATATGAACGAGATTATTGACCAATTTATCGATTATGTGCGCCAAGACCAACAAGAATGTATGCAAGAAAGTAATTTAAATGATCTGATTAGAGATGCCACACAAGTCAGAAATATTGAAGAAGATCATATAATCACCTTGGATTTAGAGCCGCTACCCAAAACACTCATTAGACGCGTTGCTTTAAAAAGAGTGATAGACAATTTAATCGAAAACGCCTTTCGTTATGGCAGCGACAATATCGAAATCACCTCCCGGCATAATAAAAAAGAAAAGCAGTTATGTTTTGCGATACGCGACTTTGGCCCTGGTATTCCAGAAGAGCAAATACAAAGCCTTTTTGAACCTTTCACTCAAGGAGACAAAGCTAGGGGAAGTTTGGGCTCAGGGCTAGGCTTAGCTATAATCAAACGCATAGTTGAAATGCACTCTGGAAAAGTTACGTTGCAAAACCATGCTCAAGGGGGCTTAATTGCAACAGTGTCTATTGGTTATCAAGTAATGAGTTAACTAACTCATTCGTTAAAGGACTTTTACGATGAGCAAACTACTGAAATTATTTGCAATAACATTAACCTATTTAATGTTAACTAATATGGCTTTTGCAAAAAAAGTTTATGAAAAACAAGACCCTCCTAGAGAACTCACCTTAGAACAAGCCTCGACTGCAGCGTCTAATTATCAAAAATATTGTGTTTTATGTCACGGAGAAAACCGCGAAGGACACAAAAATGACCACGCGCCATCGCTGCGTGCTAAAAGTTTATTTGAATCCGGCGTACCCCATTCAATATTACGTCCTATTTCCTATGGCCGAGAAGGCACAGCCATGGGGGGTTACCTTGATGAAATGGGCGGACCAATGACACTCGATGAAGTCTGGGATTTGACCTATTGGCTATTCTGGCAATCAGGCGCCCAGCGCGTAAAGTTATCCGAAAATCCCGTAGATGGTGATGAAGTAAGAGGTGCAGAGGTATATCAAAAAAATTGCGCGACTTGCCACGGTGTTAACGGTGAAGGTGTCAATGCACCGGCTTTAGGCAATCAATCGGCGTTAGCCCACAACAAAGATGAGTTTATTCGTTATGCCATTGAACACGGCCGCCAAGATACACCTATGCCTGCTTTTGAAGAGCAACTGTCTTCGGCCGATATCGATAACGTTACCGCTTTTATCCGCAGCAGAGCGAGTGGATGGAAGGCCGAAAAAGTGGTGCTAAGTGCATTACCCACTCCTGACCAATACGTACTCAACCCTGAAAATGACGATCCCAATTTTACGTTAGACCAAGGTATCTATGTTTCATCTAAAGATTTATATCAAGCCATTCAAGATAAAAAGAAAATGGTATTGCTAGATACTAGAGTAGCCTCAGTGTGGCAAAGAGCTCATATTAAAGGAGCAATACCTTTTCCTTATTACACCGAACTAGAAGGGCACTTAGTCGACTTGCCTAAAGATGTACAAATTGTCGGCTATTGCTCTTGCCCAAGAGCGGCGACAGAATATGTCATTAAGCAACTCAGAGAGCTTGGCTACAACAAAACCGCTGTATTATATGAAGGGATTTTTGGTTGGATGAACTTTGGTTACCCAGTGATGCGGGCAGAAGGTATAGTTGATGAAGAAGAGGAAGAGCCGCAACACTGAAACTGGCTAAATTGATAACAGTATTTGGGCTTGGAATAATATGCTTAAGTTAAGGATAAAAAGCACTTCGGTATATTCCGGTGAATCGGCCCATCAAGATGCGCAAATTGTAGCTCAAATTTATACATTGGCATTTAGTACGAGTGTAAATTTCTACTCGCATTAAAAATTTTATAACGCTAAGATAATACTAGTAAAATATAATAATGCAGTAACTCTCCATGAAAAGCCATTTCACTTCTTTTAGTAATGTATTTACTTTATTAACCGTCCCGTTAGTTTTCGCATGTAGTGGTGGCGGAGATAAAAATGGGTCAACCGGAAATATTACACCTCCTCAAGCTCAGGAATCGTTTTTAACGGTTTTTGAAACCCCAGAGGGACGGCAATATTCAAGTGACGAAGACCGCTATCCAACTGACGTGCTATTACCCAACGCCAAAGAGTGGGAGATTGAAGCAATTGGTGATATTGAGCTGTTTTCAGAGCTACCAACAAATTTTGGTAGCACGGCTGGTTACCCTACATTGTCATTTTATGGCCGCTTTCTTATGGAAGAGGCGCCAGACTATGAAAATCCTCAGGATGCAGATGGTGACAATGTTTACGAAGTTGATCTAATTGCCTATGTACCCAATACACAACCACGACAAATAATTGCGACCACAAAACTGCAATTTATTGTTACTGACGAAATAGACGTAAGATGGCAAAGCGAGGGTCTGAGCTTTCTAACCCTCCCTCTACGTCGCGTTGACTATATTGAAGAAAGCGAAGGAATGTTGCTAAGTAGAGATCGTCACGCAGTATCTGAATTGACACCGCCACAGCTACTTGCTGATCTTGATGGTGGAGGAGCTGCAGAGCTTCTGCTTACTTTGCAAAAAAATGGGTTGAGTCCTATAGCCGACTATAACTTTGAACTTGGCTTGCGTCCAATTGCTACAATTGTTCGAGGAGAGTCTATTGAAACAGCTGATGGCGCATTGTCTGATCTAGCAAAAAGCAACAAGGGTAATACTGTAACTATCCTAACACCAGCGAGTGGTCTGAGCGATTTACAATCTATAGCTACCTTGCCAGATCTAGATGCCGACGGCCTTCCTGAACTTTTTATATCAGCTGAATATACTGTTGTTAACCCAAATGATGAATCAGTAAGGCAAGACACATTTGGCTTTTATATTGTATCAGGGAAGTACTTGGCTGATACATTTTCCGCTAAAACTCCACATATAATACTAGATCAAAACACCAACCTCATTCCAGGTAGTTTGGCATACGTGCAGGTAGATGATAGCTGGGAACCGGTTTTATACAATGCTGCCACTAATGGCGGTGAACCAAGGCTTGATATTATTAGCGATGTTAATAACAGTGGCATCCCAGAAGTCGCGTTTAGCGTAGTAACAAATCACTACGCATTCACCAGCGTATTAAATGGAGAGATTCTGGCGAGTAAACTAATAGCCGGAGGCGGGCATATGCTCTCAGAGTTAGCAGCCAGTGGTTTTACAATAGACTTTGAGGCTGATAGGGATGGTGGGCGATATCTTTGGGTAGATAATGATGAACGACCTAAAACTGTAGGTGATCTTGACGGTGACGGGCTTGTAGAAATTGGATTAGGAGTGATGTTTGATCACGATGATAATTTTTTAACCCAAGATGTAAGTTCTCTTTTTCTAATTTCGGGGGCCGCCTACTCTTCC
>TARA_R110002153_G_scaffold2340_6_pt1 | contig 30769 bp, 25 predicted proteins | sample TARA_R110002153 | Tara Oceans TARA_R110002153 (sample SAMEA4398193) | marine metagenome | biome: Polar Biome; feature: [SRF] surface water layer (ENVO:00010504); material: water (ENVO:00002006), including particulate matter (ENVO:01000060) such as... | depth 5 m | reverse complement strand
GATAGCGATAGAAGTTTTAACTATTTTCAACATGGTTAAGTTCCTCGTGTTTAAGTTTATTTGCAGCTATTGCTGCGTTTTGATAGAACTATTAAAGACTATTAACGAGATGTTAAAAATCTGTTAAGTGATACTTGGGTATGAGAAGTGATAACTTTGTTTTGTGGATATGATTTATAGCCTCAATGGCTGAGGCTATAAGTCAAGAGCATGCGCTGATACTAATAGCATCCTCTTAACCTGTTAGTACGTTTCATGGAATAGAGTCGGTTTGATCTCAATACCCAAGCAATAATACCTTATCGTTTGATGCTGCTTACAAGCAATCTGCCCACCGATATCAGGTATTTCAACACCATGGTTTCATAGACTATTCATTCCGAATTGACCCGTATCAAGGAAAAATATGTTGCTCTAATTAGAGGTCAATTAACGATACTTATCGATAGACTGGTAACTCAATTGTTGATGCTTTAGATTTCAAACATTTTTCAAGTCGATTATCCCGAGTTCATGTTAGTTACCTAGGTATTTATTCATATTTCATTAGCAGGAAATACATCAATAACATCGGCTACCAATAAACTTTCTAAGGTGTCGTGTTTAGCGGGTGCAAATTTTTGAATCTGCGCGAAAAGTAATTCCATTGTCGCCATCGCGTCATCTAAGGCGTTATGAGCAGGTACTGCAGGAAGATTATATCGAGCTCGGCAAACAGGTAAAACCATTGCGTTTAGTGGCGGTGGGCGCAAGTTTTTAGTTAATTGGTATAAGTCAAAACGCAGAGTGTCTACTGTCACCACTGTTGGCAACGGGATATTTAATTTCTTAAATACGCCGTTTAACACAGTCATATCTAATCCGGTACAATGGAACACCCAAATATGACTGCTTGCAAAGCCTTTAAGCGCTTCAAGTGCCACACGTAGCGGCTGCCCTTGAGCTATGTCTTGGGCAGTGAGCCCATGTATTACTGGGCTTTGGTTTAATGACGCCGTAGTAGACACCACTTGATAAAAGCAACTTTGCATGGATATCTGCTTACCTTTACCCTCAACCCAACCAATAGACAGGATTTTGGTATCATTCAAATCAAGTGACGTCAGTTCTAAATCGATACATAAAAAAGGGATCTCGACTAGAGGCATGTTTAACCACTTTTGTGGCACTTGCGGGCGAGGAGCCAGCCATTGTTTTATTTTTTGCCACATCGAATATTTCCTCTGTGCAGTGCTTACCGCAAGCCGCCCGTAAATTTAAATATTGCCATTTGTTGCATGCGACGAATAACCCGCAATGCTTCCTTTAGCTGGTATTTTTCTATAGATGACAAGTCACTGATGGAGATGTAATTATCAGTGACTTTATTTTGAATCTGATGTCGCCAACGCAACCTATTTAGTAATAACCAGATATCCCGAATATTTTTGACATCTTTACTGGGCATTCCAGCGTGGGCTAGCAATCCATCTAACCGATGAGGAATAGCGGGCATAGTTAAGCCATTGACCAATGAATAAATACGCACCAAATTATTGATAATTGCCACGCCACTATGCTTCAAATCTATACAGTCTTTTCTATCCAGCCCCGTTTTGTAAATGAATTTCTGAAACATCGACAGGGGAACTTGCGCCTCTCCAGCATGGCGTGCCAGTGCAGCAATAAACCTAGACTGTTTAAGTAATTCTTTGCGTTTAGTCTGCAGTTGTTCAAGTAAAAAACGATTACCCGCTACGGCCCGCACATCAAGAAAAATATTGCAGTCCAAAATGGCTTGCGGACTGGGCTCATATACCCATTCTTGGGCTTGTTTTACGGCCTGAACTACTGACAATCGTAGTTTCGGATTGCTGGCCATTATATTACCGGTACATAGCTTAATCCCGCATTTATCTAATCCTCTGCATACATACTCAGCCATATCGGCGAAATACTTATCTTGCTGCGCGTTTGGTTCTTGTGAAAACAACAAACCATTGTCTTGATCAGAGCCCATGGTTTGATCCTCCCGTGCTTGGGAACCATACACTAACCAACAATATTCTAGCGGAGCTTCGCCATGTTGTTGCTGATAAAAAACAATCAATTTACGAGTCATAATATCAGTTGCTTGGGATAAAACCTTACCGGCAATATCAAAGTCTCCTAAACGAATGGCGTGTTTAGAAAAGTAATGGGGTAACTGCCAGGATAAACGTGTCAAGTCATATAGTGAGGTCGCTTTGGTTAACTCGTTAATAACCAATAAAACATTGCCTCTTTGATGACGAATCATATCGCTGGCTGTCAGCATACCAAGAGGGATACCCGTGTTGCTGTTAACCACTGGCAAATGTTGTACGTTGTGCTCTGTCATTACGCACAAGGCATCAAACAGGGTGTGCTGGTCGCTAATTCTTATAGGTTCATGGGTCATAATAGTACTAACGGCAAGGTTGACGTCAACTTGCTCTGCGACAACACGATTACGTATATCTTTATCAGTTAGTATTCCAACTAAAGATTGGTTATCGGTTATCACCAAAGATGACACGCCGCTGTGGGACATTTTTTGCACCCCCTGTAAGATACTGCTATGTATGTCCTCGCTCACTACACCATCGGAGATCACTTCGCTAATAGGTTTATACAACCACATAGATTTTGAATCATCTAGATGTACAGAATGGATTTTCTCAGAGGTATAATTTTGAAAGAAAATGGCAATATTAGGATGTTTTTTTGCCCACACTGTAAAGCTCTTTTTGGGGAGGCAATAGACTAAGCCTGGCTTATCAACTTTGACATTGATCTCATTAGGCTGTTTTTGCCACAAATTATCGCAACCAAAGTAATCACCTTCACTCAAGTGACGCTGAGGCTCTGCTGAGTCTTTTATGGAATACTGGCCACCGTTAATAAGAAACAACCCGCCTTGCTGCTGCTTCAAAATACTATCGACATCTTCCTGACTAAAATATGCCACAGTGATTGATTGAGCCAAAATTTTGGTTTCTTGCTCATCTAATAGATCAAAGGGGGCTGAATCCCGTATAAAATCAAGAGTGTGCTGGGGGATGTGGTTCATTTCAATCGTTCACCATGGCTGTCTCGTTAATTCTGTCTCGTTAATTCTTAAAGCCCGTGAGTTCCAAAGCATATTGACAGAAATAATCATTTTAGATGGTAACAACACAGTTCCTACCTTGTTTTTTCCCTTCATATAATGCTTTATCAGCCCGAACAATCATTGAGTCACTGCTCATGTCATCGCTCCAAGCGCAGGTAACTCCCAAGGTTATAGTAAGATTTAGTTTTTGAGACTCTGTACTATCTGGCTGCACATAATCTATCACTAGTTCTTCAACTGCCTTGCGGGTGCGCTCAGCGGCTAGTTTACTATTTTCCAGAGAGGTTTCCGGCAAAAACACTAAAAACTCCTCTCCGCCCCAACGAGCGACTTCATCAGATTTTCGTGCAGTTGCTTTAATACATTGTGCGACTTCTTTAAGAACCATGTCGCCACAATGATGCCCATAAGTGTCGTTAAATTGTTTAAAAAAATCTATATCAATTAAAATCACGCAAAACTCTCGCTTGTGACGCTTAAAGTGCAAATACTGGTCTTGGATATTTTTAACAATTGCCCTACGGTTTTTTAGCAGGGTTAAACTGTCGGTTAACGCCACATTTTCTATTTCAATATAGGCCTGTTTAAGTTCATCGTTGGTTTTGTTTATCACCGCAGCGGTTTTTAGATTATGCCGGTAGCGTAAAGATAAAAAGAGCAATGTTACCGAGAGAAGCAGAATAAATGCGATAAAGATAAAGTTGCGGACTTTATTGTTACTGGCTTGCAGACTTGCAATCAGTTTTTCGTTTTCGAGTTTAATGATGGTTTTTTGTTGTTCGACGGAATTATATTTTTCTTGTTCTTGAAAAAGAATACGCTTACTTGTTTCGTTGAATATTTTATCTTTAAGTTGGTCGTATTCCATCAGATATTTATAAGCATCAGCTAAATTACTTGTGGCGGCATAGAGTTCTGACAACTCTTTGATAACAAGAAGTAGAGACTCATCTGCATTAATATTTTTTGCTAAATTCATCGATTTGATCAGGGAAGCTTCCGCCTTTAAAACATTTCCAGTTTTAACTGAAATGCGACTGTCTAAAAGGTGAGTGTATATTTCTAAGCGCGGAGTGTTGTTTTTCTGGGTGTATTCTAAACATTTATTAACGGCTTCCTGGGCTTCAGAATAATGCCCAACGGGAATAGACGCTTCAGCTAGGTTCAAATAAGCATAGGTTAAAATTCTCTGTTCATCATACTTACTAGCAGCTTCAATGGATTTTTTACTAAACAATATGGCATTGTCAAAATCATTTAATTGATAAAATAAGTCGGCTAAATTGAAGTGAACCCTAGCATTTCGTAACACTGAATCACGACCTATTGGGCTTTTATCGATAGCTTGAATAAAATATTTTTCAGCTGATTTTAACTCTCCCATTGCTGAATATACTATGCCCAAATCCAAATTTATTTCAGCTTTGCCATCTTTATCATCGATGTTTTTATGTATATTTAAGGCCTCAAAAAAATACTGTGTCGCGTCTTCATATGCGCCTTTTACAATGGCAGTATTTCCCTGGTCGTCTAACAATTGGGCCAGTCTTTTTTGGTCGCCCATGGTTTGGTATATCTCTTTTGCCATTGAAAAATACTCAAAAGCTTGGTCATATTCGCCCTGAATGTGAAAAACGCGTCCTTTGTTATGTAAGGCTATGCCTTCTTGTAGGTAAAATTCGTAGTCCTTTGAGAGCTTTATTGCTCTGTCGATCGCCTCAATGGCCTCTGCAAGTTCTCCATTTTGCTGATAGGTAACCGTTAGGGCATTAAGCATATCGATCATTAAACTTTGTTTGTTGATCCCTTCGCTTAATGATAACCCTGTAGAAAAGTAGCTGATCGCCGCTTCGTAATTGGCGAGTTCAATTTCTAATTCACCTAAAATTTTATAAAGTTGTATTTGTGGCTTGATGTTGTCGTAGGACTGGGTGATTTTTAGCGATTCGAGGGCGAGTGCTTTGGCTTGTTCAGGGTTAGAATATTTAGCCTGTTCAATTTCCTCAATAATATTACTTATATCTGAGCTACTATCGACTGAAGTTGCCTTGCTTACTGACCAAGCGCTACAGCAATAGGTCAATAGGATAAAAAATAATAGTTTGTTCATTTAAAAAAAACTAGGGCTGGAGTTGTAACTCTATCAGCATAAAACAGGCTCATAATACCCCAAATATTAAATGAAAAGGACAGGCTCTCTAATTAATAGCCAAGCTATTATAAACTATAAGGGATCTAAGGACATCCCATCTTTAAAAAGGAGTCTAAGGTGTCTAAGTTGGCGCCCGAATTTAAGTTATGAAAACTAGGATCAAGTTTTTAATGCAAATAAAGACAATTCAAGATGGAGCTGAGTCATTTACAGTTTCGCTATACGAAACCACAAAGACTTCCCACATGGTGCTTTTTGCCGTGGGATCAGGTGGCTTGCCGGAGCGGCATGTTACGCTTTTGAACACATTAGCTGAATCCGGTTGTATGGTTGTTGCACCACATTTCGAGCGACTTGCTTCGCCAGTTCCAAGTGAAGATGAATTGACTCTCCGAGCGAGGCGCTTGTCTCTCGCTCTCGATGCGTTTGTTGAACCTAACACAACAGTTTTAGGTGTAAGGCATTCTATTGGTGCAACTACTCTTCTCGCTCTAGTAGGAGGTCAAATGTGGCTCGGGCCTGGGATACGTGTCAATATCGCGCCAGACTATAGATTAACTCGAGTTGCATTGTTGGCTCCAGCTACCGGTTTTTTCCAAGCTCCTAGAGCACTTGAAGCCATACGAGTGCCAATTCTGGCGTGGGTGGGCTCAGAGGATAACATCACGCCTCCCACTCAAATTGAATGGTTGGCTCAGGCCATGGGCGATTGGCAAACAGTGGATGTTCGCATTACTAAAGGTGCTGGGCACTTTTCGTTCATGGATCAATCACCGCCGCATATTACAGAACCATTGAAAAACAAGCTGGCGTTTATTGAGGAATATTCGAATGAAGTTTGTAACTTTGTAGTTGGCTAAGGAATACGTCCAATAAAAGACGGTATCTAGCAAGCAATAGGAATAATAAATGAGTCATTTAGAATTTTCCTAAGCTTGTGTTTATTAGGTGAGTGTTGGGCTAAAAATTAGAGCATGGTTAATTTATGGAAAACCTTAGAATAGTCATATTACTTGCTGGATGTGTTTTTATACTTATTGGTTATCTGCGATTTATAACAGATGAAAAAGGTAAGGTGAATTTGAATAATTATAGGTTCACAGGCGGGCTAGGGCTGGTAATCAGCGGTTTGTTGCAGGGCACTTGTGAATTATTCTCAGGTGATTTATCTAAGAATGCTTTTTCGGCATTGGCGATATATTTTGGGGCTTTACTGTTTTATTTTAGCTTCAGCATCTTAAAATAATTGGGTTGCAGAATTGGTGGGCAGAGAATTTTATTTTTACAATCCTAGAGGTTTGGGGGCAAATGTAAAATGCCCCCAAAGCGGTTTTCATTAAAAGCGATAGGTTAAATCTACGCCATAACTTTTGGGTAAGTTAGTATAAACGGCGCCTATTCCTAAGCCCTCTATAAGTAAGCTACCAGTGGTATATTGTTCGTCCGTTAAGTTTTTGCCCCACAAACTAACGCTAATATTTCCTGCATTATTGGTGAATGAGATTCTAGAATTAACTAATGTATAAGCATCTGTTGCTCCAATGGGGGAGTTAGCAACATTTTGAAAATACTCATCACTGTAGTTGGCATTTATTGCCCACTCAATTTCGCCACTTTCTATCTCTAAATAAAATTGGCTACCAATTGACCAACGAAAATCCGGCGCTTGTTTTAAATCCAAATCAGCTGTAATGGGAGCTCTTGCTTCTTTATATTCAGCATCTAATGTTCCAACGGTTGCATTAAGTTGCCAGTTTTTGGTGACCGCCGCTTTGACTTCTATTTCTATACCAGAAATTTCTGTATCTGCTGCATTTATGCGCACCGTATTACCATCATCGTCCCATGCAGACAGTTGTAAATCATCATACTGACTAAAAAAGTAAGTACTGTTTAAACTGATTTGGTTGTTGATCCATAAACTTTTAAAACCAATTTCGTATGTGACGTTATTTTCTTCATCGAAGGTACGAAGCTCGCCACTATTTAACACAGCAAAACCACCTGATTTATATCCTGATGCGGTATTTAAAAATAACATAACATCATCATTTAATTGATAATCAAGCCCAAGCTTGTAACTGACATTTGACCAAGAGTGATCGTCATTGGAATCAAATCCTGCGCTACCATCTGGTTTAATTTGGTCAACTGTAATTTCTTTTTTATCGGCCGTGTATCTAAGGCCAGCGGTAACATTAAGGTTGTTTAATATCTTATAAGTACCATGGCTAAAGACCGCATAACTTTCAGTATTTTGATCGAAGAAATTAGTAGCTGAAGGACCTAATATTTGAGTTAATACATCCACATTTTCTTCCATTTCATTGGTTTCAGAAAACGCGAACACACCAGCTAACCATTCAAAAGAATCGGTACTGCCCGATAATTGTGCTTCAATACTATTTTGTGCCTGATCTAGAAACCATCTATCTTCTAATACAACTGCCGCTTTGCCATCAAAATCACCATGCCAAGGGTTTTCCAAGGTTCGACGAGCAGCGATCACTTCTAGTTCAACTGAGTCGCTAACTTGACGTTTATAGGTCAGGTTTAAACCATTCTGGTCGACTTGGTTTGGTCCTGTAACGTTACTTTCTAAAGTGTACACATCATTGTCTGCATCATTAAGTACGTTACTCGCATAGCCAGCCGTTGAGTCATCTCTGATTAGGTCAAAATTGATGTATAGAGAACTTTTGGCATCGATACTCCATAAGGCACCAATACGTGCAGAAAACACCTCTTGATCGTTAACCCAAGTATCTAAGGTAGTGTTATATGAATAGCCATCTCTATTGCGTTTAATCGCGGCAACTTGTACTGCTAGATCGTCATTAACAGCATAATCACCAGCAAACTTAATATCCTGTTTGCCCATATTACCTACAATTGCCTGAATGTAACTTTCGTTATTTCCTTGGGGTTTTTTAGATATATATTTTATTGCCCCGCCAGAGGTGTTACGACCATATAAAGTCCCTTGTGGCCCTCGTAATACCTCTATTCTTTCTAAGTCGTAAATATCAATTAATGCGCCTGTTTGTCGCGCAAAAAATACCCCATCAACATAGAGGCCAATTGCTGGGTCATTGGTAAAGGTTGAGTTATCTTCGCCTACACCACGCATGAAAATTTTAGCTCCAGATGACGTACCCGTATTAGGTGCAATAATTAAATTAGGCACTTCATAGGCAAGATCATCTAAGCGAGAAATCTGTTTTGAAGCTAGGCCATCTTCACCAATTGCGGTGATGGATACTGGTGTTTGTTGGATATTTTGAACACGACGCTGGGCAGTGACTTCAATACGCTCAAGTGTTGCCTGATCATTTTCTTGCTCATCCACAGCATGTGCTTGAATAAAAATTGTACTTAAAGGTAAAGTCGCTAACAAAATCAGAGAAGTTATTTTGTTCTTTCTAAATAATTTCATGGAAGTGGTCTGTTGTTGTTTTTGTGCATTTATCAAAGCACAAAAAATTACACAGCCAATTGATATTTGTCATCACAGCGCTAACGTCGTAATTAAAGATTACATTTCAATTTTTAACGTCAGCAAAGCTAAAGAAGAAAAAATATAGAGAAAGCCCATCTTAAATAAGTAGTAAAAATAGCCTTATATTAGGAAATAATTAAGAGGACAGCCTTGATAAACAGTTATTTTGGGTATCTTATTAAGCTGTGGCGATATTCAACAAACGGAAATTTTTGAGTCTTCATCCGAGAAGGAAGCTAAGGAATTAGCCCAAACTCTACAATGGAGTCGGCTTTAAGCACAAAACAAAAATATCATGGTGGTAATTTGACTCGCTGAAACAGCGCCATGATTAACATCTTGTAATGTATCTTAAGTAATTATCTAGCAATGGAGTGTTCTAAATGGGATGGATTATTTTAATTGGGATTATTTTTGTTGTATATCTCATAAGGAAGAGTAAATCGACTGACAATGAAGTGTTCAAAGCTCCAGCAAAATCTACTTCAAATTCAAATAGTGGAAAATACCATTCAACTGTCCGTTTTCGTTATAAAGATGCTGAAGATAATGAAACAGAAAGAACCGTTGATGTTATAACTGGTAGAAAAGGTGAACAATTTAGAGCTTATTGCAGACTAAGAAAAGAGTCTAGAAATTTCTATTTTAAAAGAATCCAAAACTTTGAAGTTGTAGATGTAAACACTGGAGAGGTTTTAACTCCTATGGAATGGCGGTTTCAGTTACAAGGAACCAAGGTAGCAAAAGCTGAGTTAAAAAGAGAGCAAAAATACATGCAATCTCTAGCTAGGTAAAAAGTTACATAATTACATATTACAAGGAGCCTGGAGTGCAACGAGAAGTCACGCAATCAGAATTGGAATTTTTTTATATTCAAACTGGAGAAGCCATTTGGCAGCTTCAATTTTTTGAAGAGGGCCTATGTAAATTCTATATCATTTTATGTGTTCACTTTAATTGCAGTGGTATTGATAAAGAAAACGCAGATATCAAGTTAAAGCAAATGAATAGAAAGACATTAGGTCAATTAATTGGTTTGCTAGAAAAAACAAATAAAGTGCCAGATTCAATGTTAACTGACTTAAAAGCATTTAATGAATTACGAAAGTGGGTTGTACATAATTCTATCAGAGAAAATGGTCATGACTTATATACCGATAAAGGCCGAGAGTCATTTGCACTTCAAATGTTAAAATTCACTGGAATGGCTACAACACTTCATAAAAGCATCAGAAACACACTGATGGTTTTAGTAACAAAGGCTGGCTATGCAACTCAAGACAGTATTTTAAAATCAGCTAATGCAGAAATTGATCGGCTAAAAGGTTATACATAAAAAATTGCATAATTGGACGTACACGTAGAGCCAATTAAGAAGACAGCCATAATTAACACCAACAGGTAAACACTATGATTAGCTGCAATGAACATGACTACGTTGAAATTGCGTGTATGTACCAATACCCTATTAAATTAACGATGAAAACCGGTGAGGTAATTGAGTGTACGGCGCTGGATACGCACTATAATGCAGCTCGTGAAGAATGTATCAAAGTGAATGTTGGGGGGACTGACAGCGAAGTGATAATAGACAAAATTTCAAAACTTGAGGTTTGTATTGAAAACCCTCATTTCAAGCAAGTATGCTTTAGCTAAATTCTTTTAAATTGACTTAAGAACGTAATTTAGAGGATGATCAAAGTTCGTTAAGAACACCAATATTGGTGGACTCCATAAAACAGCTTTCGAATTGGCTGTTTGTTATTATCGCGGGATATTTTAAGGAAAGTTTTGGTGCATAAAATTATAATTTTAGCCTTAGTTTTTATGGCGTTTACTAGTGTTGCCGATGAAGCAGACGTGTTGACGGTAGACCGTGTTATATCAACAAATTTAGAACTTGCTTTCCCTAACGACAAAAACTTACAAGCTAAACCTAGCGATTTTGAATTAGTAAATTATGTCATCATGAGCAATGAACTCGGCGAGCGCTGGGCAGTGCTTACCCTTACTAATACTTCGGCTGGTAATCGCACCCTTGAGCAGGATCATTTATTGGCTTTATTTGCTGATGGAGAACGCAAAAATCCACTTCAATTTAAATTAAATTTTGAAGGGCGAGAAACTCAATCAATGACAGTTTCATTTGGTGAAAGTAAATTTCCAATACTGTCTATCAGCTCTAGAACTGAAATGTAACAAATCCCATGGTTTTCCACTTTACCCACGCACATTTTAAAATGCTCGGATCCCCAACTTTCAAACGTTAAAAAATGAATATCTTACCGTAACTTTGATTCTGTGGTGATAGGGTGTCTAGATTTGGGGTACAAATATTTATCGTTAAACATTGTCGAATAAAGTCTTCTTTGAGCATAACTCATACATCTAGCCCCACTAGTTAAAACATGAATGCACACCTCTAATATGCGCCTACTTTAGATCATTAAATTATGGTGGGAGTATACAGTCGTTATTTCGATCAATGTTACCATGGGGTAAGTCAAATTATAGGGGGCATGATGATTGTCAAAGTGAAGAATCGAGCATTTTTCAATAGTCGTATATTTTCTGTGAATCTTGTCACGTATCCTACTAACCATAAAGTCATGAATCATATTGACCCAGTGCAACAGGGCCGTTATTACAAGCTCAATTTTGTGCTGATGCAACCTAAAGTAGGTGGTGTATTTAGCTGTACAAAATGCATCATCAATTTTTGTGATCGTATCTATTTATTCCGGCCAGACAAGTATGAACACAGCGTTTCAAAAATTGGATCCGGTAAACGAGTATTGCTGACTTTTGCGCTAAATATATAGAAGGTGCTGTCGTCAGAATATTGGGGTTTTAGCAATTAAAGGAGACGAGATTAGTGAACAATAACCGCCAAGCATTTTATTTATCCCACGGTGGTGGTCCCCTGCCATTATTGGGAGACGCAGCACATGAAGAGATGGTTCAGTGCCTCAAAACAATCCCAGAGAAGATAAATAAACCGTCAGCAATAATTGTCGTCAGTGCACATTGGGAAGAAACATGTATCACCATTACGTCTGGTGAAAATCCGTCTCTGATTTACGATTATGGTGGCTTCCCAGAAGAGTCTTACAAGATCACTTACCCTTGTAAGGGCCAAGCAAAATTGGCAGGCAAGATTGCCACGCTCTTGGCGACGGCAGGAATTGAACACAAACTTGATGGATCTCGGGGATTTGATCATGGACTCTTTGTTCCGTTGAAATTGATGTATCCGCAAGCTGATATTCCCTGTGTGCAAATATCGTTATCGAAGAGTTTAGATGCTGCTGAACACATTAACCTTGGACGAGCTTTGCAGAAGTTGCACGACCCTTCATTGCTTGTTATCGGGTCAGGTTTTTCATTTCATAACATGCAGGAATTTTATTCGCCCCAAACCACGGATACAAAAGCGAAAAATGAATCCTTTGAGGCTTGGTTGTTAGAAACTTGTGGCAGTTTGGAGCTGGGAGAGCAAGATCGTAAGGACAGACTTGTCAATTGGGTATCAGCGCCGTCAGCGCGCTATTGCCACCCCAGAGAGGAGCACTTGTTGCCACTCCACGTTTGTTATGGCTATGCAGAGGCTGCTTGTACGCTATCCTTTGAACTTCAGATTATGAATAAAAAATCTAGCATGTACCTTTGGCAAGTCGAAAACTAATTAATACTGGCAAACATCTGTCAAATTATTTAGTCGGAAATCAATGGCGTTAGCCATTGATTTAATCGAACTAACAGAAAAGGGCTGGGCTTAGATCTTACCCACTTCGTACCATTTCCTAATCCAGCTATCTACGGGATATAAAATTTTGTAAAAGGCGGGCACAACCAATAAAGCTAAAATGGTTGAGCTAATTAATCCACCTATTACAGATAAGGCCATAGGTGAGTTCATTTCGTGCCCTGCGCCACTGCCAAACGCTAATGGCATCATCGCACCTACCATGGCAAATGTGGTCATCAGAATGGGGCGTAGGCGTTTTTCACCAGCATGAATAAGTGCATCATCAACAGACTCGCCATCTTTAATTGCTCGGTTAGCAAAATCCACTACCAAGATGGCATTTTTGCCCACCATTCCTAACAATAGAATGATGCCTATCATCACAAATAAAGAGAAATTATTGCCACTAAGGCCTAATGCGGTTATCACCCCAGTAAAGGCTAATGGCATAGTAACCATGATAATAATAGGTTGAATTAATGACTCGTAAAGTGCCGCCAATATTAAGTAAATAAGTATCACAGCCAAGCCAACAGCGGTGCTAAATGATACGGCTGTTTCTTGCATTTTTTCAACATCACCGGAAAACCTGTAGCTGTAACCTTCAGGTAAGAACTTGCCTATATTCTCATCAACTTGGCTAACGATTGCATTTAGCGGTACATTCGAAATGTTACTGCTCACCATCACTTTTCGTTCGCGATCAAATCTGTTTATTGTGGCGATTGAATTGCTTTGTTCAAAATGAATTAAGCCATCTAAAAAGACATATTCACCATTAGCTGCGCGGATCTGTAATTTTTTAATATTGTCCATATTGGCGCGACTTTCATCATCAAATCTAAGGGTGATATCGTATTCTCGACCTTTTTGTGTAAAGTCACTGATTTTGCTATCACTGGAATAATTAGAATTTAACAAGGCTGCAATTTGTGTTGCGGTAATGCCTAGTCGGGAGGTGTTATGCCTGATCATCGATATAGTGATTTCAGGTTTGCCATCTTGGTAATCACTGTCAATATCCACAGCACCTTCAAATGTACCCAACATCTCGGAAACTTGCTGCGATATTTCACTGAGTTTATCCAGGTTGTCTCCGGTAATAACAATTTGCACGGGAGCATTACTGCCACCTGTATTTATGGGCGGAATTTTCTCAACGGCCAAGGACATAGATTGTATCGACTTAAACTCTTTGCGGTAATGGTTAATGATGTCGGCCTGACCTGCTCCGCGCTGCTCAATGGGCTTTAACTTTACATAAACCAAAGCTTTGTGGGACTCGTTGGCAGTTGTATAACCAATGCTCAGAGCATAATAATCAACCATGTTGTCGTTTTTGATGGCATCCATAATAGGTGTCATTCTTTTTTTCATTTCAGTGATAGACGTACCTACCTCAGCTTTGGCAGTAATTTGAAATTCGCTATTATCTTCATCGGGAACAAAATCCATACCTACGTTGGTGAATATTTGGCTGGATAAAATAAGAAATCCAAAGGTCACTAACACCGTAATGTATTTAAATCTAATCAGTGGTTTTAGAATTTTGACATAAGCATTGTCCAATGCTTGGAAAAAAGGCTCTGTTTTGGCATGAAATTTAGTTTCTTTGTGTTTTAACACGCGCGCGCCAATAGTAGGGATAAACATAATCGCTACGAAATAAGACAGCACTATTCCTGAGGCAACCGTCATGGCAAACGCATTAAAGAACTTGCCTACCAAGCCACCCATAAAGGCAACAGGGATAAAAACGGCTAATAACATGGCGGATATTGCCAATAGTGAAAAGGCAATTTCGTGCACACCTTCATAAGTGGCTTCAAATGCTTCCATGCCAGATTCCATTTTTTTACTGATGTTTTCGATAACCACTATGGCATCGTCTATAAAAATGCCTATGGCTAGGGTGAGTCCAATTAAGGTTAACTTATTTAGGTCGTAACCCATGTAATCAATGATCGCAAAGGTACCGATAATTGAAGTGGGAATGGCCAGTGCAGAAACGATTGTGGCGGTAAGGTTTCGTAAAAATAAGAAAACAATGACTATTGCTAATATGGCGCCAAAGACTAAATCAAATTTTACTTGGTCGACACTGTGCATTATTTTATCTGACTGGTCTTTGATTAAACTTACTTGATAATCATCTCCGGCTATGGCTTTTAACTCGGGTAATAATTGTTTGGCTTTATCAATAATGCCAATGACGTTAGTGCCTGAGATTTTCATAATATTCAGCATTACACCAACTTGTCCGTTATAAGATGAATAACTTTCTACATCACTTAATCCATCAAACACTTTGGCCACATCTTTTAAACGTAATCCAGGCTTTATTTCGATATTAGATAGGGACTCAATATCCTTAGAATCCCCTTGAAACTTGATAATAAGCTCTTGTTTATCGTTAATACTTTTACCAGAACTGGCTTTAAAGTTTTCATTGCCAATAATATTTTGTAATTCAATGGCTGAAATATTGTACTTATTGAGTAGATAGGGATCGACCAATATACGAATTTCTCGATCTTGGTAACCATCTATATCAACGTCACCTACATTGGGGATACGTTGTAACTTGGGTTTAATCTTCTCATCAACTAGCTGCATCAGCGCAGACATATCACCACTTTTGCTAACTACAAATACACTGATAGCTTCACCTGCGGTGCTGATTTTTTGCACTAAAGGAGCCAAAGCATTATCGGGTAAGATCACACCCCCAATTTTATCTCGCACATCGTTAGCTGCTTCGTTGATGTCTATTTTTAGATCAAACCTCACGATCACATAACTCAAACCTTCGTAACTAGTTGAGTCCAATTTATCAATGCCGTTAATACCCGAAACGGCTTCTTCAATTTTATCGGTGATTTTAGATTCAACCGTTTTAGCATCCGCTCCGGGGTAAGCCGTTTGGATAGTAACAATGGGGAAATCCACATTAGGGAAAAGTGCCAAAGGCATTGATGAGTATGACTTGAGGCCAAATATTATGAGCGCCATGACGGCCATAAGTATGGTGATAGGTCGATTGATTGCAAATTTATACATAGGGCTATTCTTGACTTTCTGTTACTGAATGATTGTTATCGCCAGAGGTGATTATTTTACCCTCCCCAAATAGACCTACTTTCAAATCATTGGCGGTGACCTGTAAGGAAATTTTTCTGTTATCGTTATTTGCTTCGGGATAAATTCTATAAATTTTACCCTCATATTGTTTCTCATCACCATCAACTTTATATAAAAAGGTATCGCCAATCTTGACATCGCTATTGTATTTTTGATCAAACTCTACAACTAATATTCGGGCATGTTCACTTTGTAAATTAAAGGCCGTTTTTATCATCTGACCACTCACTACATCGCCTAATTCAATCATTCTTTTGCTGATCACACCGTCAAATGGCGCTCTTAAAATGGTTTTGTTGTAGATGGCGTTTTCTAATGCAATCTTGGCATCAATGGCTTCGTGCGCCATGGCATACTTGTCTAGCAGTGCTTTATCTATGAGCTTCTTTTTGTAGAGGTCTTTGTGTCTTTCATGGTCTAAAATTGCGTATTTTAATGTCACTTTAGACGCATTGTTGGTGGCAACTAAGTCGTCATTGGCTAAGGTAGCCAAGATCTGACCTTTTTTAACCACACTCATAATGTCCACATGAAGTTCTTCCACAATGCCACTGTAATTAAACGCTAAGCTGGCACCCTGTTTTGCATGTACTGTAAATGTGGCATATATTTCTTTGGCTTGTACTTTTGTTATACAAAGTACAAGGGCTAACATTATGATTTTTTTCATTTTTTTATCTCTATTAAATCGAATAGGGTGTCTATATAATCTTTAAACTCTTGTTTCAAGTCTTTGCCATCTGCCCAAGCAGTTAACATATAGCCCCTTTCTGCTTTTATTAATCCATCAACTAAACGTTTAGCAATCCCTTTGATTTCGCCTTTTTTGATCCCTTCAGCAATGATGTTTTCTAAGATCGTTTTAATAAAACATGAACATTCACTGTTGAATTCCAGCATGGGGCAGGATTTTGTCGACAAGGTTACGCTTAGGTATTCTCTGTAAACGTCTTGGTGTTTTTCATAAGACTTATATTCAGATAAGAAAAAATCGAAGAGATATAAGACTTTTTGTTTAGTTGAAGTCTGTTGGTCGCTTCGACTTAGCAAGTTATGCTGGTGTTCTTCTATAAACTTTCGAATGATTTCGAAGACTATTTCTTCTTTATTGCTGAAATAATCATAAACCGTTCCTTTGCCAATGCCTGCGGTTCTAGCAATCTCGGTAATGGTTAAATTTTTAATTCCTTTTTCCAATAAAAGTTCAGTACAAGCACCTGCTATGTCGCGTCTTTTTTTGTCTTTATCTACTATGATCGCCATTTTGAACCGTAAGTCTTAAAGTTATTTATAAATGACCGACGGTCGGTCATTTATGCTGATGGTAAATTAAACCTATTAAAAAATATAGATTTATTTAAGGTAAACAGGTTAGAAAATTGGGAGAGGTTGCGACTAAAAAATTTGTGTAAGGAAATTGTTTAGATAAAATTATTTATATATAAGTGCAATGAAAATCTAGCTAATCTGATGATGTTTAACTTTTTGGTTTTTTCTAAGGTATATCGCTAGGGAAATAATGAGTGGATTGAAAATGGTCTTCTTTAATTGGTCTATATAGTTCTAAGACTCTCTTTTTGGAGTCGGTATCAATCAATGTGTCACTTGGGTAGAGATCAAAAATTCCATTTATCTCTTTTAAATGCGTCATTAAGCGCTCTTTGTCTTTAGCTTTAACATCATAGTGATTTATCGTTCGAAGTAGTTTTGTCACCACACTGTGTACACTTTTATTTTGCCTTGGTGTGGGATTGTCGTGGGCAGTGGCTAGACCTAATTTTTGTATGACTTCTTGCACCACATCACCTTGGTATTGAAAAGCTGAAACACTGTTTATACCAAACAGTTTTTGGCAATCGCTGATAAAACCTTGATAGTTTAAATGTTGTGAGAACCACTGAATGTCTAACATTTCAGCAAAGCTTAAGTCTCTGCCATAACAAGGATTATTTTGAATTTTTGGGTTGCGAATACATTGTTTATAATAGCTTTCAATAAAGGATAAAGGCTCTCGGAACCATACCCATACTTGTACATCGAAGAGTTGACTTAGCTCAGATAAAATTGTTTTTGAAGCTTCTGGAAAATCCCACCAGTAATTATAAATACCTTCGGATGATAGGATGATGGTGTGAGTGTCTTGCTTCACTTGAGTGATGATGTTTTTGAAATTTGCCAGCAAACTTTGTAGGTTTGTAGTCACTAAGTTCTTTTCAAACCATTGGTGTTTTGGGGCATTGGGGTTTTGTATCTCATCAAGGTTGTGCGGGTAAAGGATGCCTTTTCCTCTAAGTTTTCGTTGTTTTTTATCTAAGTAGGTTTGTAAGCTGGTAGTGCCGGTTTTGGGTGTGCCAGCATGGATGATGAGTCTTATTTTCTGGGTGTTACCTAAGACTAATGATTGCTCAAATGGTTTTAACTGTTCGCGGATCTTGTCAATAAAATGAATATCTGATGTTTGCATTGGGATAATTATAACCTTTAAAAATTACAGATAATCAAAGTGTTAGGGGCAATATTTATATCACCTAGCCTATCAAAGCCGTCTTTGATATTGTTTTTACACATTGGCAAAAAGTAGCAGTTTTGAGCAAAACATACTGCTAACATCAGAATTGTAATGAGTTTTTCAAACTTTTCTCAAGCCTATTGTAAACGTATAGCGATTTTAACACGGCAACTGTAGAGTGATATAGCTATGAAAACTCATACCGATAAATCGTGAATATCAGGTGGGGTGTTGCTGTTATTTTACGCTATCTTTGATAAAAGTTTTTGGTGGTACTTTGATTATCAATCTGCTGCGAATATACACAACTTATTGTTTGCAGTACTCTATATCGTATCTATCTGGCTGAGCATCGGCTGTTGTTTTTGAGGAGTGTGAGTGAAGTATTTAATCCGCCTATCTTTGTTGTTACTAGTGGCTGTTTCTGGCGCTTATGGGTACTTACAATTTGCTTTTTCAGAGCCAGACAGACCAGTGCAAGATCTAACCGACCGATGGGCTAAGGCACCTTCACAGTTTTTATCACTTTCTGGTATGCAAGTGCATTATCGAGATGAAGGCCCTAAAGAAGACCCTTTGCCTATCATATTGGTGCATGGCACTAGTGCTTCGCTACACACTTGGAATGGTTGGACTGAAGTGTTATCAGATCATCATAGAGTGATACGTTTCGATATGCCGGGATTTGGTTTAACAGGCCCTCATCCGCAAAGTAAATATCGTATTGAAGATTATGCTGAAACCTTAATTAAATTGATGGATGCCAAGGGCATTGATTCGGCTATTGTCGCGGGGAATTCATTAGGGGGATATGTGGCGTGGAGCGCAGCGGTTCTTTACCCTGAGCGTGTAGCAAAACTTGTTTTGGTTGATTCAAGCGGTTACCCATTTGAATCAGACTCTGTTCCCATTGCATTTCGAATTTATAGCTCCCCAATACTCAAATTTTTATTCGGGAACATCATGCCCAGATCAGTGGTGAAAAGTAGTCTTGCTAATGTGTATGGAAATCCTGATAAGATCACTGAAGACTTGGTTGATAGATATTTTGAGCTGAGCACCAGAGAGGGCAATAGAGAAGCACTGGCAAAGCGCTTTGTTGAAACCAAAGCGGGTAAACTGGCAGACAGAGTCAGTGAATTAACTCAAGAAACACTAATCATCTGGGGAGATAAAGATCACTTGATACCAATAAGTAGTGGTCATCGTTTTCACCGAGAAATACCTAATAGCCAGTTTAAATCATTTAGTGATTTGGGGCATGTGCCCCACGAAGAAGATCCCTTGGCAACAGTTCAAGCTGTCGAAAAGTTTCTGCATAGTGAATAAAATCGCTTTTAATACTTAGGGGTATTTGGCGGTATGTTTGTTACTGTCCTCATGCACTTACCTTAAATACACTTCGGTTCAGGCGAATTACGCGAAGATCCAAAATGCTGATCCCAGTCAAACAAACCTGAAGCATATGCTGGATCGTGAGACTTTTTTTGTGATCGGTAAAACCATAGATGAGTCTGGAAAATATGCAGATATGTCTTTGGCCATTGCCGCGTATTCAGATAAATTTAAAACCAATGAACGCGTAGACATTATGTTTTGCAGTAAGGCCACTGGCACACACTTTGGTTTAAACTTACCTGAAGGAGACTACGACCTACAGGTCTATGCTGATATCAATAGGGACGATGTTTTCGATTATAATGAAGTTGTTGGTCACAGCAAACTCACTCTCAGTAAGGTGCTCTACCCTGAGTTAATAGTCAGCCAAGTTGATATTTTGTTAACTGCAATTAATGTGTCAGCACGGCTAGATAATATTTCTTTGCCAGCAGGTTTTGAAGCCCAGCAATCTCTTTTTTATCCATCGGGAAGTATACGCTCTCTTAGTGATCCTTTGTTTGACAAAAACATGTCGACTTTAGGCATGTACGACCCGGCTTCATTTCTAGAGCATGCTCCCACTATGTTCTATGCACTCGAAGAAGATCAAGTTCACAAAATTCCTGTGGTGTTTGTACACGGTATTGGCGACAGTGCTAGGGCCTTCGAACCCATCATCAGTCAATTAGATAGGGATAGATATAGACCTTGGTTTTTCTATTATCCGTCGGGTGGTGATTTGGATCAGTTAGCGGATTTCTTTTATAACCTATTTCTTTCAGGCCAAGTTATTCCCTTAGGGGAAATGCCACTCATAGTTGTCGCCCATAGTATGGGGGGGATTGTCGTACGGGAGGCCATCAATAAATATAAAGGACAAGAAGGGGAAAATAAGATCGAACTATTGGTCACTATCGCTAGCCCCCTTGGAGGTCATCCTAAAGCTGCGAGTGGCGAAAATAATGGGCTGATTGTGTTGCCAGCATGGCGTGATTTGAATCCTAACAATAAATTTATTCAACAACTGTATAGAAAACCGCTGCCAGAATTTATTAACCACCAACTTTTTTACGCCTTTAGAAACCCCGGTACCTTAAAACTAGGTGAAAATAACGATGGGGTGGTGCCACTTTCCAGTCAACTACACCCAGAGGCGCAAAAACAAGCCAAACAAACATTTGGCTTTGATAGTGGTCATGTGGATATTCTCTCTGATGAACAAATGATAGCGCGTCTATTTGATCTGATGGCTGATGTGGATAACATCTTTTCTAAAAAAAGCATGGCGGCCCTAGTCGATGGTGGTTTTGAGGTAACGCTTAGTGATGAATACAGAGCCACAACTAAACATTTGATCCACTATGCAGGTAAGTACTTAGTATTGCTTGTTCATGGCCGAATTGAACCTTTGCCGCAACAAAAACATTTTGTGTTGGCGCTGCAAGGTAAAGTGCCTGTCAGCACTGAATTGGAAAAGGAATTTATGTTGTTTATGCATCAATTCCCAGATTTAGTTAGTTCTGTTTTATAGAATTAATGAAGCTATTCGCACTACTGCCTGTATAAATCATTGGATGAAATCGCAGTAGCTGGTCAATAGTGCGAAATAAATTTATAAAGCGGGAGAGCGATCACCAATTTGTGATTGATATTGCACATCACCTTTTCTTTCTCGCCATTCTGTTTTGGCCTTTTGTATCAGTTCTGGCTGTTCGAATAAGCGAATTGCACTTAATGCTAGCGTTTTACTCGCTAACTGCATTCCTTTATAGCCAATACTCATACCGCCTGTTGCTACGGCCTGCCAGCTGTGAGGTGCAGTACCAGGAACCCAAGTTGCTGTTACAAAACCGGCGGTTGGTACATTCCAGCTAATATCACCTACATCGGTAGATGCGGTGGCATGGTAGATATCGTCAGTAAAAGCAGCAATTTTCTGTTCATTACCAATTTGCTTCAAGGCACGTTTATTGAGTGTTGGGCGAATTTTATCGGCAAATTTTTGCTCTTCGGGAGAATAGTTGATACCACCAAAGGTTTGCATCGCATCGTGAGCAACTTTCGCTAGTGTGGCATTAGGCAAGGTACTCCATACGCCTGACATGATTTCCCAATCGACTGTGGTTTCTGTTCCAAGTGCGGCAGCTTGAGCCGTTTTTTCTAATCTGCTCCATAACGCAGGCAAGTCTGCTGCCGAAGGTGTGCGCATGTAGTAATAGACCTCAGCGAACTCTGGCACCACGTTTGGCGCGCTGCCGCCATTGCTAATAATGTAGTGAATACGTGTGTCAGACGGCACATGTTCACGCATCATATTCACCATATAATTCATTGCTTCAACAGCATCTAAAGCTGAACGTCCGAGTTCTGGGGCTGCGGCAGCATGAGAGGCAATACCATGAAAACGAAATTTTGCAGTTTTATTAGCAAGTGTCGACATGGGCTGTGTGGTGTTTTGTCCGCCTGGATGCCAATGCAAAACTGTATCTACATCGTTAAACAAACCTTCACGTACCATGTACACTTTACCTGAGCCTCCTTCTTCAGCGGGGGTACCATAAAGGCGAATTTGGCCTTTTATTTTGTTCTGTTGTAACCAATTTTTAACTGTTAATGCAGCAGACAATGAACCCGCACCAAACAAATGATGACCACAAGCATGGCCCGCGGCTTTACCGTCAATGGCTTGTTTGTGGGGTACTGCTTGCTGAGACAAACCTGGCAAAGCATCCATTTCTGCCAATATGCCGATAACAGGGCCATCATCAGATCCATAAGTGGCAACAAAAGCAGTCGGCATACCTGCGATACCTGCCTCAATCTTGAAGCCTTGCTCGGCAAGGATCTGTTGCATTGCTTGACTACTTTTTTGTTCGTGAAAACGTGTTTCTGCCCAATCCCACATATTTTGAGCTAATCCACGACTTAAAGCTTGATGCTCTGTTACATTTTTTTCTACAAAAGAAGCGTTGCTTTGCGCCGTAGCTAAGCTCGCCCAAGTACTCAAGCATAAGGTCGCTACAATACTGATGCGTGACCAAGATGGTACTTTTATTATTGTGTTTAGTTGGCTATTTTTGGGTAACATAAAATTCTTCTGGTTTTAGTCTTAACAAGTTATCGACCAGTGACTTGGCTGCTTGTTTAGCCACATAAGGAATAAGCTGGCGATTGCTGTTATCACCTACTTCGTAAGTTACGCCATGCACTTGGTAGTGATCGGCAATATATTGTTTGAAAATGCCTTTGTCTGGTGACGAAGCTGATTTGTTGACTGGTCTAAATATCCAATTTGTCTCAGCTTCTAAACTCGCTAACCAATCGGTCATCAAAGGTTGTGGTGCTAAATTATGATCTTCTGGCATAGTATAAAACACGTCATGAAAGGTTGAGTGAAAATCAATTGCGAATATTATCTTTCCACCGTCTTTGACTATGCTGGCCATTTTGTCTCTCACTAAGCGTGTTTCTGCTTGAGTGAATTTTTTCCAGTCGCGGTTTAAATCAATGCCATTAGCGTTGTGCCGCCAATTGCCGTCTTCTACGCCATCTGGGTTTAAATCAGGTATTAATAATAAATTAAAGCGTTCAAAAAATGGATTTCGTAGGCTGTCGTCTAGTAATAATGATTCACTGAAACTAAATAGAGCCATAGCGCCTGTCACTTCTGGCGGGTGTTGGCGACCAAGGATCACTAGCCATTCTTGGTTTTTTGCAGATTGTTTTACTAAGGCCTTAATTTCACGACCTTTTTCAGAGTGGCCGAGGGTTTCTATTGATATTTCAGGACGTTGTTTTTTTAAGCCTCTTAACCATATGTCGTACTCTTGATTATTGATCACTTCTTGAGCTGAGATCCAAAGCGGTTTATTACCCGTGTTGACAGTCAGCCACATTTCTTGACCTGTTGTATTAAAAGCAAGTCCTTGCCAGTGTATGCCATCGGTGCTGATCTTAGGCAAATAGCGCGGTTTATTACCGTTGAAGGTGAGTTTTATTGTTACCTCTGCTGCATTTTCTGAGTGTAGTTTGAAACTAAACCAAGGGCTGGGATTAACGGGCTCATTTTCTGGCAATATGCCGATATGATATTGGTGTTTAGCCAGTTTGCTGCAGCTATCTAGACGGGCTCCACTGAAATCACTATCGAAAGTCACATCATCAAATTTACAGGTTTGGGCATAACTAAAGGGTGAAAAACTAAATATCAATAGTATCGGTATAAGGTATCTAAACATGTTTTGGGTCATCCATTCTTGGTGGGGGAAGGGTGATAAAAAGCGCCAATCAGAGACCGTCTCTGATTGGCTAAGTAACTAAGAGTGACTAGAACTTTTTGTTTAGCGTCATGTATAAGTAGCGTCCAGAAGATGAATGAACGCTGTTTTCATAACCGAAGGTATTTGACGAAAAAGGAGGTTCTTCATCGCCAATATTACGTGCACCTAATGTCACTTTAGTTTTATCTAACCAGTTGTTTTGTTTAGCAAAAGAGTAAGTTGCATAGGCATCGACTGTCGCCCAGCTATCAATCTGATGATAAATTAAATCATCATTTTCATCGAAGTAAGACAGAAAGATATTTTCTAGTTCACTGGTATATTTATATTTAACACCTGCGCCCCAACTGCCATTTTTCCATTTTATGCCTAGATTACTACGCCATTCAGGACGACCATTTTTCGCTAATAAGTCACCAGCAGCCCCTGGTATTCCCACTGCATCACCGTTATACAGTACTGCCGGATCTCCAGCCGCTTGTGCATCAGTTACACTTTGAGTAATACTGTCTAGGCCTTGTTCAAACTTGGTCAGATGTGCAGCATTTGCACTAAAGGTAAACTTACCTATATCGGTGTCTAATTTATATGAAATGCTGTAGTCGACACCTTTAATTTCACGAGGTAACAAGTTTGTGTAGTCATTGGTAACGTAGAGTATTTCATCGTTGTCATTTCTGATGACGTTTTGATTACTGCCCCCATCAGCTCGTAATATTGCATCATATAAAATTTGTGTTTGGCTACTTAAAATTCCCACCACATCTTTTTGTTTGATATGCCACCAATCAGCAGTCAATGTTATGTTTTCAGTAGGAGTGAAAACAATACCAGCGAAGGTGTTTTTACTGGTTTCAGGTTTTAAGTCAGCACTGCCATTACGAATTTCTAAGGTGCCTTGACGCGTGCCTGAAATAGGATCTGAGCGTGTATTTGAGCGTGATACATCCACTGCTGTAGTTTGTGGTAAACCAGGTGCTTTAAAACCTTCAGCGTAGGCTGCACGAAATTGAACCATGTCATTCACTTGCCATGCTAAAGACACTTTAGGTTTAGCAATATCTCCTACATCAGAAAAACTCTCATAACGGGAAGCAAGTTGCATATTTAGGCTTTTTACACCAGGTAAGTCAGCGAGTAATGGTACTGCCAATTCTAAATAAGCTGAGAACACATTGCGGCTGCCCGATGAATCTGGTGTTGGACTACTGCCCAGTACTGTACTGGCTAATGGGCTTTCCTCGCCTGTTATTATATTGATAAAGCTATTTGTACCGTTTAATGCATCACTACGTGCGTCTGAAAAACTCTCGTAACGGTATTCAACCCCAACTGCCATACCTACATCACCGGCTGGTAAAGTGAATAAATCAGGGCGCGAGATTTTAAAGTCATATAAAGCAAGTTCAGTTTCTGACTCTCGCTCAATATTAAACATAAAATTGTCGATGACATCTTGCGGGTTACCCGTTGCATCACCAATATTCGGGGTGGTTAAACTTCCACCATTAAAAATGTCATAGGCGGTACTTTGATCTGTGCTGTTGACTGCTTGTTGAAACAAAGTTGTATCCACACGATTAGCTGAATCGAGCGTGTGAGCTTTTGAATAAAGTAAAGCTGAATCCCAGTCCCAATCTTGATAATAGCCTCTTAATCCAGTAAGAAAACGGTATGAATAGTCTTCTACATTAATTTTACGGGGTCCTGTATCAATGGGACGGTAGCGTCTTACTGTTATATCTTCATCGAAAGGGTTGTAGAAAGCATCACTGGATACAGTAAAGCGCTGGGCAGTCAGATTACCACTCTGTTCCCTTAAACGATCCGCCTCGGCCTGATAATAAAGGGCTTCACCATAAAGCTCGATATCGTCGCTCAGTTCATGGGTCATTAATGCATATAAGTTAATACGACTTACTTCAGAACTTAGTGAACGTTCTGAATTAGAGTCGTATCTTAATTCGCGATCTAAACTACCTTGATCGGCGCAAATTCCATTGCCAAGATCAGCAACACAGCCACTTAACGTATCTGGCTGAATATGAAATGTACCTAAGCTGTCAGAGCTTAATTCAGCCCAAGGTGCAGAGGTTGTTCGACCATCTAGAGAAGTATTGCTGGCAAATTCTTCACCAAGACCTGGGTAATTACGCTTATCTGAACTGGCTGAATAGGCACGTTCAGACGCCATCAACATATCTTTTTTGTATAAGCTGCCACTTAAGGTTAAATGGGTTTTATCTTCATTAAAAAACCAGCCACCAGAACCCGAAAGGCTCAGAGTATCTCTATTGGTACCGTCGTTTTTGCCATATTGAATTTGTAAATCACCACCGGTATTTTCATCTTTTAGAACGTAGTTGATTACGCCTGCTATTGCATCTGTACCGTATATAGCCGCTGCACCATCACGTAATACTTCAACACGTTTTAGACCGCGCACGGGTAGGGCATTTGAGTTAACTGTGCTTACAGGTACTAAATCTTCAGCCTGAGTACCAGGGTGAAGCACTAAACGACGACCATTTAATAAGGTTAAGCTGTAACCTGAGCCGATACCTCGCAAGTTAATCGAAGAAACATCACCACGGGCGTCATTTACGCCGCCAACTACGCGGGAACTATTAAAACTCACGTCACCTTGCTGGGGTAGCTCAGCTAATAAATCAGCACCACTTTCAATACCCAAGTCTTCAAAGTCTTCGGCATTAAATGTAGTGACAGGTAGTGCGCCAGAATCTTGATTGACGCGGATATTTGAGCCAACTACTTGGATGCGCTCAACACTGGCTTCGCCGTCAGTCTTTTTTGTTTGTGTACCATTTTGTGGCGTTGCTGATGTCACTGCAGATGATTTAGTCTGAGGTTTTACCTTAGATTGGTTACTCTTTTCACGGATCACGAATGTATTGGCAGAGTCCTTTACGTATTCCAAAGTTGTATTCTCTAACAATATAAAAAGCGCTTCTTCTACAGTTAAAATCGCGGATATTTTGCGAGTGGTGATGTCGGGCATACTAAGGGACGAAAATAATATTTGTGTTTCGCTTTCTTCTGCGAGTTCGAGCAACGCAGAGTTAATATTCTGTGCTGGAATATCTATGTTTAGTGGTGTTTCTTGTGCGGCCAAACTTTGGTTGGTATGCATTATTAACAACATGCTGCAAGCTAGGGTGCTAAGTTTAAATGACGGACGTATTCTCATATGTGTGCCTCTATTATTATTAGAATTGACTGTTCCTATTAGAGGTATACGCAATGAAAAAAATAATCCTCCATAAATCCTCCATAAAGGTGCAAATTAATTTTTAGCCGTTAATTCTATGTACTTAGGGTAACGTTCCACATTCACCGGCAGTGCGGCTTCAATAGCGGATAAAATACTCTCACCGTCTTTCAATTTGAAAACGCCACTTATTTTTAATTTACCCAATTTTTCATTTTGCAGGGTGATTTTTTTCAAGCGATAACGATTAAATTCAGTAATGACTTTAGCCAAAGGTTCATTGTCAAAACGAAATACACCTTGTCGCCATTGTTGCTCAGTAAGGGTTTCTTGAAAGGTCACTTTTGCCACAACTTCACTGGTGCCAGTAAATGCACCAATTGAGCCTGCTGGCAGTAGGGTTTCTGCATTATCGAATTCAATTTGGTCACTTGATGGCTGCGCAGATGATTGCACCGCAACCAAACCTTCTGATACCGACACTTTTAGTGTTTCATTTGATTTGCGCACATTAAATTTTGTGCCAATGACTCTAATTGTTTTGTGCCCGGTATCTATGCTGAATACTCGGTTGGGATCTTTTGCAACATCAAAATAGACTTCTCCCTTATCTAACCATACACGTCGCTGACTACCTGTGAAATCTATAGTAATAGCGCTGTTGGTATTTAAAGTCACTATGCTGCCATCAGGTAAATTCACTGTGCTTATTTCGCCAATTGTAGTTTGGTAATGATTCGGTCTATGGGTTGAGGCTTGGTAAAGTGGACCTGTGTTTTGTTTGGGAATGGCTAAAAACCACACCAAAATTACAGCGCCAACCACACTTGCTGCTAAACCGGAGAACCAGTATGCCCGTATAGGTTTGGATGTCGCTTTAGGCGTTTGATATAACTGACTACTGCTATCCCAGATGGAGAGCATGTTATCAAACTCTTGCTGATGCGCAGCACTGTGCTCACACCACTCATAAATCTGGATTTCTTCTTGGGCGCTTAATTCACCTGAATACAGACGAGCAACAAATTTTGCTGCTTGCTGGCGCATAGCTTGTTGATTGTTTTCACTATTCATTCTGGCGACACCTGTGCTCTTATGGCAACCAGTGCCGCTGCTATGTGTTTTTCTACAGTACTTACCGATACACCCAATAAATCGCTGATTTCACGGTAACTTTTACCTTCAATTCTGTTTAACATAAATGCCTGTTGGTGGCTGGTTTTAATTTCACCTAGTACTTTTTCAATTTGCCTTAACTGTTTACGATTTTGCAGTGCTCTCTCAGGTGAAAATATAGATGATAAAATTACTGTTTCGTGATCACTCACATGAGCGTCTTTGCAGCGCACTTTTGCTCTGCGATTACGGTCGATTAATATATGCGTGGCAATTTGAAATAGATAGTTACGCACTGTGTCCATACGACCTGCGAGTTTTTGCTGTAAATTTTCAAATTTTAGTAAGCGTTCATATACTTCTTGCATTACATCCTCGCAATCACCTTCACCTAATCGAGAGCGAACACGGATAAAACGACGCAAAGCGCTGCCATATTCCGCATACAACTGCTCGACTAAATCGCTATTTTCATCACCTGCAATGGGATGTTTTTGCGCTCTGTTTAGGTAGATTACTTTCATGTTATGCCTGTTAATTTACCTTATATTACTAGGTATACGCAGTGAATATGTGATCCCTCAATAAATTACGAAAATAGTTTTTAAGTTCAACCATAATCTGTGGTTAGACATACATAGTATGCGATTAATTTATTTCGTTACTATTTAACTTACTAAATTTGCATATTCATACTTGGTTAAGCTTAAAATGAATAGCATACTCATTATTCTTGTATTGTGAACTGATGGTCTTTTATGTTTAAAGTGTTTGTATTGAGTATGCTTTTTTTAAGTTGGCAGGGAGTTGCTAAAGATTCAGTTAGCTATTTTTTAAAAGGCGAATTCAACGCCACTGATTCGATTACCGGTATAGGATTTTCTGTACCAATTGGTCCTAGATATTCAACTGTAAAAGGGGAGTTTGTTTCATCACTCAATTACGCGGAAGTTTTAGATGAAGATGGTGATATGCAGGATTTTATGGCTTGGGATACAGGCGTTAGACTAGGTGTTTACGGCAAGGCTTTTATGTACATAGAAGCTGGTTTTGATGCCTTCGAAGTTGTCTCAGATGATAGCCGAAACGATGACGATTATTATTTTGATAAAACGCAAAAAAATAATTCTGTGGACGGCTATGCGGGATTAGGAGCAGGTATAAACATGCCAAATATGCGTATCGAAGGTTTTATTAAGGCTCGCCAAATAGATGGTGATTATTGGGACAGTGACAAACAAGTATTTTATGGCTTACAAATTTCAATGTTTTATTAATCATAGAGTTAATCTGTTGAAAGTTGACTTTGAAGGTTTGTAAGATCATCGGCGTTTTTCCAATAAGGCTTTTGTGGCGTTCAATTCATTGCGGATCTGCCCCATCATGGGCAATAGGACCCCTTGCCAACGTTCCCAAGTTACAAAAGCTTTTATTAGTGGATCATTTTTACACGCTACATCGATAGGAGTGTTTAGTTTGATACTGCGGATATGGGGTATATCGTCACCATAATCTTTGTTTGATGAAAGCGTTAGACGTGGACCCACGCTGAGTAGCGGATTGTCTTCAAAGCGTTTTTTGAGGGGATGGTCTTCTGCTAAATCACTATTAACTTCAGTCAATTCAAAATGAATCAACATATCGGTAAAACGTTGGCGTTCCTGGGCTGTTTGATGTGCCAAAAGCCTTGGAGTGGTGGTTAATTCTTGTAATGCCTGGCGACGTAAATATATTCCATTAGTGTTTCTAAGCTCATTGATCCCTTTATTCACTAACGATCGATTTGCTTCACTGTCTGAACATGACAGTAAAATATCTAAGGCATCCCCTACAATTTGCAGTGACTGGGCCGCTTCTGTATCTACTGTCGCCACATTAAGGTGGTTGATTTTAATTTCTGCATCTAGTCGTTCAAGGGCCTGTATATAGTCACTGTGAGCGTTGTGCTCTTCATTCCAGTTCCATATTTGCAAACCAACAAACACGCCCATAACAACTATTAAAAAATCAATTAACACTGCCAACCAGATTTGTTTTTTAGTGTGATTTTCGACACGTCGGAATAACATGATTGAATTTCCTTATTGGTAATCTGAGATTTTAGAGCTTCAATAATGCCCTGCTTGACTTAACTAGAAGCCACATGCGTCTGTTGTATGATGTGTGGAAAAAAAATCTAAGAGCTTTTTTATTTCGAATTCACGTAAAGGCTTAAAGGCACTAAAACAAAGACATTTCACCTAACTCACTTATTTTAATAGTGTATTTGTAGCAGCGTAGTCAGCTTGCCCTGTTTTGGGGAGTTTTACAAATATTGGGAAATAAATTTGCTTATGTTAGCTATTTTTATTCTTTTCTTTGATCCAAAATTTCAATCGCAAGTTTGAAACTAAGTTAGCGCTGTTTGATGAGGAATAACATGGACAATCCATGTTATTGAACTTAATTTATGCGTTTATTTACTGTGACGGTCTTTTAATACATGGATCACATCAGACAAATTCAATTCGCTGGCTTGGAGTAATACTATTAGGTGATACAACAAATCAGCTGACTCATTTCTTAACTCTTCTAAATCTTTTACCGTAGCAGCTAGTGCGGTT
>TARA_R110002153_G_scaffold6556_8_pt1 | contig 30876 bp, 23 predicted proteins | sample TARA_R110002153 | Tara Oceans TARA_R110002153 (sample SAMEA4398193) | marine metagenome | biome: Polar Biome; feature: [SRF] surface water layer (ENVO:00010504); material: water (ENVO:00002006), including particulate matter (ENVO:01000060) such as... | depth 5 m | reverse complement strand
ATTGGTAGGTTCCCGCCTTCGCGGGAATGACGTGTAATAGCTTGTAAGTTCTCACCGTCTGCAATCTGCTAACTAGAGCCGTTACTTGGTTGATTCGGCTATGACTCCTGTTGGCACATGGGCGACGAATAGCGAATTACTTCAGTGAGCAGTTAATTATGATATAAGTTTGTTAACCTATGCGAGCAGCATCTTAGATCAAACCATTGAAGGTATTGAATTTTCAATTTAACCTGACCCCTTCGGTTTGTTCAATTTAACCTGACCCCTTCGGTTTGTTTAATAAACTGGTTTAACTGGAAATTGAATGTCTTTGACTTCGGCTACAAAGAAAGGGAAGTACTCATCACTCTCAAAGTAATTACCTGCTTCAACACGACTTGGCAATGTAAAACCTGAAAACTTTCTAAACTCTGAAAGATACCCTCCAAAAAGTTGTAGGCGATGAATCTTTTTAGGATTTGCATTGCTCCAACGAAGAAATTTTACGGTACACGGGCGCCCAAAATCATCTACAGTAAGTTCGACTCTTTGTGTCAACTCATTGTGCGTGACGATAACGCGTGCTGTATTGTCATCAACTTTTTCCCACACTATATCTGAGCGAGGGAGTAGAGCGGCTGGAGTCCAAAATACTGCTTCAGCTACGTAGCGACCAAAGGCCGAACGTGCATGATCAGTTCCTCCACCCATCCGCGCAACAGGGATTAGCCCCAATAACCTGAACCGAGTCCAAGCTCCACTATCCGAGCCTGAGATTGACATTAGTCCTCTAGATGCGCTCATTTCCCAAACGAAACCTTGAGGAGACGAAAGCGTTTGTTGTGCTTCCATTGCCATATAATCAGGCTTGTTTTTGGTGCCGAGACTAAATTGGCCATCCATAATGATGTCTGCCACAGTGTAAAGAGGAGTACCTGCCTCAATCGTGAATAAAAAATATCGACGTGCTGGTTCTGGAAGTTCTTTGATCATAGCAGGGTCAAAGAGTGCTGGGGCAGTGGGCTGAAATTTAATAAGTCGAGAACGTTCGGCAGCATCGGCTTTATGATCCGACCAACGTAATAATATGGCCCCTATTAAAAGGGCGCATATTATAAAACTAAAACCGGCGAGAAATATGTTCATCGATTACCTCAACTATTTTGAAAGCCCTTTCAGTGACATTTGACATTTACGAACAATTATCACCAAATGAACGGCTTTCAAATTGATTTAAATCAATAGAATACTTAACACAATAGTTATCTTATTTGTTTTTTGCCTAAGCCAACAAACATATCGTTGGTTGCGGCATTTAGCACCCACACTGCATCGTCACGAGAGTCTCCAACTACATCGGCAACATACAGAGTGAAGCAACCTGAAGGGTCAGCGCCGTTGAAATTTGCAGATAGAATACTAATCCCTGAATGATCGTTATTGGCACTTTTGAGTCGAATAGATACAAATAGTGCTTCGCACCATCATCCTTGATGTACTTCTCACAGCGACTTCCTTTTTGCCAACAGCAGCAAAAAGTAATCAGACGGCCAGTCTTCGAATGCTAGTGGGTTAAATTCACTCATATTGTTACCCCTGGATGACATGTACGTAAAGACAAGCTAATTGGGAAGTGATCCGAAGAGTGAATGTCGGTGTGCACTTGCGCATCGACTACCGTTAATCCGCGACAATAAACATGGTCAAGATGTTGAAATAAATGATTTAGCCTCGGTTTTCGGGTAATTTCTACTTCCCTTAATGAAAACGACTTTGCTAATTGATTAAAATATTTTAATCTTTTGCCATTCCAAGTATTAAAATCACCCGCTAATAAAATGGGCCCATCATGATGTTCCAGAGTTTGGAAAACTTGATCCAGATGCGCTCTGAATTTTTCGAAAGAAACAAAGTTGATAAGATGTGAGTTTACAACGAGCAATGACTCCCTAAGTGTTTGCAAAGGATATAAAGTTGCTAAGGACATTTTTTTTGTCTTTGAAAAGGGTTCGAAATGTTTTGACGTAGAAAAAAAATGTTTTTTTGCTGCAACAGTTGATCCCGTTTTAACGCCTGTTTCAATGTTAGTTTTTACCAGTCTGAAACTGCGTGCCATCATCCACTGATACTTTAACGACTTTTTAAAATGAAAGTCAAAAGGAGAGTTTACAATAGCTTCCTGCAACAAAATTAAATCTTTGTCGTCTCCCAGTTTTATAAAATCGTCTCTCCATCCCTTTTTCTTACATTTAAATACATTCCACAACAATACTTCGATGTTTGGCCCCATTAACTGTTTTGAAGCGTGGCCCATAATTTTTAAGGATTCAACTGGGCTATAGCGATTTTTAAACATGAAAATAGTGGCCTTTATTAATACTATAAAGTTAATGTCTGGTTAGCATTATAGATAGGGAGAAAATAAGCGAAATAAGTTATTACGAATTTTTTTGTAGGTGGACAAGTTATTAATTTCACTATCTATAACCGCTACTGCGTTTTGTTTTTTTAAGGTAAACATTGTTGTTAGTTTTGCATTGAGCTCAGTATCAAAACATTCTAGGTTAATTTCGAAATTGAATTCTAGACTTCTGGCATCCCAGTTGGTGGAGCCTATAAATGACCAGACGTCATCAATAATGACAATTTTACTATGGTCAAAGGGTCTTTTGTTTTTATATATCTGTATACCATGCTCAATTATTCTCGAAAAATTGGCTTCCATCACCCAGTCTACAAAAGGGATGTCACTGTACTGAGGGACAATGATTTCGATTGACACTCCACGCAATGCCGCAGCGTGAAGAGATGTCATTAATGTTTGGTCCGGGATAAAATACGGAGTCATGATTTTCACACTTGTTTGGGCACACACTAATGCGTTAATTAATGTCCAGCGTATTTTGTTATGGTCTTCATCTGGACCATCTTGTATGACGCGGGCAACGACAGTTTTATCCCTTATTTGCTGCTGCGTCTTTGGGCTATAACTGGGAAATTGTATTGACTCACCCGTAGCAAAAAACCAATCTTCTATAAATACCTGACTAATCTGGTCAATCACCGGACCTGTCACTTTAAAATGTACATCATCAATTGGGTGTACTGCCGATTTAACTATATTTCTCTTGCTTAGATTCATTCCGCCCATGTATGCCACTTCACCATCTACGCATAGTATTTTTCGGTGATTTCTTAGATTGATAAAACGAATATTAGTAAAAGAAATTGCAGGCAAAAAACGCGCGGTTTTTACCCCTTGTTTTTTTAACGCGTTATCTGATTGGTGCCAGTTATAACCTATACCTATACCATCCAGTAAAACGTTGACTATGACTCCTCTTCGATGGGCTGCAGCTAATGCATCAACAAATTGTCGTCCAAGATAATCGTCGTCAAATATATAACTCGATAAAACGATATAGCTCTTAGCTATGCTGATGGAATGAATCATCGCTGGGTAGGCTGTATCACCATTAATGAGTGGTTCAACACTGTTATCTGCAACGTAATTAACTGGGTGAATTGTATGTCCAGAAATGATTGCTGAATGCCAGTTTTTGGGCAGGTGGTGAAACTCAATGAGTTTTTCTTGCTGGATAAAGTCTTTTTTTTGCGCTTTAGGATGTTTTTTTTGTGCTGAGCGCTTAATACGGTTTATACCAAACAACCAATAAAAAAGGGTGCCCATGACGGGGGAAAAAATAACAAGACCAATCCATGCCAAAGATGTACGTTCATTTTCTTTGAACAGAAGTACATGTACCGATGTCATAACAGATAAGCTAATATGCAAAATGATGATGATAGTTACCCAATGGATAGCAATCCATTCAATAAATTCTTCAAATATTTGCATATAACCCACCTTAAATAATGCGCAGTTAAAACGGAACACAAAAGTGCTTACAGAGTATTACAACAACATTTCAAACTATCTAACGCAGACTTTTGGCGCCAATTTTATATTTTTTACCATTTTGATAACTACGGTCGTTTCTATCGGTTATTTTATAGGGATAAGTTACATCATTACACACATGGACAAAGGATACTTTGTCCGAAATCAAATCTCTGATGATGATACTCTTCCTATTCCTCTACTAACATCTATGGGGCACAGCGGGATCTACCTGGTTAAAATTGCAAAAATAATGCTTGGGCTATGTTTGTTGGTATGTGGGGTAGTAATGTTGGTTTTACCTGGTCAGGGTTTAATCACAATGTTAATTGGTCTGAGCTTGATCCCGTTTCCAGGTAAACACCGGATTGAACTGAATCTTCTTTCGCGAAATTCTGTAAGGTCAACCCTGAACTGGATCCGAATTAAAGCCAATAAGGAACCTTTTATTTTTGATTAATTCTATCGGTAATTGAATAAATTATTACAAATTAATCCCCGCTGTTTTTAGCTATTTGCGTTATCATTTACAAAATTTCCCTTAACTTTCCCTCTTGTTTTTTATGCAAAACTTTTTTCTCATTTTGACAGGTATGGCTCTCGGCGCAATTTCGTTAGTTGTGTGTAAGCTCATGTTTGAGTATCGACAAGTGTTAACCGCCAAAATTTTAAGTTTGATGTTGTTAAGTGCTGCTTGTTACATAGTGCAACCATTTGTGCATGATTTGTTTTACCTGCAACTGTTTCTTGGTGTAGGTGCGATGGCCAACCCCGCGTTATTTTGGATGTTTGCCTCAACGTTATTTCAAATGGGAGAAAGTAACCATAAATTACATATTGGGCACTATGTTGGTCTGGCCATTTGTATTGTTTTAGGTATTTATCAATGCATACAGTCTCCGGCAGATATCGAAGGCTCCTTTATACATGGGATTTCACTTGTTTCGACCTCAACTCTCACGGTTTTGGGGTTGTTTGATATATTCCGTAATTGGCAATCTGATTTAGTTGAGTGTCGCCGCTTTTTGCGGTTGGGATTGTCAGTAACCTCTGGTGCTTTTTTGTTATTTATTGTGGTAAATGAATTTATATATGGCCATGGTGAGTTCCCAGCATTTTTGAATTATATTAATATTACTGTTATTAGCATTTTTGCCATGACATTTGGTTATAATATTTTGGTATCAGACTCAAACATATTAATCGAATCCATAGATGAGTTAACGCCCGAATTAGTCAAAGATAAAATTTCTAAACCTTCATTGGCTGATAGCCAGTGGTTAGATAAGTTGACCTACGCTATGGAAGAAGAGTTTTATTATCGACAGGTTGATTTAACTATTAAAAGCCTCTCAGATTATCTCATTGTTCCAGAGCACCAACTTAGACGATTGATTAATCAGCATCTTGGTTATCGTAACTTTAATGATTATTTAAATCGCTATAGGGTTAGAGATGCAGCACAACGTTTATCGGATCCAAAATTGATTAGAATTCCTATCCTAACTATTGCTATAGAATCTGGATACGCCTCTTTGACTACCTTTAACAAAGCATTTAAAACATTAAAAACCATGACCCCAAGCGAGTTTCGTAAAATAAGTGGTCTAGGGGGCTCTACCGAGCTGACCGATTTCTAGTTTTCTATTACCGATTTCGAAAATCTATACAGGATTTCGCAATCGGTGAGATTTTTTGTCGTTTTTCCATTTGAATGAACTTATAGACTCAATCAATCAATTAGGAAAATCTATGACTAAACTTCTAAAGCCATTATTAATAGCCTGTGTATTAAATGTAATAGGCTCTTCAGCCGCTTTAGCGCAAGCTGAATTAACTAAGGATGAAGTGAAAGAACAGGTTATAGAAGCTTGTCAAACCGAGGCAAAAAAACGTTACGGCGAAGACTCTGTTCAATATATTAGTAGTAAGACTAAATGGATGAAAGCCATGGGTGGGGCCTTAGTTAAAATGAAAGTCAAACCTGAAGGTAAACGTGTCACTAAATACAAATGTGTCCTACAGCAAGACCAGTTAGTAAAATTTTATAAAGTGTAAAAATGCAGCTGAAATTTTAATTGATGCTCTCATGCCCATGTAAAGATGGGCATGAGAGCATCATAGCGAAGGGAGCGAAATTGCCGCTCTAATCTTTTGCTATCGACAAGGGCATAACATCGTTACCTGCAAATCTGTCATTGTTAGCCGAAATACAACACCAATATTGGGGTTGCTACATCTAAGAAGGTAAATTGTTTTTATCAAAGGTAGGCTGGCTAATCTCTGTTATTTTATCTTCTGTAATTAGGCTAACAATACGCCAATCTGATTTAGGTTGAATGTTTTTTAGGCTAGTAAACATTCTCACTTTGCCATTGGGTTCAATCGCACAAAGACGAATTGAGCGTTTTTGATACTCTTTTTCATAATCTTCATAGCTGAATTCATCTGACAACCTAGTGGTTTTTATTGTGCCTCCCTTAGTCGCATACCCAGCTAGTTTTGCATAAGTCACATCTTCATTAAAAAGGCATAACTTTGCTGCATATGATTCTGAAACTTGATGACTTGCGCGCTTCTGGGCTTCGTTGACAGTTAAACCCAGCACAGCTCCTTTCCCGAGTGCGTGTTCGAAATGATAGGTAACTAAAGGATTGAGTTGTTTATAAGGCGATATCACCAGCACGGTGCCATATAGCGATAAATCTAAGCTGCGCTCAGCATGTTCAGACATGGGGTTGCCGTAATAGGTCGGGATATTGTCCATACGCGCCAATCTTATGGATTCCCAGTTGGTATCTGCAACGCGGACCGTAACATCTTGGGCAATTAATTCTTTGGCAAACAATCTTGAAAACAGACCGCCACCAAAAATCAGAAATCCGTAAGGAGCAGGGGCTCGTTGACCAAGTATTTTTGCCACGTGAACCGAAGTCAGGCTTTGGATAACCACTGTGGTGATGATCACCAAAAACACTAAAGGTACCAATAATTCAACTTGCGCGTAGTTTAACGCTTCTAACTTCAAAGCAAACAGCGCAGATACGGCGGCTGCAACAATACCGCGAGGGGCAATCCAGCTCAAAAGAGCCAATTCTCGCCAACTTAAATTGGTACCCAAGGAAGAGATAAAAACAGATATTGGTCTAGCTACAAACATAATGACCAATAATATTATAACCGAGCCCCAGCCTAAATTGAGCATGGCACTGAGTTCTATTCTAGATGCCAGAAGGATAAATAAACCAGAAATTAACAACACGCTTAAGGTTTCTTTAAACTCCAAAATGTCATCGACTTCAACCCGTTTCATATTTGCCAACCACATCCCCATGATTGTCACAGTTAATAAACCAGATTCATGGGCAATCATATTAGAGCCCTCAAATGCACCCAGCATTAGGGTTAATACTGCAGTGTTTACCAAATAATGAGGGATCCAGTTATTACGCAGCACTATACCCATAAGGTAGCCTGAAAGCGCGCCAAATATAACACCTACAGAAATTGTCTTAGCAAATGCAAATAGGGTGTGGCTTAGGGCATCTTGAGTGGAAACTATATATTCGAATACTAATACAGCTAACAAGGCACCAATTGGATCGATGACTATGCCTTCCCAACGTAAAATATTGGCTATTTTAGTGCTAGGTCTTACTGTACGTAACATAGGCACAATCACTGTGGGACCTGTTACTGTAACAATAGCGCCAAATAAAAATGCCATCTGCCATGACATATCCAGAGCATAGTGGGCAACAGGCGCCGCAATCACCCAAGTAATTAATGCGCCAACAGTGCATAAATTTCGCACCATAGAGCCGTGACCACTTAAATCTTTGAATTTAAGGGTGAGAGATCCTTCAAACAGAATGATGGCAACAGACAGAGATACTATTGGAAAAAGCAAGTCGCCAAATAATAAGTCAGCATTAATGATCCCTGTTACCGGACCGACAATAATACCCGCTATTAACAGAGGTAAAATGGCTGGAAGTTTAATTTTATATGCTAAAAATTGGCAGGCAATAGAAATAAGCCCCACACTTACTAGGGCAATAATAGGTTCGCTCAATTTATATCCAATTTAATCAATGATGTCAGACAGTAGCCTATGACAGCACATATTAGCGAATAAAATCAATTATTAAACTCATGTCAGCCGAAAAACTGTGACTCCTCAGGTCAACTTAGGGGGATATGTTGGCCTGAGAAGTGTTTTGTGTGTCTTGCTGCAACTAGTCAACTGCTTTTAGTTTAGATATTTCTTGATTAAGTTGATACTTTTTATCTGTGACAATCGCTTCTAACACCTCTAATCTACTTTTTACCGCGGCTAACTCATTTTGCATGTTTTGTTTTTCAGAGTTATTTAGATTGGTATTGGCTTTTGCCATTTCTTTTTTATGAGATGTCCAAGTCCCAACCATGACAATAGGTAATACAAACGCAAATAAAATGATCAATACAAACACCATACCTTCGTCCATTTTTTTCTCCTTGATTGTTTAAAGTGAATTTATCTGAGTGTTGAAAGCATAGTTTAGACCAGTTTTATTATTACATAATAAACAATGGGTTATAAATTTGTACAATGATGGTGCGATAATATATTAGCGGTTTTACTCAGTATTTAGCCAAAATGACAAACATAAACTCATGCTAATATTTTTTAAGTGATACTGAACGCTGGCTAGCAGCATTCAGTATGCTTTGAGATTAAGAGATAACCTTAAACTGTTCTGGTCGCCAACGCAGGAGGGATATTTGCGGCTTTTCTGGCAGGGCCAAACACTGCACCTTGACCCACTAACCATAAAACCAACATGCCAATAGGGATGTAGAACCAGTCTATTCTGTCGAGACCAAAGGTATTTACTAGAATTATATTTAGACCTACAGTTAATGCCGCACCCAAAATCACACCTATGCTACTGATCATAAAGTTTTCTAGCATAAAATAACGCACAATAGCCGACTGACTAGCGCCTAACGCGCGTCTTGTACCGATTTGTTTTTTACGTTGATTGACACTAAAGCTAGCCAGTCCAACTATGCCTAATGCGGTCACTATGGTTAAAATGATCATCACTGTGGTTAGGATTTTAATCATGGCAGTATGTCCTCGATAACTGCGTTCTCGTGCTTCTTCGACGCTGCGCATTCCTTTGATTAAACGGCCTTTGTTACTGTTGGCCAATAATTCTTCCACTTGTTTCATTACCCTGTCTCTTTGTCCAGGCTCAGTACGGATAAAATATCGGCTACCTTTAAAGTCCATTCTTTCTGGCGACAACATGGCATTTTCTAAGTTGTTCCAACCCACCCAAGGCGCTTGTAATTTATCAATAATTCCAACCACTATCATAGGGTCTATATCATTGATATAGACCGTTTTACCCACTACCGATTGATAAGGAATATCAGGAAATAAGTTTTCAGCCATGGCTTTGGTTAATATGGTTTTATTGGGCCAATCTACTTGTCCCACAACACGCAAACCAATGTCTGTGGGCGCAAAGTTTTCACCGGCAATAATTTCAAGATCTAAGGCATTGATACCGTGTTCATCAACCATATACACTGCCGTGCCTACTGCATCATATTCAGCACCAGATTGAGTTTTTAACCCCATAGACCAACCACTTCCACTATTAGGCACAGCATTGATTTGTATGGCGTCTACTATGCCGGGTAGGGCACGTAAGGTATTCATATCTTCTTCAACTGTAACAGGCACATTAAAGTTCTCAGCAAAACCTATGCTGGTTAGGAAAAAACTGTTTTCATTATCGATTCCACTATTTCGTTGCATTTCTTTATTACGTTCAACAATGATGTACACAGAGTTAACAATAATGGTCATAGTTACGGCTATTTGCAGCGCAATTAAAATAGCACCGACTTTGTTACGTAACATAGCGCGGAATATAGGACCAATTTCCCAATTGATTGCAGGACTAGTTTGAGTATTTGACATGTTCAGGCTCCTTTATAGGCAGATTGGCGCTATTGGCTTTTTAATTGGCTGGCAGGCGCGATATTACAAGCTCGCCAAGTAGGGTATAATCCAGCTGCGATGCTCGATAACAAAGCAATGCTCAGTGCGACTAAAATCATGCTGATATCCAAGGTTGCTAAGTCATCAACAAAGTCGCCGTACAGGCTTTTAATACCTTGCAACCCCAGAACCGCTAATCCCAACCCTGCGATACCACCTAACAAACCAATCATGGCTGATTCAACCAAATGTTGTTTAAATAAGTCAGCTTTTGATGCGCCTACCGCTAAGCGCAAACCTATTTCAGCCGACTTGCCAGTGAACTTAGCCAATAACAAACCAATGGTATTAAGCAAACACACCAACAAAAACATAAATGAAAGCCACATCATCATCTTGGCGTCTTCTTCCACCACTTCTTGACTTTCCATCCACTGCATTACGTTAGATAAGCGATTTTTAAGTGGACGTGGAAAACGGCCCAATTCTTTTTGTTCCATCACATAGTTATTTAAAAAGCCCATATACTCTGCTTTTGCTGTTTCGTCAGGCAGTTCGACCCACATTTGAGTATTGATACACTCAGAACGTAAAAAAGCGCTGTAGCCTTCTCCTTCAGGGCTTTTCCAGCAGTTGTTGTTGCCCCAATTTGGAAGCTCTAATTCTTCTTTCAAAGAAAATGGCATAAACACCTCTTCAGTTTCGTTAAAAGCACCGTTGTTCACATCATAAAACTTCGGCATAGGCTGCCAATCGTCTATTACTCCAACTACTTGAAAATTTCTGCCATCAACTATTATGGTTTTTCCTACTGAGTTTTCACCACCAAATACACTCTCATTTATGCGTTTACTGAGTACAATTACTTGCTCACGATTGTTATCAGAGGCGCTTTCCCAAGGGGTTCCATAAATAAATGGCACCTCAAACATGGCAAAGAAGTCGGTATAGGCCAGTCTGATAGAAGCTTCAAAGGGTTTAGCATCGTCACCTGCAGGTTCAATAATGGCGCCAGACATGCCCATGGCAGATTGTCTTAGTGCTTTTTTTGCATGAGTGAAATTGGTCGCATCTGTCCAAGTTAATTGGTTGGGTAGGGCATCTTCATCGTCATTAAAGGCATTGTTGGGATCCCAACTGTCTACCTGTATATGAAATAATTGATGGCTTTTATTGGGAATAGGATCCGCAGACATCAGATAATTGACTGTGATCGTTGTCATACTAGCACCAATACCCAAGGCAATGGCGGTGATCATTAACAAACTCAGAATGGGATTACGCTTTACACTTTTTAGTGCAAGTTTAATATAATAACCAAACATAATGGTGACTCCTAAGCGTTAGACCGCAGCAAGATGAGGTGCAGTAGCAGCATCGGTATCATTAACTTCACTGACCTTGCCGTCTCGCACATAAATATTGCGCCTAGCCTGACTCGCTAATTGCCCGTCATGGGTCACCATGATAATAGTGGTGCCAGCGGCATTAATGCTTTTTAGTAAGTCCATCACACTGTTTGCCATTTGAGTATCGAGGTTTCCGGTTGGCTCATCAGCTAATAGAAAACGAGGCTCGCCTGCAAGTGCTCTAGCTATGGCAACACGTTGTTGTTGCCCTCCAGAAAGTTGTGAAGGCAGGTGTTTCATACGCTGGGCTAGCCCCACCATTTCTAAGCTGCTTTCGATACGCTTTTTGCGTTCAGCACTGTTAAAACCGCGATAGCGTAATGGCACATCGACGTTATCGAATAAATTTAAGTCGGGTATTAAATTAAAACTTTGAAAAATAAACCCTATTTTTTCGTTTCTAAGTTGACTACGTTTTTTGTCATTTAAGTTACTGACATCTTGACCGTCTAACTCGTAAGTGCCGCCATTAAAAGTTTCCAGCAGCCCTGCGATATTTAAGAATGTGGTTTTACCTGAGCCTGATGGGCCTGTTACCGCAACAAAGTCACCTTCACCCACATGTAGATTAAAATCCCGTAATGCATGAGTTTCAACAAGATCTGTACGAAATACCTTTTTTACATCTGTCATTTTTAACATAAGAAGTGTTCCTAACTGTTATTTTAATTATTCGTATTTAAACTATTCGTTTTATAAATCATTCGGTTATCAATCACTGAGTGATCAACACACTTTGTGCGCCGTTAAATTGATCTGTGCCTGAAACAATAATAGTGTCGCCTACTGATAGGCCGTTAAGCACTTCCACACTAGACAAACTGCGCGCTCCAGTGGCGATAGATGTGCGCTCAGCCATATCATTTTTAACTATGTAAGCGACTCGACCATTACCGGTTTCCAGAAATTGTCCTCGCTGCACCATCAGTACATCTTGTTTGTTTTCCATAAGAATACGGGTAGTTAGACGTTGATTTTGACGTAAACCTTGAGGTTGGATAACACTCCCTTGATCAAGGGAGGCGAAACGCACTCTGCCCGTAACTTGATTGTTCTCAATTTCAGGTGAGATGGTCACGAGTTTTGCTGAATACGTTTCACCATTAAGGTTGATTTCAGCTGCCATACCTATGGCTAAGTCATCGGCGTAACTTTCAGGAATATCCACTTCTATTTCAAATTCGGATAAATCTACTACGCTTAAAATTGCTTGATTTTTGGCAACCTGATTTTTTTGTTCAACAGACAAATTACCTACTAAGCCGTTGACAGGAGAAAGTAAGGTTAATTCCTCAACTTGGCGGCTAAGCTCGGTAACCAGAAGCTTTTGGCGTTCGACCAAGAGCCGTTTAGTTTTAACTTCAAAATCTAGGCTTTCTAAATTTAACTCAGCGTCTTTAACAGAATGTTTAAAGACTAAACGGGCGTTTTCTAAATCGTCTTGGGCTTTCTCGTAATCAATCTGACTGATGGATTGGCTTGCAAACGCTTTGTCTGCCCGGCGTTTTTCTCTGTCAGCTGCGGTTAGCGACACTTTAGCCAAATCGACAGCTTTTTGATTAACTAAAGCTTGTTTGCTGGATTGGATTTTCTGCCTGTCTAGTTCCATTTGTAAACGTTGAATGGCCGATTGTTCTTGTTTGAGTTGATTTGTGAGCTCTGGACTATCAATGGTGGCCAGAACTTGACCCTTGAGTACGGTGTCACCAGCATCTACCTCAAATGAAATAGTGCCCTGTGCTGGACTGTATAACTTAGGACTGACAGCAGCGACTACTCGGCCTTGAACGGATAAGTCGCGAACAAAATCGCCTTGGGTAACTGTGCCTAAACGAACTCTTTGTGCAGAAATGCTAACGTCTGAGTTGGACCAGTTGTTGATGCTTGGTGCAAGCGTGATGTATACCAATAAAACAATGCCAACTAAAGCTAAGATTAGCCATTTTGTTTTGTTATTGGATTTTTTTAAGACAGCGGTATCTTGGCCGCTGGTGTCTGCAATTTTCATCTGGTTCCCTGAAATTTTTGAACAATCACCAACTAAGTCGATGCAATAGTCAAAAAGGTTTAAAAAAGATAAAAATATTTATTGTCGCTGTTTTTGTAATCCCACTTACTGGCTTCTTGTGGCTTCTGCTGGAGAAATATTCATAGCTTTTAATGCGGGCTTTAAGGTTGCCAATATGCCTAATAGATACAAACAAAATATACCTATAAAAATATAAGTTAACGGTAGTTTAGGTAGAGCATATTGAGCGACCAAAAAAACATTAAGTCCTAGTGCAAATATACAGCCGATAAAAATACCACCAGTGGTCTGGATGATATTTTCAACAAAAAAATGACTGAGAATATCTACTTTGTTTGCGCCTAATGCACGCCTAATACCTATCTGTTTATGTCGCTTTATTACATTAAAACTGGCCATGCCAGCAATGCCCATAGCCGAAATAATGCTGAGAGCCGTGATCACCACTAATAAGATGGTAATAGCTGCTATATCAGGACCATAAACTTGTTTTCTAATGGTTTTAATACTTTCTACTTTACGGATCATGCGTTGTTGATTGCTCATTCCAAGATACTGCTCTACATCGGCTATAGTTTCTTGAAGCATGCTAGGTTTAGCGCGGATTAGGTAACGTGCTGAGTTACGCGTTACCACTCTAGGGTAAATTATACTGTTTTCAATTTGCTCAACTGGATCCCAAGGCGCTTGAAGTTGCAGCACAATACCTTTAACAACAACACTATGTATATCATTGATATAAATTGATTTACCAACCACAGATGCCCAGTCTGTGGTGTTGAATAAGTCTGTTGCCACACTAGTTGTGATAATGGCGACACTGGGAAATGTTTTATTATCTTCTGTTTGCCAAAGTACTTCACTAGCAGTGAAGTTTTCTCCAGCAAGCAGCGATAATCCCAAGGCGTCTATGCCATTCTCGTCTAACTTGTAACTAGCCGCAGGCACAGTATTTTGGTCGCTACCAGCAAGCGTTTGTAACTCGTCCCAGTCGCCACTGCCACTAAAGGGAAAAGAGTAAGTTGCAACAGCGTTGATAATATTTGGCATCTGTCTAAGTTCAGCTAGATCAGTTTGCATGCTGGTTTTTGGATTAAAATTTTCGGTAAAACCAGAGCTAGTTAAGACAAAAATATTCGACTCGTCGATACCACTTGGACGTTGTAAAATATCTAGTCTTTGACTGATGATAAATAGGCCGTTACTGATAACGGCTAAGGTAAGCGCAATCTGTAAGAACAACATAGTCATGGCATATTTTTGCCTGAATAATGTGCTTATTATAGGTCGAAATGCAATGCGGGAAAAAGGTAAGTTCATTTTAGATAACCTGCCGGCGCTAACATAGACACCTTAATACTGGGTATTAAACCTGCTAAAACGCTAGATAGAATACTTATACCCACAGTGATCAACATCAGCGGCATATCGAGAGTGACAAATGCACTAAAGTTTGGGTAAAGATACTTAATACCTTCAAGCCCCATTAAACAAAAAGCTAACCCTATCAGTGCCCCCAAACAACCTAAGATGAGGGTTTCTGTGAGGCATTGACTTAAAATCGCTAACTGGTTTGCACCTAGGGCTCTTCTGAGGGCTATTTCACTATTTTTTGCAGTAAACTTGGTGCTTATTAAGCTGGCTGCATTAAATAAACACACCAATAAAAATAATAAGGCTAAGTAAAAGAATAGGTACATGTCTGAACTGATAACTTTCTTGTATACCAACCATTGATTGATATTAAGCACTATATTATTGCTGACTCTAGGAAATCGGCCGAGTCCCTTTTGTTGTTCAACGTATGTCTGCAGATAGTTATCAAACTGTGGTTTATTTTGCTGGCTTGCTAATTCAATCCAAAGATTGAAGTTGACACATTCAGAGTTTAGAAAAGCTTGATAATTGTCACCTAAATCCTTTTCCCAACAATTAGTGTGGCCACCGTGAGGCAATTCGAGTTCAGCTTTTATTTGTAAAGGCACGTATAAGTCCTCAGGAGGATAAAACGCCCCGAATGACATATCAAAAAACTTTGGGCTGGGGTGCCATTCATCTAATACCCCTACAACTGTGAATAATTTTCCTAACATGGGTAACGTTTGGCCTACAGAATTAATCCCTGCAAACACTCGTTGATTGGTCTCTTTGCTTAAAACAGTCACATATTCGACATGATTAATGGGATGGTTTTGCCAGCCTTGTCCATATAAAAATGGCACGTCAAACATCGGGAAAAACTCGCCTTGGGTGGCTCGAATAATGCCTAAAAATGGTGGCACGTTTTTATTGGCAGGGGTGATCATTCCCCAGGTTATTGCGTGGGCAGCCTGATACTTTGCTTGTTTAGCATGCACTATATTCATGGCATCGCGCCAAGTGACTTCTTCGGGCGGCAAGTTCGGCTCAATAGCGGCAGAGTTGCGGTGCCAATTGTCTAATTGCACATGGTAGACCCTGTTGCTTTTATTTGGCAAAGGATCTTTGGACATTAAATAGATCAGCGAATAAGTGATCATACATGCCGCGATACCTAGTCCCAAGGTAGTTGAAATCAACACACTTAAGCTTTTTTGGCGGCCAATGCTTTTTAGTGAAAGCTTGAGGTAATAGTGAAACATTACTGACTGATCAATACTGTATTAACACCATTAAATTGATCGGTGCCTGAGATAATAATTTGTTGACCTTCCCTTAAACCGTTCAGCACTTCAACGACAGATAAACTCCGTGCTCCAGTTTTGATCGCTGTACGGTACGCCAATCCATCTTGCACTACGTATGCAACATTGCCATTGGCACTTTGTAAAAATTGGCCACGTTCAACCATCAACACATCAGTTTTACTTTCCATTAATATACGAGTGGTTAAGCGTTGATTTTGCCGCAAGCCCGATGGCGCAGATAGTTGATTACCATTCGAGTCAAATTTAGCAAAACGGACTCGGCCTTTTACTTGATTGTTTTCAATCTCAGGAGAAATAGTTACTAAAATAGCTTGATGGGTCTGTCCATCTAAATTGACTTCTGCCAACATGCCTATGGCTAAATCGTCGGCGTAACTTTCTGGAATATCCACGTCTAATTCAAACTCAGTTAAATCGACTACGCTCATGATGGCTTGGTTTTTACTGACTTGATTCTTTTGCTCTACTGCTAAATTACCTACTAATCCATTCACAGGAGAGAGTAGGGTGAGCTCAATCTCTTGCCTAGATAATTCATTAACTTCTAAAGCTTGCCTTTGCACCTGTAGTTGTTTGGTTTGCACTTCAAACTCGAGACTTTCGATATTCAGTTTGGCGTCATTAACAGCATGTTTATAGACTAACTTGGCATTTTCTAAATCGTCTTGAGCTTTTTCGAAATCAATCTGACTAATGGAATGGCTTTGATAGGCTTGATCTGCGCGGCGTTTTTCTCTATCTGCTGCAGTTAACGCTACTTTGGCTAAGTCTGATGATTTTTGATTTTCTAGCACTTGTTTTTTACTTTGGATCCTTTGCCTATCTAACTCAAACTGCAATCTTTGTAAGCTAGATTGCTCTTGTTTAAGTTGATTGGATAACTCTGGGCTATCTATAGTAGCCAATGTTTGGCCTTTTAATACTGTGTCGCCCGCGTCTACTAAAAAAGTAATAGTGCCTTGAGCTGGGCTATACAGCTTGGGACTTATTGCTGCTACAACACGCCCTTGAATAGACAGATCACGAACAAAATCGCCACGTTTAACTGTACCAATACGAATACGCTCAGCCGATATTGAAATTGAAGAGTCAGACCAACGAGAAAAATAGGGATAAAGCATGATGAGAGAAATCAGTAGTGCTAAAAATAGCAATCCGAATAGCGCATAGGTTTTGGCTGATTTTTTTGGGACGCTAACAGTGTCTTGAGCACTGGTGTCAGTGATTTTCAATTACATTCCTTGAAAGTGAAACAACTAAGGTAATAACCATCTGCTGAAATTTTCTTCTAGGGTAAAATAGTTATACAGTTGTGTCTATACCCATAAATATCCGAGACCATAATCATAAGTAACAATGATGCTTGTGTATAACAGCGTTAATCGCTAACTTTCAGTTATTAACAATTTTGTGACATTGATTATGCCTACTGAAAAACAAAAACACTATTCAACTTGTACCTTATGTGAGGCCATGTGTGGCATAGAAGTTACCACTCAAGAAAGAGACATATTATCGATTGTTGGTGACAAACTAAATCCTTTCAGTGAAGGACACGTTTGCCCTAAAGCGATGGCATTAAAGGATTTATATGAAGATCCTGAACGTATTCGCACACCTCTTGAGAAAATAGCGGATGGAAATGGGTGGCAGGAAGTCTCTTGGGATTATGCATTAGACAAAGTGGCAAGTAGCCTGTTTGAGGTACAGCAAAAACATGGAACTGAATCTGTTGCTACTTATCTTGGTAATCCTAATGCCCATAATATGGGCTCGATTTTATTCGGACCCTATTTTTACCGGGCTTTAAAATCACATAATCGATATTCAGCCACATCAGTTGATCAACTGCCTCACCATATTGTGAGTCGTCAATTATTTGGGCATCAGTCACAAATTCCCATTCCTGACATTGACCATACCCAACACTTTATGATTATTGGCGGTAATCCGTTGGCCTCCAATGGCAGCATAATGACTGTGCCACATATAAAACGTCGATTAAAAGCGATTCAAGCTCGTGGCGGTAAAGTGGTAGTGATTGATCCTAAGAAGTCAGAAACTGCTGATATGAGTAGTGAACATCACTTTATCAAACCGGGCACCGACGCTCTTTTGATGTTAGCGATGATCCATACATTATTTGATAAACAACTTGTTGATGCCGATGAATTATTAAACTTTGCTGCTGATTTATTAGAGGTTGAAAAATACGTGGCGGACTATCCGCCCAAACGAGTTGCTAATCTAATAGGCATGAGTGAAGCTCAGATTATTGGTTTAGTTGGATCTTTCTGCGCTGCAGGGCCTGCTGTATGTTACGGCCGAATGGGCGCCAGTGTGCAAGCCTTTGGTACTCTTACTCAATATTTGATCATGTTGTTTAACATGCTTACGGGCAATTTAGACAGACAAGGTGGCATGATGTTTACTCAGCCTGCGGCAGATTTTTTACCTCATTCTGGTAGAGGCTCAATCGGTAATTTTCATTCACGAGTTCGTAATTTGCCTGCTTTTGCGGGTGAATTTCCGGTATCAGCTTTAGCTGAAGAAATAATCACCGAAGGCGAAGGGCAAATCAAAGCTATGGTAATTGGGGCAGGTAATCCCATTTTGACTACGCCAAATGGTCAGCAATTAGATAAAGCCTTTGAAAACTTAAACTTTGTTGTAGCAGTGGATTTTTACATCACAGAAACTTCACGTCATGCGAACATTATTTTACCGCCGGTTACCTCATTAGAGCGGGATCACTACGATATCGTTTTCCATAATTTTGCGGTAAGAAACAGCTCAAAATTTTCCCCTGCTATTTTTCCTGCCGCCGAAACAAGTAAAACTGATTGGCAAATATACCTTGGTTTAGCTGAGCGTTTAGATGCGTTGAATGGGTTACCCACAGATAGATATCAAACACTTTGGCAAAAGGAGCCTAAAGGAGTAGTGGATGACTTACTTAAAAGTGGCCGTTATCGTCATGAAGGTGAGGTGTTGAGCGTAGATCTTTTATTAAAGAAACCACATGGCATTGATCTTGGTCCGCTACAGCCCGATTTACCCGAAGCTATTTATCACAACGATAAAAAAATCAATTTAAGTTTTGACTATTTTATGGGCGACTTAGTGCGATTAGATAAACACTTCTTTGCTTCTGAGTTTTCTACATCAGGGCAGTCTGCTGATGATAGCTTGCAGTTGATTGGTCGTAGGCACCTTAAAACCAATAATTCTTGGTTACACAATAGTAAACGTATGGTGAAAGGTACAAATAACGGTCAGTCTAGGTGTACTGCACAAATTCATCCAGATGATGCGAGTAAACATAATATTCAAGATCAACAGATGATCACAGTCACATCTAGGGTCGGTAAAGTCTCGTTGCCTGTAGAAATCACCGAAAAAATTATGCCTGGAGTTATTTCGATCCCTCACGGTTGGGGACACAATAAAAAAGGTAGTCAGTGGCAAACTGCTGAGCAACATGCTGGAGTGAGTGTCAACGACCTAACCGATGAAATGGTGTTAGATGAGTTATCCGGTAATGCAGTACTAAATGGTGTGCCGGTAACGATTGCAGCTGCCTAGACACTTATGCCAATCCGTATAAAGAATTGGTATTTAAAGCCAAACATAAAAAAGCCCGGTTAATTACCGGGCTATTTATTAAATTAAAGATTTATCTATTTCTACCCATTTGGTCATGACTACTGACCCAATGGCCAGCAATAACTGCACATCCTAGTGAAATATCACCTGCAAGTACTGTTGCTGCTACAATTTCTGCAAATTTCTCGGCTTTGCCTTTGCCAACACATCCTAACATTTGTAAACATTCGTTCTGTGTCGGTAGACCTGTACCGCCACCAAATGTAGCCACAATAAGCGATGGTAGCGTGACCGACATATAGAGATCACCGTTATCTAATAATTCATGTGACAACATACCTGCGTGAGATTCCACAACGTTTGCTTCATCTTGACCCGTCGCAATATATAAAGAAGCGATGCCATTGGCTGAGTGTGGACCGTTGTATGCTGCACCGGCCATTTGTGCACCAGTGTTAGCTAATACTGAAGCACCAGCAAGCATTTTTGTATCGACTTTCATGACGCGAGCTAGTACTTCTTTTTTAAGTACGACTTCAGCAATCACCCGTTTACCTCTTGAGTGCAGCATGTTGAGGTGAGAGTGTTTTTTGTCTGTGTCCATATTACCGGACAACATATACATACAAGGGATAGGCGAATTGGCTTTGATCCATTCACAGGCCATTAAGGTTGCCTTGCCCACCATGTTTTGCCCAGCTGCATCGCCTGTGGTGTAATTAAAACGCAAGTATTTGGTCTTAGATACTGACCACTGTTGAATATGCTCGAGTTTACCTATGCTAGTGGTGGTTTCTGCGGCTGCTTTAATTTTGTCAAAATTTTCGTCTACCCAATGACCAAAATCTCTCGCTTCTCGAGCATCGTTAAAAATGAAAGCGGGAGCCCGTTGCATAAAACCTTCAACAACAGTGGTTTTAACACCGCCACATTCGTTGATCACACGCATTCCACGGCTATAACTAGCAACCAATGTGCCTTCAGTTGTCGCTAGAGGTACATAAAACTCACCCTTAGCATGCTCACCGTTAATGAGCACCGGACCTGCCACGCCAACTGGCATTTGCACTATGCCAATAAAATTTTCAATATTGCCAGGTAATACCGCTGGATCGATACTAAATTGGCCAGTATGGATTAGGTCTGCGCCCGTTTTTTGTTTGATAAACTCTCTGCGGACTTCGGCCATTTCACTAGTATGGTCATTTTCTGAATTTCGTGGGATGCGAGTATCATCACTCATTAGATATTCCTTCTATTTTATCGTGTGACATAAATACAAAATGTACGGCTTTAATTACATTTAATATTCACACGGTTAGCTATAGATGACAAAGGAAATGTGAAGGCTAGAACCAATTAATTAACATTTTGTTAATTAATTGGACAGCTTGGCTTTGGTGCGGTTATTGGTATCTCGACTATTTTTTATTACTTCATCGCCTAAGGGCATAGCTGTGGTTTTTGCCATGCGGTCATATAGTAATACATTAACGGTTGCCGCTAAGTTCATGCAGCCAACCGTTGGGATATATACTAGGTGATCACATTGGTCGACAACATCTTGTTCAATAGATCCATCTTCTGGACCGAAGATATATAAGGCTTGTTCTGGATGCTCAAAAAGAGGTAAAGGCGTAGCACCTTCTACCAGTTCTACCGCTACTTTAGTCAGGTGTTTGTCCTTTATGGGATCAATTACGGCGTCTACATGAGTAACCGATATTTTGAGGTGTGCATTTTTAGTATCTGTGCTGAAAGCTTTGGCTCTTGCATAACGCTCACCTGTATAACGGATACTTAGTGCTTGATAACAACCGGCTGCACGGAGAATACTACCCATGTTTTGTGGGCTTTTGGGATTAATAATGGCTATATGTGTTGGCAATTTAATTTCCCAGTATATTGTCAATGTTAATGAGTTCTTGTTGCGTAAATTCTAAGTTGTCTAAAGCCGCCACACAGTCTTCAATTTGACTGACTTTACTCGCACCAATAATAGCGCTAGTGACAGCTTGATTATTAAGCACCCAAGCTACCGCCATTTGCGCAAGAGATTGTCCTCTTTGCATGGCAAGCTCATTAAGTTGCATCACTTTGGCTACTTTTTCTTGGCTGATATTGTCTTCAGTCAAATAAATCTGTTCACTACGTGATGCCCGTGAACCTTGAGGTACACCTTTAAGGTACTTATTGGTTAAAAAACCTTGTGCCAATGGAGAAAACACAATTGAACCAACACCTTCTTCCAATAACACGTCGCTCAAGCCGTCTTCTATCCACCGGTCAAACATATTATAACTAGGTTGATGAATAAGCAGTGGGGTGCTTAAATCTTGTAATATACGTATGGCCTGTTTGGTATGCACCGGAGAATAACTAGAAATCCCCGCATACAAAGCGCGACCGGATCGAACAATATAATCTAACGCCTGCATTGTTTCTTCAAGAGGGGTTTCAGGGTCATAACAGTGTGAATAAAACACGTCAAAATAATCTAGCCCTGTACGTTTTAAACTTTGGTCGCAGCTAGCTATTAAATATTTCCTTGAACCGCCAATACCATAAGGGCCAGCCCACATATCGTATCCCGCCTTACTGGAGACCAGCATTTCATCTCTATAAGGCTTAAAGCTTTTTGCCATAACCTGACCAAAAGTAGACTCTGCAGAACCAAAAGGAGGGCCATAATTGTTGGCTAAATCAAAGTGATTAATGCCTAAATCAAAAGCACGGTGCAGCATGTTTTGAGCATTTTTAGGCGAGTCTACAGCACCAAAGTTCTGCCATAACCCTAACGATAATGAAGGTAATTTAAGACCACTGTTACCGCATCGGTTATAAGACATATTTGAATATCTATTACTTGCTGCTAAATATCGTGGGTTAGGGTCGTTTTGTATCATTAATAGTTACACAGAATAAAATTTGCGTTAGCCTAAACCAAAGCAAACTAATTCTCAATTTACCTTGTGAAAAAGCTTAAATGAATACGAATTCAAGCTTTTTGTGTTTAATAAAATAAAGGAGTAACGGATGAAATTTGATTTATTTCTTAAGTCGATGGATATGGGACACTGCCATGATCAAAAGCAACGTGAAGCATTGTTTGATTTAGTCTTATTTTTGATTGTTGCTGATGGCGTGATCACCGAGCAAGAATCTGAGTTTATGCACAAATGGCTCGATACCATTGAGTGGAATGCAGATGTAAGTAAAGAAGAATATTACACCACCACATTGCTAAAATGTTATGCCGCAATTAAAACTGACACGGTAGAAGATTATCTAATCCACAGAGCCAAGTTGTTGATTGATGAAGACATGAAACAACAAGCTATGCGGTTAGTCAGAGAAGTTGCTATCGCCGATGATGAACTAGATGCTGCAGAACAACAGGCGATTGACCTATTGTCTGAGCTGCTAGAGAAATAACGTTAATTTATTGACCAAAAGTTTAGCGCTTGTTGTTTTTTCTAGGAAAAGCCTTTAACCAAAAAGCTAACTCAAACATAAAACCAATGATCAAAAATACAATTAATGTTGAAGTGTTGCCAATGCTGTAAAAGTAAATGGCGGCTATGGCTAATAGAGGTAAAACAACCCATCGACTTAATTTAATCATATGTAGTCTCCATATTTCTAGATGCTGATGACACGGTTGATCATCCGTTTGCTATTAGTGATCATATCGGTGGTTTTTGCTCTGAGTTTAAGCAGTAGCAAGTAGGCAAGAGGCACTAACACTAAACTGGTTAAGGTAGAAAATATCAACCCCCCTATAATCGAAATTGCCATAGGTGAATAGGGTGGACCATCACCTCCTAAACGGGTACTACCAAAAGCAAGGGGTACTAAACCTAATACAGTAGTAGCTACCGTCATCAGTATAGGTCTGACTCGGTTTAAGCAAGCTTCGATGATGGCCGGTTGCACCGCGTACCCTATATTGATCAGTTGGTTTATCCTGTCCACCAGCACAATGCCATTGTTCACCACTATGCCCATGAGTATTAACATGCCAATCATACTCATAATTGACATAGGTAAGCCGGCTGCAAACAACGCCCAAAACACTCCGGTCATAGAAAATAGCAATGAAGTTATCACAGCTGTTGGCAACAGTAATGACTCAAACAAGGCCGCCATAACAATGTAAATCATAATTAAGGCCAGTAACATATTGGTTTGCATGGCACTTTCGTTTTGATTTTGGCGTTCAATACTGCCATCAAATGTCCAATCGTAACCTGTAGGCAATTTTATGTGTTGCATCACACCTTCAATACTTTTTTGGGCATCTTCTAGGGTAAAGCCATCTTGTAAATTGCCGCCAATAGTTATGGAGGTTTGACGATAGCTGCGGTTAATTTCTGAAAGCCTTGGTTTAACGGTTAATTCAGCAATCATATCTAGTGTGACATTTTGGCTTGATATACGTGTGATAGTTAAGTTTTTTAGTGCCTCTACTGAATTTTGGAGTGCTTGATCGTACATTAGACGTATACCCACTTCGCCGGTGTCACCGTGACGAAACGTGCGCAGATTAGCACCCCGTAATGCGGTAGCAACAACTTGCGAAATATCTTTGGTATTTAGCCCAAAACGAAACGCTTTTTCCCTATCTATAACTACTTGTAATTCCTGCTTTTGTCGACTGGTATCAGTTTTGACGTCTGACAGCCCTTCAACATTAGTCAGAATCGGAACTATTTGTTTAGCGATTTGGGCAAGTCTTTCTGAAGAGTCGCCCATTATGGTCATTTGGATGCCACCACCATTGCCTTGATCCCATTGGAACGAAGGTTTAGCCCTTACAAAGCTGGGTAGGCTTTCGCTGATTAGTTTTTTCACTTCTGATTGTGACACGGGTAAATCATCTATAAGGGTAATACCCGAAACAGCAAACCCAGCTGTGTAATAGGTATATACCTGTTTGATATGAAATTTCTCTTGATTGGCGTAGAGGTACTTTTCCATTTTAGTAACGGTTTTTTCTACTTCTTCCAAACTAAAACTACCTTGAATGTCGTAGTTCATCCATACTCGATTTTGATCGTTGTCGTTATCATCATCACTAGTAACGTACTGCATCGGCAGCGCGGTACTCGCTAAGATTAAAATTGCAATTAGGCTGGTTTTTCCTTGGTTTTTAAGAGACCAAGAAAGAATACCTTTATACCAAGTTGCAATTTTACCGAGAGCTTTTGGTTGATTGTTCCTAACGTTTTTAGTTGCCTTAGATTTGATTTTGGTAGAGAGCAGGGGGATCAAAGTTTGAGAGATCAATAACGAAGCAAACAATGATATACAAATGGCAATAGCAACATGCTCTAGAAAAACAGTGACGTTAACCTTGGCTCCAACAATATTAGGTAAAAAAACAATAGCAGTAGTGATCGTTCCAGCGATAACCGCCAAACTTACTTTGCCTACTCCTGCTTTTGTGGCGGCAATCACATCAGGGTTATTTTCTTTTTCCTGTTCGATACTTTCTGTGACCACCACAGCATTATCCACCAACATACCTACCGCTAACATCAGCCCCATCATGGATAAAATATTAATGGTATAACCCATCATGTACATGCAGCCTAGAGTTATACAAATACTAAAAGGCACTGATAAAACAACCAATAAGGTACTGGTTACATTGCGTAAAAAAGCGTAAAGCACAAGAAGCGATAATAACGCACCGATCATGCCCGCATTGAGCAAATCGGAAAGAGATTCAGTTACGCTTTCCGCTTCATTTTCCATTATAAATAAGTGGATACCGTTAAACGCTGGATTTGAATTCGCATCATCAATAACTTTTAACACTTCGCTGGATACTTCAACCATATTACTGGTCGACTCGCGATAAATGTTAAAGCCAACTGCAAAGGACTGATCCAGATGACGCCCTTCAGTACGTTGTGGTTTTTCGTATTGAACCAAGGCTATATCGCTAAGGCGTACACCTTTTTTAACCATCATGTCGCGAATTTCCTGCAAGCTAGTAAACTCTCCCTGAGGGTTAACTGTGATTTTTTGCTGAATATCTGAGTCAACAAAACTGCCAGCAGTAAGTGAAAAGTTGGCGTTACTTAAAGAATTGGCTAGTTCGTTGGTGTTGACTTGTAGTGCTGCCATCAGTTGTTGGTCTAAACGAATGGATATTTGTTTTTTGGTAACGCCGTACAGTTCGACTTTAGACACTCCAGCCACTCTTTCGATAGGGCGTTTTAAATTACGATCAAGTAAATCGTAGGCGCTTGATAAGTCTCGATCGCTGGATACTCGCATAGAAAAAATAGGCATGTCGTTGGTGTTAAATTGATAAACCAACACTCGTTCTACATCAGAGGGTAATTCAGCTCGTATGGCGTCTATTTTTTCTCGAGCCTCAATGCCTTTGGCTTTGAGGTTTTCATCCCAGGCAAATTGCAACTGGATTTCAGCACCATCCTCAGAGGAACGTGAACGTAATCGTTTAATGCCAGACATAGTTGCTAAGGCTTCTTCCACTGGCCGGGTGATCATTTTTTCAACTTCCACTGGCGTGGCATCATTGTATGGAATACGAATAGCAATTTCAGGGATATCAATGCTGGGAAATTTTTCTAGGGGCAATAACTGGCTAGATAAAATGCCAAATACCAACATCGATATAAACAACATCATAATGGTGACTGGGCGTCGTATCGCAAAATCCGCTAATGCAGAACCTGCGCTTTGGAACTTATCCATGAACTGTCTCCCCATCATCAGTTTTTGTCGGCAAAGCATCTGCTTGATTTTCAAACTGCTTGCGGTCAAATAAACTGTAGATCACAGGGATAAAAAATAACGTAAGTAAAGTGGCAAAGAGCAAGCCATAAATAACAGTGACTGCCATAGGCGTGCGAATTTCAGCGCCTTCGCCTAACCCTATTGCCATAGGTAATAAACCTAATGAGGTAGTCAGTGTGGTCATAAGAATTGGACGTAGGCGACTTTGTGCTGCTTCGATAATAGCTGTGGTTTTTTCAATTCCTGATGCACGCAACTGGTTAATTCGATCAATTAACACTATGGCATTATTCACTACAATTCCCGCCAACATAATTAACCCTATAAATACCACTACGCTAATATTAGTGCCCGATAAGTACAATCCATAGATAGAACCGGCACAGGCCAAAGGCACAGTTAATAAAATCAGCAAAGGGTGTAACAATGACTCAAATTGTGAAGCCATAACTAGATACACTAAAAATATCGCCAGGGCTAAAGCAAACTGTAAAGACTGAAAACTGTTTTGCATTTCTTCATTCTGTCCGGCTATTTTAGCTTGCATGTTAAGAGGTAATTTCAAAGAGTCGATATGTTGTTGCACTGCTACTACTGCTTCATTTAGATCTCCATAATTCAAATTGGCCGAGACCACAGCAACACGTTCCTGACCTATTCGGGTGATTTCACTTGGACCAATTGACATACTTATATCTGCTACGGCTGCCAAAGGAATAGCTTGGCTAGCCCCTGGATTAACGATCATTTGTCCAATGTCAGCAATGGAATCCCGTTGCGATTCCATGGTTCTCACTAAAATATCGACTTTTCTGTCTTCAATACTGTATTTAGTTGCTACTTCACCGCCAATTTCTGCAGACAGAAGTTTAGATACATCTGGAGCATTGATACCAAGTTGTGCCAGTTTTCCATGGTCGAATTTAATTTTGAGTTCTGGATTACCTGATTGTAATGAGGACTTTACATCGGCGAAGCGTTTATCACCTTGCATAATGGCCTGTAATTTTTGGCTATATTTAGTCAAGTCTTCAAGATCAAAACCTATGATTTGTACCGCTAATGGGGTCGCAAAAGTAAACAATGCTGGTTTACCAAACTTACTCTGAATCCCCGCTTGTTTTGACAAATAAGTGCGCATTTTGTCCATCACTATTTGAGTTGCCTGAGCCGAACTAGTGGTTTGCATCACTACATTTAGCTTGCCCCAATATTCACCACCTTGACTGGCTGATACATTCATTAAACTCCCCGTTCCAGCTAAGGCATAAGTGCGCTCTACACCTTCCAGCTCAGTAGTAAAAATGCCTAAGTCTGCAATCACTTGGTCGGTATTTTCTAATTGTGAACCTGTGGGTAAAGTGATCTCTACAAAAAACTCACCTTGCGACATATCGGGGATCAGTTCCATGCCAAGTTTTGGTAATAACAACACTGAAGCTAATGAAACGGTTACTACTGCTGTTAAAACCAAGATACGAATACCTAACGCTTGTTTGAGTGCTGCCAAGTAAGCCTTTTCGATTTGTTTGAAACTTTTATCGAACACCCATAATAATGGTCGAAATAAGGTTCCCAAGACTTTGCTTAACAGTCTGAATAACAAAATAATGATGGAGCTGATAACAAAGGGAATAAAATGGAAAAGCAATTGAACTAACCAATAAAGCGGCAGAGTTACATAATGAAAAAACCAGCCCATTTTTGTGGTTGGAAGTGTTTTTTCGGGGCTTTCACCTAAGTCTAGGTTTGGTTTATTGTTTGGTGCATCAGTTGATTTTTCTCTTGCGGCCAACATAGGTATTAAAGTCAGTGCCACAACTAAGGATGCAGCCAATGCAAAGGTCACAGTTAAGGCCTGATCACTAAACAACTGGCCAGCAATTCCCTCAACAAAAACTAATGGAAAAAATACTGCCATGGTTGTTAATGTTGAGGCGATGATGGCCATAGATACTTCTTTGGTGCCTATAACTGCAGCCTGTTTATAATCTTTAGTGGTCGCTTTATGGCGAGCTATGTTTTCTAACACTACTATGCTGTTATCTACAAGTAGTCCAATGGCTAGCGCAATCCCCCCTAAACTCATGATATTTAAACTAATATTATTGCCATACATAAGATTAAAGGTTGCAATAATAGAGACAGGAATGGAGATGGAAATTATTAAGGTTGGCCAAATATTTTTTAAAAATAAATACAACACCAGCATAGCCAGCAAACCACCGATAATGGCTGCAGTTTTTACCTCATTAATAGCATTAGCGATAAACCTGGACTGATCATAGACCAACTGTAACTGGTATTGGCTAGGAATGTTTTCTTGCATCTGTGCAATACGAAACTGGATGTTTTCAGCAACTTGCACTGTATTTGCATCACCTTCTTTATAAATCGCTATTTCTACACCTTCATATCCATTAAAACGGTTCATAGAGGTAGGTTCTTTGTGAGAATCTTGCACTGTTGCAATGTCACCTAAACGAATATTTCTACCCTCGCGATTAGCGATAAATAAAGTGCGTATATCGTCTAAACTTTGAAATTGGTTTAAGGTGCGTACCAAATACTCTTGAGAGCCGTCTTTTACCCGGCCGCCAGAGGAATTTACATTTTCGTCTTTTAAACGTTTAATGACTTCATTAACTGAAATATTCAGTTGGCTGGTTTTTTGTTGATCTACCAATACCTGAATTTCATTTTCTAAACCGCCACCTACTTTGACTGAAGCCACGCCTTCCACAGATTCGAGTTGTCGCTTGACTTGCTCTTCAGCGTAGATCCGCAAGGCTTTAATACCTTGGTCGCTTAATGCTACTTGCTGGTTATTTTTTGTTTTGTCGGGATCTTCAGTTGTTATGGGTTTTGCGCCTCCTAAGCCAAATCGCATAACCGGATCTAAGCTAGGATTAAAGCGTAACAATAATGGCTTTTTGATATCTAAAGGCAATTGTAAAGTGTCTAGTTTTTCACGTACTTCAAGACTGGCTAAGTCCATGTCTGTGCCCCACTCAAACTCGAGTAACACATCAGATTGACCCGCTTTAGAGGTTGATATTACGGTGCGCACACCTTTGACTACACCTATAGTCTCTTCAATGGGTTTGGATACTAGTTGTTCAATTTCCCCTGGTGCTGCGCCAACATAATCGGTGCGAATAGTCAGGGTAGGGTAGGACAATTCTGGTAACAAGTTTATCGCCAAACGGGACAGTGAAACCATACCAAATAAAATAATCGCGAAAGTAAACATCCATACAGTAACGGGCCGTTTTACAGCAATATCAACAATATTCATAACGCACCTTAACCCTTAGCAGCATGACTTGAGGGTTTCTGTGCCAGTTCTAAAGGCTCAACCTCATCATTAATTATTTCAACTGGTGCTTCATCCCTAAGGTTTTGATGGCCAGTAATCACTACTTGTTCTGTACCTAATAAACCGCTTAATATCTCCACAAATTCGCCTTCTTGATAACCCACAGTCACGGCCTTTTTACTTGCAATACCGTCTTTAACTACAAATACATTGACGCTATCGTCTATGGCAAGTAAGGCTTTACGTGGAAGCAATACCACGTTTTGTTTAGTGTCGTAATTCAATTTAACCTGGGCAAACATACCTGATTTGAGTAAATTTTCTGGATTAGGCACTCGTAATGTGACTTTAAAAGTCCCCGTCTTAGCATCAATTACTGGGCTAATACGTTCAACAAAAGCATGGCTCTCACTACCATCAAAAGCGGCTAGATTAAGAGAGGCCTGTTGTTCTTTATGTACTTTAGATAATTCTTTCTCAGGTAAATATACTATTCCATAGAGTTCTTTTTGCTGAACTATATGAAACATTCTTTCACGTTGAAAAGATTCACTTAGATTACCTACTTTGGCATTTCGCTCAGCGATAAAGCCAGATATAGGTGCAGTGATCGTGGCTTCTTGTAAGTCTAATTCAGCTAAAGACAGAGTTGCTTTGGCTGATTCATATTGAGCTGTGAGCTTATCGTAGGTATCGTCACTGACCAATTTTTTATTATATACCTTATTAATTTTTGCTAATTCTTTTTCAACCCCAACTAAATCAGCCTTTGCTCGATCTAAATTTAAGTGGTAACGACGGGGCTCAATTTGCGCAAGCACTTGGCCTTTTTCAACATAATCCCCTTCTTCAACATAAATATGTTCGATGATCCCAGAAGCTCTTGGTACTACAAATGCCTCTTCTTTTGCTTCCAAAATAGCAGTAGTCGCGTAATTTGAAGAAATATTACCTAGCGACAATGGGGCAACTTCTACAGGGACCGATATTACTAGTGTTTCTTGGTCGTCTAAGGCTTCGGCTTCACCACAGCTACTAAGTAGGCTAACGGATAGTAGAATTGGCAATATCATTAGTAATTTGAGGCCAACCTTTTTATTTATTATTGTTTCCATTTTTGGTTCCCTGAAAAGCAAGTTTAAAGTTAATAGTGAAAATGTGTATCTGA
>TARA_R110002153_G_scaffold45929_11_pt1 | contig 30909 bp, 26 predicted proteins | sample TARA_R110002153 | Tara Oceans TARA_R110002153 (sample SAMEA4398193) | marine metagenome | biome: Polar Biome; feature: [SRF] surface water layer (ENVO:00010504); material: water (ENVO:00002006), including particulate matter (ENVO:01000060) such as... | depth 5 m | reverse complement strand
ACTACTACTACTACTACTACCACTAACGAGATTCACCCTTCTACTCTCGTATTTCACCGCAATGAGATAACCATCTCAGCTATCTACAAGGACACTATAACATTGCCAGTTTCCATCGTTGAGGAACTCATCATGGACACGCCAGCCATAGGCTGTGAGAAGTCTTATCGCTTGTTCCAAGATGAGTATGGCTATTCCCTACAGAAGCTATCAGGATCTAAGCTAGTCGCAGCATTCACTATTGCCAGCTAATCAACCCACTAGGGGGGGCAATGCCCCCCCCTTTCAACTACAAACCATATAAAACCATGTTATCCATTAAAAAACAGAAAACCGTCACATCCCTCCTTAAACAGCTTAGTAAAAAAAGCGTAGTTTCCCCCCGCCATCTAGAGTTTGAATCCTTCACCGCTTATTCTGAGGATGAAGGCGGGGGATATGGCGCGATAGTTAACGCATATTCAAAAAATGAGATGACCATATCGTTTTACTGTGAGTTGAAAGCTGGAGATGGGAAAACTTGCATAGGCGAAATTTTGGTATTTGATGATGATCCCATGCGACCGATTCTTGAATTGTCAGAATTTAAAATTCTTATGTCTTATGTCTTGAAAAACGTTCATAGCGTATTCGCTGAAAGAATCATTGAAAATCTTTAATTCCAACCATTACAAAAAAATGACCATCCAAGAAAAAATTGATCTAGCAGATTCTAACGGTTTCACTATCTACGCTCGCTATCTCAGACAGCAGCTAGAGAGAATGGATTCCTAACAGTTTCTAACACCCCGCCCCCGAAAAGGGGGTAGGGGTTTTTTTGAATTTTCTAACAGGTTTTCTAACAGATCTAACGGGGTAGGGGGTTCACTCACACAATAATACAGATTTCGCATTATAAGGTATCGCAAAGCCCATCGCAGCGAAGACCCCCCACCCTATTAATAAGAAAAAAAAACAAACCCCAACAATCGAAAAGTGTTTCCTAAAAATGTGGCGACCCCCCCATCAAACCAGAAAAAAACAAAAAACAGTTAACAATCGAAAAGCAAAACCTAAAAATGTGGCGACCCTCTTTTGAAAATAGGCATTTTCATCGAATTCGCGACGAAAATCCCGATTTCCCACGACAAAGGAGAAGAAATCGTGTAATATTCATTGATGGCAACGGTAATAACAGGAGAGGACTTAAGATTATTCTTTATGAATCCATCTTGGGGCGAGCATGGGACATCGCCAGTCGAGATCGGGGCAATAAAGGTTAGCGTAAGTTTTTCAGCAGACTACGCTAATGACTCTTCATTTACAAAGAGTAGAATAAAACCTCAAAAAAGATCAGGCACTATATCTATGAGTGTTCCTCTCACCCTAGCAAACTTTGAGTTTGTAAACGCTATGCGTTTACAGGAAAGTGCGCCTACTATCTGGCCTTCGATATATCAGTCTAGCGTGGAATATCTCGGCCTTATCTGCCGCAAAATCTCTTACTCTTTAGTAGAAGATGCCCTAGTCGTGGCGGAAATCTCGTTCGATTTCAACAATATACAACATGCTGCCGCGATCTATCCAGGCTTTCAGATCCAAGACAGATTTGGCCCAACTGGTAACTTTGTCAGCCTTATTTATCTCGTCGATTTGTCTTCTGCGGAAAACGCGCTAAACATATCCACAAGCACATTAACCTTGACTGATATGTATGCCGAGGAGAATAACAGCTCGCGCAACATTTCGGAATATACCATCGATTCTATTGGCTTAGACTTTAATCTTGAATACCAAGTCGCGAAAAAAATTGGAAGTTTATTGCCGCGAAAGATAATTTTAACCAGCAGCGAGGTTGATATGTCTGTCACAATGCCTTTGCTTGAAGAGCAGTCTCAAATCAATTACCTTGCTAGGTATGACGGAGATGATCTCGGCATTTCTAATGTAACCTTCAAACTAGATGTCTTATTTCGGGACATAGAAGAAACCCCCGTAACATCATTGATAAGCTTGAATGCCACCCTCTTGGGTATCGAGTCTCAAATAAACTCTTTCAATGTTCCACAAGGGAGCATGACACTAAAACAAAAAATAAAATAAACATGAGCAAAAACAACTCTCCTAGCAACAAATCAACAGCAACGGAGATCTTAGATTCCATTTATGAAATCAAGGTAAAATTTAAACCTCGTAAATTCAAATTCGACCAAAAGCAGCACGATCTGCTAAACTTAGTCGAAGAAGATAGAAACAAAGTAATCTTTGTATCAGGAGCGGCAGGAAGCTCCAAAACTTATCTAGCAGTATATTCGGCACTATTAGATATGCAAAAAACACCTCTAGACAACAGAAAGGATATCCTTTATGTTAGGAGCGTTATTGAATCTGCTTCAAAGTCTATGGGCGCGTTGCCTGGAACTCTTGAGGACAAATTCTCCCCATTTTTGATTCCCCTTGAGGAAAAGCTGAACGAGATGCTATATCGTCAAGATGTAACTCGATTAAAAAACGAAAAAGCGATAGACGCGATCCCAGTAAACTTCCTTCGTGGTTCGAGCTGGAATGACAAGTTTATTATCGTGGATGAAGCGCAAAACTTAGACAAGTCAGAACTCGTCACTCTCCTAACAAGAATAGGAGAAAATTCCAAACTAATTATATGCGGCGATCCGTCTCAAAGTGACATTGGACTTAAGAGTGGATTTCAACCTATGTTTGACTTGTTCGATACTGAACTGAGTCGCGAGAAAGGCATCCAAACCTTCAAGTTTGGCGACAGTAACATCTACAGAAGCGAAATCGTCAAATTCATCGTTAAAACGTTGAAAAACGGTTAAAACGCACATTTGTCAATAAAAAAATGAAATAAATGTAAAAAAGAGTGTAACATTTTTCTGGTGGAGTCTAACATATAGTATATGAATAAGATTTATTGTCAGAATTGCGGAAAAGCAAACGAGTATCGCTCACTACCTACAAAGTTTTGTGGGAAGTGCGGTAACGATATGTCCAAACTTTTAACAGACGATAGCGACACGGTTAATAGCCCTGTCGCTACTCGTCCGTCTACGAGGAACCCTTCTTCAGAGCCAGCTTCTCAACCCTTCCAAAGAAGAAGAAAAGATAGGGACAAAAAGGTAAGCGGCGAATTGGACAATTCATACGACTCAGACGTAGAAGAAATTGACATCGACTCGTTAGACTTGGGAGGGGTCACTGCTGTAAACAGCGACGACATAAGAAGCGAATCCTCTGCATTTTCTTTAAACATCGGTATTCCAACGCAGGAACCTACCGAAACACCTAAAGAATCTTAATATATATGTCAGAAGAAAAAAAGAAAACCTACGAAGAAATGTCATCCGTTGTGGATGAAGAGCTTAGAAAGAGACGAGGCTCTTGGTTCCTAAAAGCGTTAGCTTGGATGGATTATGACGATGTGTGCCAAATTATTCGCGCTCATATTTATAAAAAGTGGGATCAGTGGAAACAAGACAAGCCTTTAGCACCTTGGGTCAACACGATCATAACAAATCAAATAAAAAACATCCTAAGAGATAAATACGGCAATTTTGCAAGACCGTGCTTAAGGTGTGACTTTAACCAAGGGGGAGAAGTTAAATTCGGGGGAGGAACAGTTGAGCTGTGTGGATACACCGCAAGCCAAAGACAATGTAGCGAGTGTCCACTATATGCAAAGTGGGAAAAGACAAAAAAACACGCCTACAATATTAAATTGCCCGTTTCTACCGTCCATCATGACCAAGAGGTATTTAACCGCCCGTCAGAGATCGAGATTACTGAGGAAATTGAGAACAAGCTACACGCAGCTATGAAAAAGGTTCTTACGGATCGTCAATACGACGCTTACGACCTATTAATCATACAAGACTTGGATGAAGAGGTCGCGGCAAAGATGCTAGGGTTTTATTCCAACGAAAGTGCGCGAAAGGCTGGATACAGACAAATTAAAAATTTAAAAAAGATCTTTAAAGAAAAAGCGATAGAAGTTATCGACACTGAAGATATAATCATTTACCCAAGAGGAAGAAGTGGCAGCTAAAAGACTAAATCTCACAGATGAACAGAAAATGTTCCTACAGGACAACTTTGAGGAGTTTCCTGATCTAAACGAGCTAACCAAGAAGTGTTTCGAAGACGATGCGCTAGATGGAAGAAGTAAAGAAGGACGCGCTGTTCGCGCATTCCTACAGAATGAAGGATTGGAGTATAAAACTACTCAGCATGAAAAAGTTGAGGGTATAGAACTCTCAGAAAGCCAAAAAACCTTCATTCTAATGCAAATGGAAGACAGTGGGTTAAGTAGCGTAGCTATTGCCAACTTATTGTTTGAAAGGAAGCTCACGCCTTTATCAAAAGAGACTCGCGAGGTTCTAGCGTTCATGCGCGAGAATGATCCAGAGTATAACAGTGATATCGAAGAGGCGGCAGGAATAAAGTATAGTCCTCCGCAAGCTCTTAGTAGAATCATTAAGAAGATTAAGGATTTCGCGGGAATAGAGATCGACGAGGAAAAGATGAACCGCAATACGCGATTCTGCCTAGAAAAATTAAAAATAAATTTAAACAACAAACGATTCATTTTAATTATGAGCAATACGACGCTAAACTCCGACAGGGAGTTGCTTGAGTCTGAGTTTATACGATTAACGTGGGACAAACCCGATCTGACGGCAGACGAGGTATCTTTATACATCAACTTAGCTAAAGAGTTCGTGATCCTTGAGACATGCTCTAAGCACATCGAGAAGCTGAAGGAAGAATTCGATAAAGTTACAGGAACAGACAAAGAAGGCAAGCTTTCTGTCACGTTATCCGAAATCATTAAAACAAAAGGTGACGAATACCATAAATCGTCATCTCGAATCGAAAGTCTCATTAAGAAGCTTCAAGGTGATCGTGCTAGTCGAATAAAAGACGCGCACAAGACCAACGCGACAATTTTGTCGCTAGTTCAAGCTTTTCAAGAGAAATCAGAACGAGATGTCATGCTCGATATTGCCAACAAGCAGAGAGAAGCTGTTGAGGAAGAAATCAACGCTATGGAGACTATGGATTCGTTTAAATGCCGTATATTAGGAATTGGTAAGGGCGATGTCTTATAAGAATTTCAATTGCTTAGAATGCGGGGAGGAATTTGGTGAATCCAAAAAGCTCCACATGCATTTACGCTCCCACAAGATTATAATGGGGAATTACTACGTCAAACACTACCCTCGAAAGAGTTTGTTTGATGGAGAGCTTATTCCGTTCAAGACTCTTGAGCAATATATGGGATCTTACTTTTTTGACGATGCCGAGAGAGACAAGTGGCTAGAGTCCGCCTCTACAGAAAGAGTTCAAGCTTTTTTACTTAAAACTTTTAAAGATGCTTTTAATAAAAACAATAACGAAGCTTTAACATACAATGATATTGCTTCTAGTAGGCTACCTAGCGTAGAATCTTGCATTAAGACATTTTCCTCTTATGGTTTAATGTGCAAGCAATTAGGAGTCAAGGCAACTTTGTCGAAAAGAATCCCAAGCGACTTCTGGACTGCTGATCTTTCGAAAATGACTATCATGATCGATACTCGCGAGCAAACTCCATTCGTTTACCGAAATTCAATTTCATCAAAGATCGACATTGGCGATTATACCGCTATGGGAGACGACTACGACTATACTTACGTAGACAGAAAGGCGAAGGGCGACTTCATTAGCACTTTGTCAAAAGCAAACTTTGAACGCTTCAAAAAAGAAATGCAACGAGTTAGGGATCTTGAATCCCAGATATACGTAGTTGTAGAAGCGCCAATAAAAGAAATAAAAGAGAGAAAATCTTTCAATAGAAAACAAGCGTCTGTAGAACACATTTTTCATAACATGCGGGAGATTCAAAGAGAGTTTTCTGATGTATGTCAATTCGTTTTCGCGGACAACGTCGAACACGCAAGAGAAATCACCGCAAGAATATTAAAATGCGGCAAGAATATCTGGGGTGTCGATTTACAATATTTTATAAACAATAGATAACAATAGATAACATGTGGGATCAAGGAATTCAAGGGGGACGCAATAGGTTTCCAAACTTTAACAAAGAACTAGCCCAAGTAGACGAATACTTGGAGGAAAACGAAGCGAAGATACTTTTATATAAGTTTCTTTACAGTAATGTGACATTTGCCATTGATTTAATCATGGGTGTGCAGATTTTCCCTTTCCAGCATATCGCTATTAAGGCAATGCTAGAAACCGACTACTTTATGGGGGTTTGGTCGCGGGGGTCTAGCAAAAGCTTCAGTACAGGTATTTTCGCGGCATTTCATGCCATCATGAATCAAGGGGTTCAGATAGGGATTATCTCGAAAACTTTTAGGCAATCAAAAATGATCTTCAAGAAGATTGAAGATATTGCGAAAAACTCTGATGCGAGCTTGTTGAAGCAATGTATAACAAAGGTAGCCAAAAACTCTGACGAATGGGTCATGGAGATTGGAAGAAGCAGGATTTCCGCTTTGCCGTTAGGTGATGGTGAGAAGCTCCGTGGTTTCCGTTTCCACTGCGTTATTATTGATGAGTTCTTACTTATGCCTGAGAAGATTTTCAACGAAGTCATTCTCCCATTCTTGGCGGTTACAGATAACCCACAAGAAAGAAAGCAGTTAGAGGAAGCTGAAGATGAATTGATACGCCTAGGGAAGATGGACGTTAAAGACCGTCACATATGGACTAACAACAAACTCATTACTCTTAGTTCTGCGAGTTACAAATTTGAATACATGTATAAAGTGTATTCCGAATACGAATCTTTAATCACTGGTAACACAGCGGCAAGAGACAAGGTTGCAGAGATGACTAAGACAATCGACTTAGATGACTTGGACGATGATAAGGAGATGGATTCTAACGCGCACAGAACAATCATGCATATTAGTTATGCTTGCATTCCGAAGCAGCTTTACGATCAAAACCTACTTAAGCAGGGTCGCGCAACCATGAGTGACGCTCAGTTTGACCGAGAATTCAACTCTGTGTTTACAGATGACAGCTCTGGTTATTTCAAAATCTCAAAAATGGCCGCTTGCACCTATCCAGAAGGAGAGGGGGAACACTTCGAGATAAAAGGAGATCCCAAGTGCGAATATATCGCTTCCTTTGACCCATCATGGGCAGAAAACGAAAGTTCAGATGATTGGGCTTTGCAAGTATTTAAATTAGATAAGGCTAGTGGCAGAAGAACATTGGTTCACAGCTACGCCGTGCCTGGCGCTAAACTAAAAGCTCATGTGGCTTATTTCTACTATATTCTAACAAATTTCAACATCGTCATGGTCATTGGTGATAAAATGGGTGGAGAGATTTTCATTCAAGCGTGTAATGACAGTTCGTTATTTAAAGCGGCTAACATTAAGCTTGGAGTGATTAGCTCTAAGTTCCTTGATGATAAAAAGCAGCACGTAAGAGCCATGCGTGACTTGAGGAATCAATATAATAAGTCTTCAAGGAAATTTGTCATTTTACGAAGCCCAACATCCAACTGGATCAGGGAAGCTAACGAACTTTTGCAAACAAGCATAGACAGAAGAAGAATTAGATTTGCTAGCACCCCTACAGACAACGCTTGGAGATCAGCGGTTGATAAAAGCATACCTATCGCAAATTTTGAGTTTAAAATCCAAAAAGAAGAAGACAAAGGTCTAAACGATTGCGATGGGAAAGAAGAGGGCGGATCTCTACGAGCAAAGAAGATTGAGTTCTTGGAACACATTGCTGACATGGCAATGTTGACAAAAGCACAATGCTCACTTATTCAGCCAACAACTTCCTCTACAGGACAGCAAAGATTTGATTTACCAGCGACTTTAAGAAAGCAAACTGGGCCTAACAAGACAAGAAAAGACTCCTACTCTGCGATTGTATTGGGCAATTGGGGAACTGATGTCTATTATGACATGATGAAACCCGCAGCAAAATTCAATACTGGATTTACACCGTTCGGGATAAGTTAAAATTGTGACTTGTGTCACTTTCAATTCTACTTTGTGTAACAATTGACAACAAGATAATCATTCAAGATGGCGAAAAAGAAAAGAGCATATACTAAGAAAAATACCGCATATTGGGGAAATAAGTCCGAAGGGGCTAGCATCCCTAACATGATGGCAAGCAGCGATTCCGAAGGTACGGGGCTGTTAGACGCATTTACGATGGGAAACAGTTATGCTGAAATGGGCAAAGCTTCAACAAGGAGCGGATCTGCAAATTCTACATCTAGAAAGAATGCCGCAGCGTTTGACTCTGATTCAAGAAGATTTCAAGCTTTACGTAGCTCAGGAAGTCCACTTTTAGAAAGTGGAGACGGGATCGCAGCCAAAGACGCTATCTTCTTATGTAGAGTAGCTTACTTCAACGTAGCCGCATTCTCAAACTCAGTAGACGTTATGTCTGAGTTTGCTAACACCGAATTTTTCTTATCAGGTGGAACAATCAAAGGGCGCAAGTTCTTTGACGCTTGGTTAAAGAAGGTCGGCATTGAAAACTTTAAGCAGCAATACTTCAGAGAGTATTTCAGAGGAGGAAACATCTTCTGTTATAGAATCGAAGGCGACCTAGACGTTAACGGAGTAAAGACTCTAGCAGAAATGTCAGACTCAACTTCCAGAGCAACTAAGATCCCTGTTAAATACATCATGTTAGACGCATGTAATATCGTGGCAGACAATTCTTTGACATTCGACGGAACCTCATACTCGCAAGTGTTAAGTGAATTTCAAGTCAAAAAATTAAAGAACCCTGCTACAGAACAGGATCAACTAATCTACGATTCCCTTCCTGAAAAAACTAAAAAAGATATCAGAGACGGGAAATTCACATCGGATGGCGTATTTATGCAAATAGATCCGTCTAAGGTTCTAATGTCCTTCTATAAGAAGCAGGACTATGAGGCTTTTGCCGTTCCCTTTGGATACAGAGTTCTTGATGACATTAATGCTAAATTAGAATTAAAAAGAATGGATGCAGCGATTGCGCGTTCCGTCGAAAACGTTATCCTTCTCGTTACAATGGGAGAAAGCGCTAAAGATGGTGGCGCAGGAGTTAACCAAAAGAATGTTGACGCCGTTAGATCGCTTTTCGAAAACGAAAGCGTGGGAAGAGTGTTAGTTTCTGACTATACTACCGAAGCGAGCTTTGTTATCCCTGATCTTAAGAAAGTAATGGGCGCAGATAAGTATGAGGTTCTTAACCAAGATATTAAAGACGGTCTTCAGAACATCATTGTAGGGAAAGAGAACTACAGCAGTACTCAAATGAAAGCTGAAATGTTTTTGGAGAGACTGAAAGAGGCTAGAGCATCTTTCATTAACGATATCATTCAACCAGAAATCAAAAGGCTTTCGAAAGAAGTTGGGTTTAAAAAGGCTCCAATTTTCAAGTTCAAGGACTTAGATTTAACTGATGAAAATACAATGCTTCGTGTTGTTACCAGAATGATCGAATTATCCGTTCTTACTCCAGAGCAAGGCATGGATATTATTCACACTGGCGAATTTCCACAATCTAAAGATCTTAAAAAGGGTCACGAAGAATTCTTCGAAGACAAGAGGAAAGGTTTATACAATCCTATGGTTGGAGGAACCCCTATGTGGACTAATCCAGACACAGGTGTTCAAGATGTTAAAATGGCGAAGCTCAATGCCTCTTTAACTCCAAAGTCAGCCTCTACCGCACCTCCAACAGCAAAAACTGGAGGAGGACAAAAGAAACCTACTGGACAAAAAGCCAAAGGACGCCCAAGTGGAACAGCCGAGAACGCTAAAACAGCTATAGCATCCATAGATGATTTCACAACTACTGTTGACAGTGTATTAAATTTAGAGAAGCTGATTGTTAAGCAAGCGAAGAAAACATTCGACGTTAAGCGACTATCAGAACAACAAAAGAGTGCATGTAGATCGCTTTGCCTCGGAGTTGTTGAAAGCGTAGAGCAATCAGAATGGGTTGCAACCGCATCTTCTTGCGCGAAAGATCCAAAAAACATTTTAAAACTAACAGAGTTAGAAGGTGTGAGAGAAGTAGCTGAAGAACATCAGCTCGACACTTACCCAGCAGCTCTCCTTTATCACTCAATCAAAAAATAAAATTATGTCAGACAAAAGATACAATAATTCAGAAGAGCTTCTTAAACAAGCTTTTAAAGGTATTGAGATGGGAGCAAAAGCGTTGCAGGATTACGCGGACGAACCTTATTTCTCAGATAACAGATACGATTCAATAAGCCCAGCTTTCGACATCTATCTTAAAATTGGAGAAGCTTTATCTTCAGCTCAGTGGGCTAGGAGAGCAAGACAAGAAGACGAAAAATACAAAGCCGCAAAATTAGCTGTAGCAAGTCTTGATGACGTTCCTGTTCCAAGTCAAACAAAGAGTTCATACTCTATTAATGGAAGCTCTATCACTTTAGAGTTTGCATCGTCTGATGACTTAAGCGAGTCTGACACATTACGATATAAAAACTTTGTAGTAGCGTCTATGGGGAATAGCCCCATTTCAGATAGTTCAGCTTTATCGAAAGCTATAACAAGTTTTGAGTCTAACAAAGAGCTTGTGTTGGGTGAATTCAACGAGATCTCTGAAGAGGCAGAGTTACTTCCAATAGGATTTAAAAGTTATCTTTTGGAAACCGCTAAAGCTTCTGGGTCTATCACAGAAAAGGGTGAAGCTCAATTGAATGAAATCCAAGAAGAGCTTCCTTTCATTGAGGCCGAGACAACTATCGGAACAATTTGCGCGAAGACTATCGACACTGGATCAGAAGTATTCTTAAAGCTTGAGGACGGAAGTCTAGCAGAGATTGCAAAGGCAAGCAACATTGAAGTCATGAACGGAGTCTTTATCAGTATTGAAAATGGAAAAGTCACTTCTTTAGACGCTAGAGAAATGATGAAGATCATCAGAGACGCAGAATAAATGAAAAAAGCAGCAGACTTCAAATACCGTGCTAGGTTTTCCCAGCACGTAGCTTTGGCAAACACTTTGGAAACTTGCGTCGAAACTGGCGCAGACGCACTAGACGGTTTTGCTGTTGCGAAAGCAGCAATCAAGAAGTCTCAAAAGGAAATTGAAAAACTATTCCCTGCAAGTGCGAATCTTGACAAAAATTTTGACTTAATCGGTATCCACTATGATGCCGCAGTCGTAAACCACTTCAATAAGTGGGGGCAAGGCATCAGTATGGCCACAGCCCTCAAGCTAAAAGATTTATTCATACACAAACCTAACAATGTCGAGCATGATGAAGTAAAAATCATTGGACACACTGTTAACGCATATTTCTCTGAGCATGGGCTTGGAGGAAAATATTTAACTGATAAAGAAGCGAAAGGTAGGACTGATAGAGTCGATATATCTCTCGCTTCTGTTTTATACCCAAGAGTTGACGAAGAGTTTGTCAAACTCGCATTAAGATCGACCAAAGAAGACGATGCCCTCTACCACTTTGTTAGTGCTAGTTGGGAAATTGCTTTTGACGAATATCACATTGCTCTCGGCTCTAACGAGTTAGACGAAGCGGAGATAATTACCGATCCAGAAGAAATAAAACATTATACTCAGTTTTTAAAATCTAAAAAGGGGTCTGGTGTCACACCTGACGGATTAATTGTTAATCAGTTGATTGTCGGAGACGCTATACCTGTAGGGATTGGATTCACATCTAAACCTGCTGGGGAAGTTAAGGGAATCGCCTTGAGGAACCCACTTAAAGAGAAAAAAACAAAGAAAAAAAAGAAAAAAGCAGTCGCGAATGATGAAAACATTTCACAAAATGAAAAAGAGCATGTAAACTCCGACAAAGCAATACTAAATTCAAACATGGATAAGAAAGACAATAACGAGGCAACAGCTACGGCTGCACTATTAGCAGAGATTCAAGGGATCGTTTCCAAAGGAAAGACCCAAGAAGAAATGCAAGCAAGTGTCACACTAGCAATTAAAACCGCAGTCGAAGACTGCAACGGCGAATACGCCAAAGATCTTAAGGCTGAACAAGACGCCAAGGCTAAGCTCGAAAAAACTCTTTCTGATTTGCAGGAAAAGTTCGACGACCTTGACGGCAAGTTCACTACCTCTAGTGAAACACTCAAAACTCTCGAAGACGAGAAAGTTGCTCAGCTTGCTGTTGCAACCCTCAACGAAAGAGTTGGAGAACTCGACGAAGAGTATGAATTAACTGACGAAGCTCGCGCAAGTATCATTTCTGACATTAAGGAAATGGACGACGACAACTTCGAAGGCTACAAAACCAAACTTTCAACGTTCCTCGCGGCAAGCCGTAAGGAGAACATCGCACAAGCTAACACCGAAAGGCAAGAAGCTATCGATGCTGAAGTCAAAGCTGAAGTCGCCAAGGTGACTAGCACAGACGCAACAAAAACTGAAACCGAAACTGCAACAGCTTCAACTGAAGAAAAAGTAGAAAAAGAAGCTTCTCTCGAAGATGCTTTGGAAACTGCAACCGCTTCTGAAGCCACTGTAAGCGCAAGTTCCGACAATAAGGAACAAGATATCATGAAAAGATTCGAAAAAGCGTTCGAAGGTGACAACAAAATCCAAATTAAAGTGTAAATCAATTTACAATAACTTTATAACAACTTTTAACTAATACAATATTAAACTAAAATGAAAAGACTTCTACCTTATAGAACATACAACGAACCAGACGTAATTAATATGTTTGCTCTCGTTGACGCACAAGCAAATGACAGAACAACTACCGTTGGATCGGGCGATGACGGAGTATTCGTCAAAGTCCAGACAGGTAACTTGAATCTCGACGTTGACTTCTCTCAGAACGATTTCCTCGGAAAGACTGACTACCCACATGTTTACGACAACATGTATCCTTCTAACCCACTTCGCTGCGAAGCTGCTACATCTGGAGACACCAACATTCTTGGTATCACTCTTAGTGAGACAGTAAAGAACGACGAACACGGACAAAGCTTGCTTTTCAATAAGCATAAGCGCGAAGCGATTCACGCAGTTGTTCCTGGTCAAACCGTTCCAATCCTTTCCAGAGGCGTTGTTATGCTTGGTGCTGGCGCACTTGAAGCTGCACTCGTTGTTGGTAAGAAATTTAAGATCTCTACCACACTTCCAGGTAAAGTTGTATCTTGTGAAAACAACGATGCTGACGCTATCGGCGCAGTTCTCGGTGCAGGAACAAGAACAGCTCAAACTGACATCGCGGATAAGTTCGCTGGTGCGTTTGCTCTTGTTAGAATCGGATAATTAACCCTTTAAAACAAAAATATAAATCAAATGAAAATTACTTTTACTAAAAACGAAGACCAGCTTGAGTTAATCAAAGCTATGGCTTCTAGAGACAACGCAGTTGCTCACAAAGCTCAATTGGCACTAGCCCGTTTTGTTTCTGACGCTCTCGGTGTTGCTCTTGATAATGCTAGAGTCGTAAGTAATCTTTTCGAAAAGATGACGTTCAATTCGGACGACAACCCATCAATTCCTTTAGATGTTTACTACGACATTACTGACCAAGACTATATCACGGTATGGCATCAGTCACAGGCTGGTGGATTGGCTTACAACCAAACTAACCCAACTGACCACGAACTTAAATTGCACACATACTCTATCGAGACTGCTGCTGCATTTGATCGCCGTCACGCTGCACGTTCCCGTGTCGATGTTATCACTAAGACCTTCCAAAAGATCGCTCAAGAGATCCTTATGTGGCAGGAAATTAGTTCCGCTAACCTTTTGCTTGGCGCATTAGCTGAAGCTACTACTAGTGGCCGTAAGCACGTTCAACGCGCTAACGCTGCTGGAGAATTCAAACTTCATGACTTTAACCAGCTCGTTACACTTGCTGATGTTATTGACACATCATGGATCGGTGGAACTCCAGTTAACGAAGTCGGTAACGTAACAGACCTTATGGTTTCTCCGCTCATGGCTGAAAAGCTTAGAGCAATGGCTTACAACCCAATTTCAACCTCTACTACAGAGCTTCCAGGAACTGAAAAGTTCCGTGACGGAATCTTCGCTGCTGGTGGTGGAATGAGCTTCTACGGAATCGAAGTCCTTAAATTCAAGGAGTTTGGTAAAGGCAAACGCTTCAACACTATCTTTGATACTGCTGCTGGCACAACTGCTTTCACAACTGCTGAAGGAACTGGCTCCGCCGTCTTCGATGGTGCTGCTGAAGAAATTCTCGTAGGAATCGACCGTGGTCGCGAAGGACTTGTCCGCGCTGTTGCAGTTGACTCTGAGTTTGGTAACACAAACGGAATCGAACTCGGCCCTGATAACCAATTCGTTGGTCGTCAGAAGAAGATCGGATTCTATGGTGACATGGAAGAAGGTCGCGTCGTTCTCGATGACAGAGCGTTATTCGGTGTTATCGTCTAACCAACCTTAAAATAAACTTACAAGAGCCACCCCTAAAAAGGTGGCTCTTTTGCTTTCACAGGTTTGGCGTATTTGTGTAAAATTCGGCAAGGGCAAACCCCTTTTAACAATTATGAAAGAAATGGCATACGGGAAAGACTTCGGAGGCGAAGACAAAAACGAAAAGGCTACAGCATCTTTAGAGAAGCTTATAGCAACACCTAAAAAGAATAAATTTGGAGCAAGAACTCTAGAAGAATTCGAAATGAATTTAGACATCATGAACACTGACGCAATGCAAAGACTTTGCGTTAAAGTGGGAGAGACTCCAAGTGGATCTAGAATGTTCTTGAAGAAAAAGTTACGACTAGCGTTCAAGAAGCATACTGCTCCAAAAAGAGTTATTCAAGGTGGCTCACCAAGAAAATAAACAAAAGTAATCAATGAAAGACTTAAGCACAATCTCTGAAGAGATCTTCGCAACAGAATTCGGTTCCGAAACTGGGCTTGGATTATCTGAAGCATCTATATCTGGATGGCTTCAAGCCAACCTTGGAAAGCTAAATGTAAATTTGTTTTCATGCTTCTCAGGAGACAACGTTGAGCTTGACGATGAGGCTGCTGACATCTTTAAGAGTGTATACATGCACGACTACTACCAAAAACAGACCGTAAAGGCTCTGAGAGGCGTTTTAGACGCTTCCCTTGGTGATAGCATACTCGAAGTAAGGGAGGGAGACTCCTACGTTAAGAGAGCGAATAAGAACGAAATGGCTAAAACATTCAGAAGCGTAGCCAATGACTATAAAGCTGATACAGATCTTATGATCGCAAGGTATCAAATTCTCATGTCAGAGCCAAGACAAGTTGTTGGCGAAGACGGACTTTAAAAAACTAAACGAAAAAGCCGCTCCTTAATTGGGGCGGCTTTATTGCGTCTTGGTGTTAGACTTAAGAGTTTATGAATGCGATACCGTTTCTAATATCGTTAGAACCTCCAACTTGCGCGGAATAAGATACATCTACAGTTTTGTTAGAGCCAATTTGCGCGGAATAGGATTTTCCAACTAATTCGCAACCGCGAATAACATATCCAACAGCACCTTCAATAGAAGAAGGGTTTCCTGCGATGATTTCTGCATCGCCTTCGGTAAATAAGTTCTCTCCAAGCTCAGTCAAGAGAGGGTTTCCCTCTTCGTCGAACAATCTGATGGCTTTATCCTCAGATTTAAACAAGATCCAAAAATCCAAGTCTCCAAGGTTGTTGAATATCTCGTCAAAAACTGACTCCTCATTCGCGTCCGAAACTAATGCAGAAAAACTCAAAGAAACTTCTATAGGAAAATCAACCTCTTGCGAGAAGTTATACAATTTGCCGAGCTTTCTTGTTGGCGTTCTGTCCAAAGGAATCTGTAAAGAGAAGCTTTGGATATGTGTTGATAAAAAGTCGTGAGTGTCTTCTGATGAGCTTATTACAGATCCATCTCTCCTGACAGCTAACATGCATAAATCTCCTGGTCTAACCGCTGATGTGGTTGAGGATCTTCCGTCAATATCTCCTAGTTCACTAACATCAATTAAGTTGTCAGCGTTTGCTCCAGAATTCTCATGAACAAATGGGTTAGATACAGTTAGGTTAGGGTCAATATCTTTGTCCAAAGGGACAGTATTAGGCTCTACTTGCAGTTGACTGCCTACAATACTAAAAGATACTTGAGGAATAGATCCAACAGATGCTTGTGCGCTGTAGCTGTTTATATAACCTCCCCCAACAGTCAACACAGAGACATTTTTGCCCTCTGCAAGCCCATCGTCAACATTATTTGCGTCAAGACCCTCTTCCCCCGTTAGGATGAAGAAGTTTTTTCCGTATTTGACTGAATCTGCATATGGATTCGAAGACCTTGTTGATAAAAAGTTTTTAGTAAATGATGCTAGTGGATCAGCACTAACATGAAACCCTAACTTCTCTTCATTATCTTCAAACGAGAGGAGGTAAGAGAATGTGGCTGAGACTTGGGGCGCGGATATAGCTTGAGATCCGACCTTTCCAAATTTCCCGAATTGGTTGACGTTTTTCTGCGCAATGGTGAATCCAAATGATGCGCTTTGAATCCTGTTGAGGATAACGATCTCAGATGACTGTGCAAATGCAGAGTCCGAAGGATCTGTCACTAACAGAATGTCTGATTGATAATTTTGTCTATTTCTCATTATGAATAAAATAAAAAAGGCTCCTTCGCGAAAAGGAGCCTTCTGGTAAATGAACGGTTAGGTAGCCCCGCTTTTTACTTTTGCGTCAAATTAGGCGGAAATTGTCTTTCCACTTGCGAATACGCCAGCGTTAAGATCGAGAGGCCCACCAATTTGAGCGGAAAATACCATATCGACAGTCTTGTTAGACCCGATAGATTGAGAGAAGCTCTCAGATTCGTTTTCACAACCTTTGATGATATACTTCATCACTGGGTTTCCAGCTTTGTTGTTGAATGTGATTCCGATGTTGCTCTTAGTTCCATTGATAAGTTCGTCGTATACAGAACCAGCAGCTTTAAGGTCTGCTACAATAGCAGAGATGTTGATTGTAACTTCGATAGGGAAGTCAACAGCTTCAGCGTATGCGAAGTTGTTTCCAAGACGCTCTAAAGAAGAACGAGAGAAAGGAATGTTCATAGAGAACGACTGAATGTGAGCGGCAGTTCCAGGAGATGCGTCAAGCAAGTCTGTTAGGACAGCGGCGTCACCTAAATCTAAAGTAATATCTCCTGGTCTTAGGGCAGAAGGTAAGAATTCACTTGAACCTGTCTGAGGAGTAAGAAGAGGGCTTGTAGCACTAACGTCTACAGAGATCTTATTTGCAGATTCTCCGTCTTCATCAGCGAAAGGAGAGTCAACAAGTAATACTTGTCCAGATGGAACGGCTTGGTTCTGACCTTTTAGGTTAGATCCTTTAATGGAGAACGAAGCGGTAGGGATAGATCCAACAGCAGCCTCAATAGAGTAATCTGTAAGGTATGCCTTACCGATACTTAAAGATGTTGCTCCAGCACCAAGAGGGAAACCTCCGATGTTGGCGTCGTTTCCTTCGTCACACGTTAAGATCGTGTAGTTTCTTCCAGACTGAGCAGCAGCAGAAATATTTCCTACCCCTGTTTCTGAAGTTGAAAGAAGTCTTTTTGTGAATGATTCTGAAAAGTCGTTGCTCAAATGGAATCCTAAGTTCACTTCGTTTCTAAAGTTAGAAAGCAGGTATGTGAAGTCAGCAGTTACATCTGGAGAGTTAAGGACTAAAGAGTCGATTCTTCCGCCTTGACCCCACTGGTTAACGCTCTCGCGTGAAATTTGGAATCCGAAACTTCCGTCTTGAACACGGGTAAGTTGAACCATTTCTCCTGTGGAGATGGCTGAGTCTGGGGATGTTGTTCCATCGTTAAGAATGAGGACATCGCTTTGATAAATTTGTCTATTACGCATGATTAAATTTTACAGTTAAGTTATTTGATTTTATTTACAGGCTTCTGGGTCAAATGTGAAATTTATCCTCTAGGAAACCTTGATATAGTAAGTTCGAAGTCTAAAAAGCCCACGTAGAAGCTTGGAGCTACCTTTTTTCGGACAACATCTTGAACTTTAGATGACACAACCCTCTCTATAAAAATGAATTGATCCTTGTCGGTTTTTAAGTCCGCATAATTGTAATCGCTAAGTAATTCGCCAAATTCATCGAACGGAACGTCGTCAAAATCAAGCAATGGTATAGTAACTCTAACAGAGTCCTCAAATACGCCAAGAACGCAGTCTAACTGATAAGGGTCTTTCGTCATAACAACGGCTTTAGCATCCATTTGGGTCTGATCTTCTCCACCTATAGCATAAGGAACGTTCATTCCTCCTTCTAAGCTTAAAAACGAGGCAGGAATCACTTGGTCGTATGGTTTAATTGGAGTCTCGTCTGCTTCTGGGGGATAATTCGAAGATCCATCATTTACATCTTTTTGTTTCTCTAAAATGATATCTTCTTCTGAGTCGTTAGTAAAATAAGTGTTTGACTCTTTCACGGCGACCTCTTCGCAAGTTACAAAGGCGTAAGTTTCCGTCGAATCGAATAGGATTCGTCCATTTTGATAATCCACAGAATAGTTTGATGGATCGATGATAACGTTAGCATCGTCCCTAAAGACTGCATCTTTAGCTATAACCGCTCCAACGATTGACTCGTCGGCAACCCAAGATTTGAACTGAGAAGCGTATGAGGTATATGCGGTTGGGAGTCTATCGTCAACCTGCGGGAATAGTTTTATACTAGTCTTGTTTACAAATGCTTCCGCGTTAGTAATAAAGGTGTGGTCATACCACATGAAGAAGCTTGTTAGAGCGTAATGTTTAAATTGGGGTTTCATTATATTTTGTTGAGTATTTGTTCAGACTCTTCGTAAAAGTTATTCACTAATAAAGAAATGTATCTTCTTTTTTCTGCGCCTCCAGAGCGTAATTTAGTTTTAGTTTGTATTCCTTTGCCAGACCTACTATTGGAAAATTTTCCTGAGCCGTCACCTTCTAAGAAGTATCCGAGTCCACCAAAGCCTTTTTCTACACCTTCTGCCCAAGATCTTCCTTTCGCCCAAGATAAAGGTGTCGCGGCAAAGATTTCTTCTCTAGATGGGGTGTATATGTGGATATTTCTTGAGGTTTTGGCTTGCCCAGCGGAGGAAACGTATGATTCTCCGTATATTTTTAGAATTTCATTGATGTGATCTTGGGCTTCTCCAGACGTGATACCAAAGAACGAGTTTAAGCTACCAGATCCTTTCAGCAGACCAGCGTCACTATCACCAAGCATAGCTTGGGTCACAGGATGTCCTAAAAACAAAGCCGTGTGCTTCTTCTTGACTAGCTCGAACATTCCTGTGATCTTTCTAACTTGTCGCCTCAACTCTTTTTTAGCAACATCGTCTAATTGTTTATTAATACTCATTATTAATCTTCTTCGTCGATTACTTGCAAGAAGCAGTCGTAAAATGCTGTGGTGAAAAGTCCGTGAGGTTTAAAATCCGTGGCAAAAGAGTATCTCTTTCCCTCTAATTCTATTCTCTTTGACTCCTTGAGTATATCATACACTTCTTTTGTGCTTCTTATTCTAACTGTATTAGAAGGGATCTTGATTCTGAACTGACTTTTCGCGTGAGGGTCAGACCAAGTATCTTGCTCTGCCGCGCCATAAAGGATAGATCCTTGAACAGTCTGTCTCTGAATTTCTTCTGTATAAGACTTAACTCCTTCGGAATTCCTTTTGTAAATGTAGTTGTAGGACAAATCTTCGGAGATTACAGTTTTCTTCCCGTCTCTTATGATTAAAATGTCTTGGTTGAATTCTTCTGTCGATAATGTCAATAATGACTGCGCTAAACTCTTTTCTGCTTCACTAAATATACCCATAGTTACTTTATTTACACTTTAGCCAGTTTTTTTAGAAAACTTTGTTATTTTTTGTGTAACTCTGCATGAAGCCATTACGGTTTCAAGGAAAAAGGATATTTAAAATGGATATTGAACAGAGATTAAAAGAGTCGTCTGGAGAAGAGATAAAATACTTATTTAAGGGTTTTTTACAAATCTTGGAAGACTTAAAAAGCGAACATGATTCTTTAATGAATCGACTTAGGGATAATTTCCCAGATCTAGAGAAGACGCTCATTACGAGCGACAGCTTTGATGAGAATAAAATGTCTCAACTAAGAAAAAGGGTTCTAGACCTTGGCAACGATGCCGTAAGAAAAAACAACTCTCACGTAGAAAGAATCTATTTTAAATTTAAACAACTATAATACATATGAGCAATACAAAAGACGAATTCATCTTTAGCACAGAAGTCGAAAACATCATCGATACTGAAGTCAAAGAGGTTCAAAAGGACAAGGAAAGCGGCGAGGAAATTACCGTTTTAAAGAAGAAGAAGGTCGATAAGCCAATTAAAGTTTTATTCAAGAAGCCTTCTCGTAGAGATATTGAAGAAGCGGAAGAGGCTTATTCGATTGAAATGAGTAAGTCTATCATGAAAGGCATCTTAACTAAGCCAATGTTGGCTAAAAAGTATAGGGAGTCAGGCGGAATTCTTACCGAAGCTGAAGAAACAGAGCAAGCATCCTTCTACGAGAAGTTGATCAAGGCTCAAAGCGATCTCATTGAGATTGAATCTTTCGCACCAGCAAAAGAAAGTAAAGCTAAAAAGGCTGATAGAGAAAAGACTAGATTGTCTCTTCTTGCCAGTATTAAAGAAATGAGAAGCTCTTTAACTGATATCGAACGCCCTTTTCAAGAGTTATTCGCTAACACTGCTGAGACTCGCGCTCAGAATGTCGCGACAAAATGGTTCTTCGTGAATTGTTCCTACTCTCAAGAAGTTGGCGGCGAAGCTGTCCCAGTTTTCTCCTCGCCATCTTTTGAAGATAAGTGCGACGAGCTTTACGACCTTATGGAAAGCGACAATCCTATCGTTTCTGCAATCCCAGAATTAATGACAGCAACATCTGTTTGGTATTTCACTAGAGATAACGACATTGCCAAGGTTATAAAAGAGTTGGATGACGAAGGATAAAGACCAAAGTTTTTATTACAATATCTTTGATGATATATGCGAGGGTTCCTCTCGAATCTCTGTATTCGGGCGGGACTTTTTCGTTAAACATCCAATGGTATCTGACTTTGTTAAGTTGGAGCTGGTTAAGGTCAAAGAGTATAATAAATGTATCGAGAAGGGCATCCTAACAAAGGAGCAGCTCATTTCTCAGATGAAGGAGAGCGGAATCTACCCGCACGCTTTAGAGGAAGATATCAACAAGATTAAAATCGAAATAGAAACCACAGAATCATTCATTTCCTCTCAAATAAGGAAAGTTATAAAAGATCGGGAACGCCTTAAAATCAAAAAGTTAACAGTAAAGATGCAGAAGCTACAAGCCGAGTTTAATTCTTTAATGTTTGACGATCACGCAGATGCTATTGCAGACAGGCGATCTTATGACTTTTTCATATTCGACAATATATACCTTGAACAAGAGTGTAAAGTATTAGCATTTGAAGATCATCACGAAATGTCCAAAGTAGACCTCGACGCTATATATGTCGTATTTGAGGTTTATGGAACGAGTTTATCGAACAATTCAATCGAAGAGTTAGTTGTTGCTGATTTTTTTAGACCTTATTATCAATTTGCTAATAGTTGTCAAGAGTTTTTCGGCAGACCAGCTAAAGATTTGTCTCAGAATCAAGTTAGCTTACTTTATTACGCTTCATTGTTTAAAAAAGTATTTAAAGATCACGGAGATAAGATTCCTGATAGAATAAGAAATGATCCAAGAGCTATCATCGACCACGTAAATGGATCGATGGCTCAAGAGGAAATGGCTCAGAAGTCCGAAAGTCGTATGGACAAAACTGGTTCCAACTTCGTTGTGGGAACTAAGTTTGGGGCGACAAAGGAGGATTATTCTGAAGCTGGAATCCAAGGGAACTTTTTAGACTTATCTGAGCTTACGAAAGGCGGGAAAACCTTAAATACAGAACAGGCTATGAAAGCTTTCACAAAACAAGCGGGAGTAAAGTAATCTAATGCATCCAAAACGCTTCATTTTGTGTAACTTACATTAAGGATAAGGATTATGGCTAAGAACTCAATTAAGACAAAACTAATACTCACCAAGAGATCGGCTGAAAAAAGTTTTAATGATTTTCAAAAGAAGGTTGGGCGTGGCGTTAAGACTAAGCTCGACACCAGAGCGATGCGCTCTGCCAAGAAGCCTCTTGGCGAAATTAGTGGTTTGGCTTCTGAGCTTGACAAGTCTTTGGCTGCGTCAAACGCCCGTGTTTTAGCTTTCGGAGCTTCTGTTGCTGTTATTGGCGCGGTAGCCAAGTCTTTTCAATCTGTAGCTGTAGCTTCAAGAGATGTAGAATTCTCTTTAGCTAGAATTCAAGCTATTACAAAAAGCTCTTCTGCCGACATAAAGAAACTTGGGGCAAACATTTTCGAAGTAGCTCTTAAAACTGGCCAATCTTTCCAAGTTGCCGCAGACGCAGCTTTAGAATTCTCTCGTCAGGGTTTGTCCGCAGCGGAGACGTCCAAAAGACTTAAAGCGGCTCTGATCTTGGTCAGAACTGAAGGTATGGACACGGCAGCAGCCGTTTCTGGCTTAACAGCCTCTATTAACGGATTTAATGAATCTGGCCTAGGGGCAATAGAAATTTTAAACAAGCTTGATGCTGTTTCTAACAGCTTTGCTGTATCTACAACTGATATTGTAGAATCAATGAAGCGATCTGCCGCTGTAGCTCAAGAGGCTGGCGTTTCGTTAGATCAGTTAGCCGCTATTACAGCGACAGTTCAACAAGCTACTGCCCGTGGAGGCGCAGTTATTGGTAACGCTTACAAGACTATTTTCACTAGAATGTCTAACAAGTCAACTATTAATGCTCTAGAGGGTATTGGTGTAAAGGTAAGAAGTATGAGTGGGGATCTACTCAACGCTGTCGATATCTTGAAAGATGTTAATAGAGCCACCAAAGGCTTAAGCTCAGTCGCAAAAAGTAATATATTTGAAAAGATCGCTGGTAAAAGGCAGATCGCTCTTTTGATTCCATTATTGAACGATTTAGCTGTCGAAAACGGAAACTACACCGCAGCTTTAGAGAAATCTAAGTCTGCTACTGATGAAGCTATTCGTAAAAACGAACTTTATAGCACTACGTTAAAGGGTGTTCTCGCAGAGACTAGCACCCTTGGCACATTGCTTGCCGCTGGAATCGGTGACAAGGTAAATAGCGACCTAAAGAACATTACTAGTGGGTTTAATAACATGATTCGCTCTGTCATTAGCTCTTTAAACTCTCCTGTTATTAGTGCCGCACTAACTGCGTTTTCTACGTTTCTATCTGGCCCTGGCCTAGTCGCAGGAATTGTTGTCGCTGCTAGATTAATGGGTCAATTTTTAGTCTTCGCTAAAGACTCTGCTGCAAATCTTCTTGGAATAAAGAAGACAACTGCTCAAGTCGTCAATAGCGAAAAGTCATCTTTAGATGTAGCTAAACTTAAAACGTCTGAACTCGCCAAGCAGAACGCAGCTTTAAAAGCTCAAAAAGGTTTACTAACTACATCTACAGTAGGAGGAGTGAGAGGTGCTGCTGGAGGAAGAAAGCTCAGAAGCGTACGTTCTGGAGTAGCTGCTTCGAATGCGTCTTTCTTAGGAAAGCACGCGAACAAGCAAATCGGAAGAAGCGATAAGTCAACAAGATTTAACGAAAATCAACTTAGGAAGCAGTTGAACCTGACCCATAAACAGTTCCCAGCTTTTAGAAAGTCGATGAACGATCTTGCCAAAGGGGGTAAAGTCTCTGCTGCTTCACTTAAGCAATTCGAATCTCAAGTTAAAAGCGGTAAAGGCTCACTTGCTGCGTTCAAAGCTGTAGTTACGAGAGCCACCGCTGCGGGAGCCTCGCTAAACCTTCAGAGAACAAGAACGCTTGCTGCCCAAGAAGCTGTCAACGCTTCGAGCAATAGACTTGCCGCAGCTAACACCGCTGCTGCCGCAAAAGTTGCAAAATCCGAAAAATCAAGAAGTAGAGCGGCTGGCGTCGGAAGCGCCGCTTTATTAGTGGGAATGTTAGCTGCGTCAACTGTCGGAGGAGGTTTATCTAACGCCCATGTGACCAAAGGTAAAGATGGAGAGGCGTTAAGTAGAAATGACAGGTCTTACCAAAATAGACTTGAGTCAAAAGCTTATTCTAGCGTGATCGGTGGAGTTGCTGGAGGAGCCTTCATTGGAGGATCTATGGGAGGCTTACCTGGAGCTGCGGCTGGAGCTGTTGCTGGCGGTGGTATTGGAGTGATTCAAGCTTTCCTCTCTGCAAACTTAAGCTCTCAAGAGATAATGAAAGGAGCTTTGGATAAGACCAATGCGGTATCTGCCGAACTATCTGGAGTTATCAAAGGTTTAACTGCTACGTCAGTATTGAACGAGGAAGAGGACGGCTTCGTCGAAACTCAAGAATCAATAAGGGCAATCATCGAGTCATTTAAAGATGTCGTTAGCGTTGAGCTGGTCAACAAGTTAGATGATGCTTCTAAGAATTTAGATAGCTTTACCGAGGCGTTAAAGCTTGCGAAATCTGAACTCCTTGGAAAAGAACTTGCTGGTAAGTTAAACGAGGATGTGTTTAGAACTTTTTCTTCTGACTCAAATCTAAAACATACTATTGTTAATGGTCAATCTTCTTCTTCCTCAGGAAGAACGTCTGCAATTACCCATGCCATCGCAAACTGGTTCTCTGGAAACGATACCAAAGACTCTTCTGGAAAGAGCGTTCAAGGCAAAAAAGACGAAGTTTCAGCAAAGCTTCTGGAAAAAAGAACAAAGGAATCTACGGAAAGACTTGCAGACTTTAGATCTGTCGAAGGCATAGATCCTAGTCTTTACGCAATAGATCAAACTAAAAGAATAGCTAATGCTATTTTTGATGCTGGTCAAGAAACGAAGAAAGGCGAAAGTCCAAGCAAAGCACAGATTGAACTTTCATTTGCGAAACATGAAGTAGACTCCAAAGCTTTTGCGGAATTCGAGCAAGCAATAAAAGATAATACTGCCAACCAATTAGCTAAGCAATTTTCAAATATTGCAGAGATGGCTGGCCCACAATTTGAGCGAAATATAGGAAAATCTGCCAGATCTCGAACAGAAGCATTCAACACTCAAGCTAAAAAAAGGATAGCTGAAAACGCCAGAAATGGAAGCACGTTCTCAGAAGGCGAGGCTAAAGAGATAAATGGCATGATGAAGAAGATCTTCGATATTACTAGACAGATCGAGGGGAAAAGAATATCTAGAACAGATGGAAGAGGAAATGATCGACCAGATGCGCCTCACGAACCAGCTTTGTATGAGGCATTTACCTCTGCTGATTTCGCAAATCTCCCAGCTTTATTCAAGGCTCTATCTGTGGAAATGAAGAGCTATCAAGCTAGTCTTGATGCTGCCAGCTTGGGCATTAAAACGTCAGAATTTACAAAAATGATAACGTTTTTGCAAGGGAGGAGCCTTTCTGCGCTTGATCGTTCCGACGATAACTTAAGAAAAGTCAACTCAGACTCGGATTTCGACCTAATGGATAAAAGATTAAGCTCTTTAGGTAAAGCAATAGCCGATAGTAAAGACTTTTTATCTCCAAAGGATTTCTCCAAAGCTTCTGCTGCGGTGCAGGAATCGTCTTTAGCCAACAAGTTTGCCAAAGACGAGGCTGATATCCTGTTTGATTTTAAAAATAGCCTACCTAGCATTCTCACTGAACTGCAAGGCAACCTATCAGCGACGAAGTCTAAAGAAATTTTTGGAGGCGAAGGTGGCGTTAATGATGCTGCAAAAACCCTAGATGGGTTAAGTAACACATCAGAGATGCTAGCTCTTATCGAGTCTCTAACTAGAGCGGTAACGAAGCTTGACGATGGTGGAGCTGGCGCGTTAGATACTGAAAGCAAGATCATTAAAAAGTTATCTGCATTTAGAGATAAGCAGGTCGCGGGAGTAAACCAATACTCAAACAATAAAGAAGCTAACAAATTAAACAATGATAGAGCAGCTCTTATTGCGAGGGAAAATATGATTCTTGATGAAAGGCTTATAAACACGAATAGAGAGTCTAAACTTCAGTTGATTAAAGAGCAGGGGCAGCTTGATAGATACGCCATTGACCAAAACTTCAAGTTAAATGACGCTAGAGAGTTTTCTGGATTGACCCTAGGGGAACAGTCTACCAAACGCGCAGGTATAAAAAGAGACTTGGTCGAAAAGCAGTTTGCTTTAGATAAGAAAAGAATCGAGGACGAGGCAAAAATGTTTAAAGACGAATTGCTAGCAAGGGCTGAACTTATCAATGTCACTGGATTACTTAACCTTTCTACTAAAGCTCTTATAGGCACTATATTAGGCAAGGATAAACAAAATCAAACGACCGCGAGTGACGCTCTTTCACGTAAAGAGTCTAAATCTTCGATTATCGAAAGGGCAGAAAGACTCTTTTTTGGCAGAGGAAAAATGCCTCTTGGAAAGTCTAGGAATGGATTCAATACCCCTGACGGAAAGCCGTTGCCAAGTGGTGCTGCTAATACGCAAAAAGAGCTGGATGGGAAGAAGGAAGGTTCCGCATTAGGTAATTTAGGTATAGATGGACTTTATGCTAAATTTAAAGATGAATCTAAAAAGTTAGCTCTCGCTGGAAGCAACAGGCTCGCCGCAATTAAAAAAGACGCAGAAAAACAGGAGCAAATTGCAGCGTTAAATGAGGGAAGGGTCACCAACTTACATAAAATCACAAAAGAAGAGCAAGCTTTGAATGATTTACTCCAAGGCTATCACTCTGACTATGTGGCGGCGAGAAGAGCTTTAGCTGTAGCTACTGTTGACCCAATGGCAACGCCAGCGGATCGCGCAGCAAAAGAGCTTGCGTTCAAAAAGTTAGATGCTAAAAATTCAGATGGATCTACTGGAAACCCATACGGATCTTTCTCTGATGGAATGGGGCAAACTCTTGCTCAAATGCAGACAAGCGCATTGCAATTCAAGGAGACTTTAGGAAGAGAAGTCCCACAGTTATTTGCTTCGAATATGTCTCAAGCTTTCAGTAGTGTTTTGACTGGCGCGGCTTCCTTCGAGGATGCTATGCTTAGCGCTATACTGAATATTTCCGACACCCTTAATCAGAAGTTTACTGAAAATATGTTTAATAATATATTTGGCAGTTTTGGAATATCAGGATCTTCACCTTCCGCCAAAGGCTATGCTGATGGAGGTATGGTTACTGGAGGCAGCGGCGTTAGAGATGACGTTCCTGCCGTAATGATGGGTGGAGAATATGTTATTAAGAAATCTGCCGTGGACAAACACGGATCTGCATTCTTTGATAAATTAAACTCTGGATCTGTTCCTCAGTTCGCTGACGGCGGTTTCACTGGATCTGCTATTGGGGCAGGGGTTACTGGAGTAATTTCCACATTGATCCGAAATCGCCAAACCAAAAAGGCTAACAAGCAGTCAGAAGAAGAGTATAGAGAAGCTATGTTGAATTCTGGGCCGCGACAAAGTGGATCAGACTTCTTTATTCCTGGGTCTATCGGGCCTAACGGGAAAAGAGCTGGATACATTAGTGGCAAAGATGATTTAACGAGTTTCTTAAATCAGAAATACACATCTGGAAAAACAGATAGAACCTCATCCTCTAAGAATGGATTTTCGTTTGCGTTGGAAGACCAGAGTAGAAAGTTGAGCGTTGGCGCACAGATTGGAGCCTTTGGCGGAAACATCGCAGGGGAAGTTCAATCCGCAAAAGGATCAGCGTTTGACCTCCTTAAGCAGGAAGCTGCAATCGCACAACAACTAAAAGACGCTAAAAAAGCTAGGAAAAAACAACTTATCTCAAGTCTAATTGGTGCTGCTGTTGGAGCTGCTGGTTATGCTATAGGCTCAGCTTACGACAGGCGTAAAAATAATCAAAGGTTCGGAGGAAAAGACAACGTCCCTGAGTATAATGGCGACATACGCTCCGCATCTGATAGGCCATCATCTACGTCATCTTTAAGTGCTAAATTCGCGCCAACAACAAGAACCCAGCACGCTAGGGCTTCGAGCCACAGTCAATATTTTAAATATCCTCAAGGTCGCGAAGACGGTAGTAACAGCCCCCTTCCTCCAATTGGCTCCTACGCTGCTGGAGGATCTAACAAAGGAGGAGGTGGAACAGCTTTAACTATGGCTGGCGAATACATCATGAACTCCGATTCTGTGTCCAAATACTCTCCTGAGTTTTTTGATAGAATCAATTCTGGATCTACCCCCAAATTCGCTTCTGGAGGCTCCGTTGGATCTTCTGTCGGAGGATCTTCTACAGATTCTCTTGGAGGGGACAAGATGGACGAGTTAATCAACGAGATTAAAGAGCTTAATAAAAAAGGTGGAGACGAATCTACTGGAGCTTCTACAGAAATTAACGTAACTATAAATTCTAACGGAAATGGAGGAGGTTCATCTGCCACCGCTTCTAGAGAAGAGGATAAAAAGCTTGGAGAAAAGATTGGAAACAAAGTTTACGAAATCTTCCAGCTAGAGAAGCGACAGGGGGGAATGCTTAGATAATGGCTTTAACACCTTTAAATGTAGATAGGGTAAAGATAGTTTTGAATGATACAATCGTTCAAGGCTACTCCTCTGTTAATATGAGCCTTCAAAACGAAAGTTTTACGGCAGAAAACACATCTCTAAACTCTCATTTTCGAGATTTGTCAAAAAAGTCTATTCCTAACCTTTCTTTTTCTAAAATTGCGTCAACATACGACTTTTCAACTACTATACTTGGAGACTTCATGTCTAGAGACACTTTAACTAACGTCAAAGTGATTTCTGAAAGTTACGGTCTTCAAAAAATTGGAGTAGAGTGTTCAGAAGCGGCCATTGACGACATCAACATCTCAATTAGCTCTAACGAATTCATATCTTTGTCTTATTCTTGCACAGCAGATAGGGTTGAAAAGTTCTCAAGGAAGGATCTCAGCATCTCTGAAGCTCCAATAAACTATGAAGTTCCTCAAGTATCTGCCGTAACTGGATTTGAAAACAATATGATGACTAGTGACATGTTTGATTTATCATGTTCCATTCCCGCTTTAGAGTTTGTTGGAAAAGCGTCACTAAGCATTTCTAACAAAAAGAGTGTTATAGGTGGCTTGATTGCTCCTAATAAGAAAATCTGGACAGGATCTAACATATACACGTTAAGGATATCTGTTAATGATATAAATAAGTTTATCACACAGAACCCAACAGAAGTGGCGGAAGCCTCTTTTACTTTAAAATTTTACTACGATGAAGATCAAGTTCATGAATTTATCACTTTTCAGTTAGATAATTGCGTCTTGAAGGAATATTCAGAAGGTATTGGAGAAAAAACATCATCAGAAATGAACCTAACTTACGTTTTTGTAGACTCTTCTAGAAGCGCAATGACACTTACATCTCCACCCTCTTTCTCCCCGATTTAAAATGGTTATAGAACCTACATATGGAACGTCAATTAAATTTGTTTTTAATGGTGGCGTTTGGCAATCATCCGATAGATACTTCAAGGCTATGCCTCACGGTGTTAATAACGTGGTGGCAGAACTAGACTTAAAATTCGAGTGCGATCAAGACGATTTGATTGCGCTTAGAGAAGAGTTTAAAGAGAAAGACGGTGTGAGCCAATTAACTTTTGCTTGTCCACTATACAACTTTTATAAAGATTTTAGCTTTTTTGGCGATTCGATGTCTGTTGAATCGAAAAGTGGAGACTTGTTTTCAGTAGTGATAAAAGGCGCGTCTACTATGACCTCTCCATTCTGCTCTGATAGAGGGCAATTTGTAGACTTTTCTACAGCTTTTGACAGAACAGAGCCTTTTAGCACGTCAAGATTACAAATTATTACTGGAGAGTTAGGGGTTGACGTTATCCAAGTCGCCACTCACAATTCTGTTTACTACTATTACAGCTACAATAACCCAGATAATATAAAAGCATCCAGCCACTCTTTTTGGGACAAGGTCTGGTTTACTGGAGATGATTTTTGGGAAAACGAAGGTGAATACGCGGTATTATCTTCTCAAGAAGATCTAGAGAGTAAATTGACACAGTCTCTACCGAGAAACGTCAGGAAAAAAATGTCAATAAATACAACATCTTCTGCATTTAGAATAGATGGCGACTCTTCATTCAAGACAAGGATTAAAAATGGCATAAACCAAACAGCTTGGGATGGGCTAGAACTCTCTTTTGAGGGGTTAAGTGACGCAGAAGCTTTTATTCTTGCTTGTTTTTGTGAAGCGAGATTGGGATACAGAGGGTTCGACTTTAGTTTGCCAGAACCTTACGACAAATGCTCTAGCTACTTAGTTTTATCATGGACTCATGATATTGTTGATTTCCAAGTCAACACAATAAAAATAGAAATCCAACCAAGATTCCGATCTTACAAAAAATGTTAATATGCCAACTATAAAATACGGAGCCAATCTCGTTTTAATCGGGCCGTCTCCAAGTGACAGTGATCACCTTGGAAAGATGAATTATCTAAGGCTGGTCAGGGGGTTTGGGCTAAGCATAACCTCTGACCAAAAATCCGTTGTGGGAATTGGCTCAAGGGGAGAAATCGACAGATCAAGTTTTCCTGAGAAAATTGAAGGTAGCATCGAATACTTAATTTCAGATGGAGTTAATGAAAAGCTTCTTGGATTTACCGTCGAATCTCCATTTGATATGCTCAATCCAGAAAGAAAAAGCTTTTCTAACGGATTGATTACTAGAGGGGGAATTTTAGACGACGAAGAGAGAACATCTACCAACAATAACATATTTCTTGCCACTAGAAAAGAAGGTGGAGACGCAATAGAGGTGAATAATAGCGGTATGGATGAATTTTCTATACTTGGGCTGGGTAATTGTTACGTT
>TARA_R110002153_G_scaffold273378_1_pt1 | contig 31163 bp, 17 predicted proteins | sample TARA_R110002153 | Tara Oceans TARA_R110002153 (sample SAMEA4398193) | marine metagenome | biome: Polar Biome; feature: [SRF] surface water layer (ENVO:00010504); material: water (ENVO:00002006), including particulate matter (ENVO:01000060) such as... | depth 5 m | reverse complement strand
CTCAGTCCATTTTGTTAGATGTGGCCATTGAAATGGCCAAAAAACCTAAGCCTAAGCGTAAAGGCCCTAAGTTAGACTTAATGGGGAAATTTTTAGAGAACACTTCGGTTGGTCGCAACCTTATGTTTAAACAGGCCCGTAAACAAACCGCTAGCAAAACTCAAGGAAATTACCCCTCACCAGAGCTTATCATTGATTGTATTGAAACTGGCTTGAGTCAAGGTTTTAAAAAGGGTTTAGAAGTCGAAGCTAAACATTTTGGCAACTTAGTTATGAGTTCGGAATCTGCAGCCCTTAGAAGTTTGTTTTTTGCCACCACCGATATGAAAAAAGAAACCGGTGTACAAGGGGTGCAACCAGCAAGGCTAAAAAAAGTAGGGGTTTTAGGGGGTGGATTAATGGGAGGCGGTATTGCCTTTGTTACCGCAACCAAAGCTGGTCTGCCAGCCCGCATTAAAGATATTCGTTCTGAAGGTATTGCCAACGCGATTAAGTACAGTTTTGATATTCTGAACAAAAAAGTAAAGCGTGGTTTTATGCAAAAAACGGCCATGCAAAAACAAATGGCGCTATTGACAGGTTCGGTAGATTATTCTGGTTTTAATGATGCTGATATAGTGATTGAAGCCGTGTTTGAAGACCTAGCATTGAAACAGAATATGGTTGCTGAAGTTGAGGAAAATTGTGCCGAACATACCATTTTTGCCTCTAATACCTCTTCAATCCCTATTTCACAAATCGCTGCGAAAGCCAAAAGACCAGAACAAGTGATCGGCCTGCATTATTTCTCTCCAGTGGATAAAATGCCTCTGGCTGAGGTTATTGCCCACGAAAAAACCTCCGACCAGACTATTTCAACTACTGTTGAGTTGGCCAAGAAACAAGGTAAAACCCCCATCGTAGTCAAAGACGGTGCGGGATTTTACGTTAACCGTATTTTAGCGCCCTATATGAATGAGGCTGCAGAAGTACTACTAAGTGGAGAGCCTATTGATCACATAGATAAATCCCTAGTGAAATTTGGTTTCCCCGTAGGTCCTGTTAAATTATTGGACGAAGTCGGCATTGATGTTGGTACTAAGATTGGCCCTATTTTACAGGCTCAGTTCGGTGACCGTTTTGCATCTAACCCAGGGTTCGACAAAATTTTGGCTGATGATCGAAAAGGTAAGAAAAACAAACGTGGGTTTTATGATTATTCGCGTAAAAACCCCGGCAAAGAAGTTGATGCCTCTGTATATACTTTGTTAGGGATTACGCCAGCAAGCAAAATGAGTCATGAACAAATAGCCGAACGTTGTGTGTTATTGATGTTGAATGAAGCTGCTATGTGTTTGGATGAAGGCGTAGTTCGCAATGCTCGTGATGGTGATATTGGGGCTATATTCGGGATCGGTTTCCCGCCATTCTTGGGCGGGCCTTTCCGTTATATGCATACTTTAGGCATCACCCATGTAGTGGCTAGATTAGAGCATTATCAAGGGTTACTTGGTGATAAGTTCACACCAGCAGAAAGTTTGAAAAAGATGGTCGAGGAAGGACGCTCTTTTTATTAAAAGAAAATAATGTAAGCAATCTTTTATACGATGCCCAACTTACTTATAGCTAGGTTGGGCTTTTTTATGTGTGTTATTTTGATAAAATGAACCTGCAAAATTAAAAAACAATAGCAGTTTGTTGACCAAATTTAAGGTCACATTTTAAGTTAACTAAACACGGGACAGTATTAGATGTGGATGTTTTTTATAAGCTCGGTGCTTTTTAGTCTGATGTACTATGTTCAGTCTGTTAAAACGGGACTGACCGCTAAGAGGTGGGCATTGGCTGGATTATTTTTTGGTCCAACTATATATCCACTATTTAGATCTAGACAAAGAATAAAACTGCTCAAGGCTAGGGGATTAGGGAATACCTTATTTGGGGCATAAACAAAAGAGATCCCTCTCTTTAGATTTTTAAGTCAACTCAGTTACAAATTTACTGAATTAGATTTTTTATCTAAAAGCTATGGCAATTTTTGATTAACCATTCGCTATCGATAACTCAATTATTTTCTATTGCTAGATAATAAGTTGATATTACCTATTACTTCTTACCAATGACTACCAGTCTTTACGCCGTTTTTGCTAGTATCTGCAGTTGTTGTAGTGGCAGTCTGACTTTTAACAGGTGCTTGTACACTTACTTCAGATTTAATGGCTACCGGAGTAGTTGTGGCTAGTACTAGTGCTACTGCATAAGATTTTAACATTGTTCATTTCCTCGTTATATTATTGACGTTTTTGCCGACATTTTTTGCCGGTCACAATAATATTAGCGAGAAGTGTGCCAATATTGACGAGAGAATAATATTTACCATCAAAAATTCACGTCTTTTCGCAAGTTTGGGTATGTAAATAGCCTGTATGTTATATGGAATAAGGGGTGGCGAGGAGGTGTTTAAATTAAATTAAATGCTAGATTTTTGCATGACTTTTTGTAATTGGTGATTTTCTTTGAGTAAACGTTCAAATTTGGCGGCATTTAATGGCTTACTATAGAGGTAGCCCTGCAACATTTCGCATTTATAGCGTCGTAAAATTGACAGTTGATTCTCATGCTCAACGCCTTCTGCAACCACTTTTAATCCTAAATTATGTGCAATGGTAATAATTGCTTGAGTCATATGGCGGTCTTCGGCGCTAGTCGCAATGTCGTCGATAAAGGCTTTGTCAATTTTTAATGTGTTGATTGGGAAGCGTTTTAAATACGCAAGAGATGAGTAGCCTGTACCAAAATCATCTAACGCTAAGTGTATGCCACGCTCACGTAAACGTTGCATCATTCTGAGAGCATTTTCAGGATTCTGCATCAAGGTGCCTTCAGTTATTTCACATTCTAAATGTAAGGCAGACAAACCTGATTTCTGTAAAATAGTTGTAATACGTTCGTCTAAATCTGGGATCTCAAACTGTCTCGCTGCAATATTGACAGCTACACGCCCAGTAAAGAGACCAGCGTCCACCCAACGTTTAGTATCTTCACAGGCTTTTCTAAGTACTACTTCACCAATTTCAATGATTTGGCCGGTTTGTTCGGCTAAGGGAATAAATTGGGCTGGGCTCACTAGTCCTTTTTCAGGGTGCTCGTATCGTACTAAGGCTTCCATGCTGACTAACTTACCGCTAGCGATATCTACCTTAGGTTGATAAAAAACCCTAAATAAATCTTCTTTTAAGCCATGTCTTATAAGGTTTTCTATTTGTAATTGACGCACTGCATTTTGATTCATTTCTCCACTAAAGAATTGATACTTATTGCCCCCAGCGTTTTTAGCAAAATACATTGCCGTGTCGGCATTTTTTAGTAATTCTTGGGTGTTGCTGCCATCTTCCGGATAAAAGGCAATACCTAAGCTAGCACCTAATACAAACTCTTGTTTATTTATAATAAAAGGTCGAGCCATATTATCTAATATGGTTTGTGCAAAGTGAGTGATGTGATGGATATCAGTAGAGTTATCAATCAATATACTAAATTCATCGCCACCTAATCGGTAACATGTGGCTTTAGTACCTGCAATTTTTTGTAAGCGTTTAGCGATTTGTTTGATCAAAATATCGCCGGTTTGGTGCCCTAAAGAGTCATTGATTTTCTTGAAATTATCCATATCCAAACATATTAATGCGTGGTGTGTGTCTCTACGTACAATATTGCTATGACTCGCTTGAAAGAATGAACGGTTAGGCAAATCGGTTAAGGGGTCGGTATTGGATAATTTGAGCAGTTCTTTTTCTGTGATTTTACGGGATGTTATATCTGAGAAAACCCCTACATAATGGCTGATTTTACCATCTTCATCGGTGATGGCATCGATGTTCAATTCCATTTCATATTTTTCTCCCGCCGAACGACGGGACTCAACTTCACCAAACCAATTGCCTTTTTGTTGCAATGATTTTTTGACTTCTTCGGTGAAGGCTCCAGGATATTGATGAAAAGTCAAATAACTGACTAAAGCTTGTTCACGGGTTTCGCCAGTGTAATTACAATAGGAATTATTCACTGATATATATTTAAAAGAAGTGTCGGTGATAAATACACCATCGGATATAGTTTCGATTGAACGCTTAAACAATTTAAGTTGTTCTTCCGCCTCTTTTAAATGGCTAATATTTTTTAAAGTACCAGTCATCCTTTGTGCTTGATGATTGTTGTCTCTGGCTACCACTTTGCCGCGATCGAGTACCCAGATCCAATCACCTTTGTAGGTTTTAGCTCGATAAGTCATTTCGTAATGTTCAGTTTTTTCGCTTAGGTGTTCATTTAAAGACTGCTGCACTCGTTGAATATCGTTAGGATGGATATTAGCTTCGTAGGAACTGTTTACTCTAATATTATCTTGAGGAAAGTCTAATGTACCCCATGTATTGGAACGAAATACTTGTCCCTGATAGATATCCCAATCCCAGAGTTCATCGCCACTGCTCCAAAGGGTTAACTTCAATCGCTCTTCATTCTCTAGTATGGATTGACGTATCGCATTTCGAGAGCGGATTTGTTTGAACCAATAAAGTAAAATCAAAATGCTCAATAGAGCATATAAAATTAGGGCATTTTGCTGTAGCCAGAATGGTGGCGCTATGTTGATCTGCAAAACTTTTGAATCTGACCAAGGAGATAACGGATTTTTACTCTGTACAACAAATTTATAACTACCAAACTCTAAATAAGAAAATTCTGCACGTCTTAAGGATTCCGCATCGGTCTCTATCCATGTGTCTGATAAACCTAGAAGCCTGTATCGATATTTAACTGCTTCAGGGTTAACAGGGTTCACTTGAGCAAACTTAATGCTTAGCATTGTTGATTCATTCGGCAAATCAATACTATTCGATAAATTGACCGGATTTAAAAGTGGCGAATTATCCGAGTGAACAGAGATTGGCAAATTAAACAAACGTAGTTGGGTAATAGTGGGGGGGCGACTTTTTTGTAATTGCTTTTCAGATGGTTTTTGATTATTGGCTTGGATAGATAACTTTGCTTCAATAGACGACTTATCTGGATCGAACATTAAAAAGCCATCAGTGCCTCCAAATAATATCTTGCCTGCTTTTGAAAGCATTCCAGAATCTTCATTCAGTTCGTTGTATCCAAAGCGTCCAGATGCAATATTTTGTAAGAACTCCCCTGTTTTTAATGATACTTCATCAATCCCGCCATTTACGTGTGACACCCATAAACTATCTTTAAACTTAATTGACTTGAGGATTTGATTACTTGCTAATCCATTTTCATCATTAAGTATTTTTGTTATGCGGTATGAGGGTTTTTCTAGTTTGATAATGCCTTGTCTTAATGATGATAACCAATAGCCATCATCTACTTCAATTACAGAATTAAAGTGCCTTACAGATGTATCCAGTTCTATAACTAGCTGCTTCACTATTTTGCGATCGAGATTATAGAGTACCATTCCCAAATTTGTATTTAGCCAAAGGTTTTTATCGACGTCCACAAATAGTGGTTCGATATAATTTATTTTATTGTCTGTTAAATTAATATTGTGAATTTGTAAGCTTTTTGGGTCAATCCAACTAACTACACCATTTTCAGTGCGTAGCCACATACGCCCAAAAAAATAGGATAATTTTATAATGTCTTGTCCGAAAAATAGGTTTTTAACTAGTACTAATTCAGTGTCACTTGATTGCCGATAGATAAATATTCCACCAGAGCTAGCAATCCAAATTTGATCAAATTCATCGATTTTGAGCGCCCAAATATTGTGTTCAAAATCACTCAGAAATTGTTTAAATACAAAATTTTCAGTATCAAGTTGGTTTAGTCCATTAGATTGAGTACCTACCCAAATTTTTCCATTAGAATCTTCGGAGAGTCCCCAAACTATTTTTCCTGAAAGTTTAGAAACCTTAGATTGCTTAGGTATTTCAGAAAGTGCATCTGGTTCATTAGATTCAATATAAACATTATTAAAAATTTTTATTTCTGAGCTATCCGCGTTATATCGATATAGTCCGCCTGAATAGGTACCTACCCATATTGATTTATTTGAGTCCATAAAGAGACTTAAAATGTGTGAGCTTTCTAAGCCAAAATTAATATTGTTTTGAGCATCGTACGAGAATAAGAGTTTATTTTCAGGGCTTAAAATGCTGATCCCTGTTGTGGTTCCAAGCCAGATATTGCCTTTATGGTTTTGTAAAATACTTCTTATGACGTTACCAACAATTGATGGAGTACTTTGAGTATTAAAAAGCTTTGCAGAAGAGAGGTTAGCATCAACTTTGTAGGCTCCATCTTCAGTTCCAAGCCAATAATCACTGCCTATTTTTTTGAAATCATATATAAAGTTGGATTTTATCTCGATATTCCATGGATTAGTTTTTTTCAAACTAAATAAGGTATTGGAGCTATGTTCAAGTATAAAAATGCCACTTGCCAAACTGCCAAGCCAAGTTTTATCTGATTCACTAAATATCACTTTGATGTCAGCAGGTAGTTTTTCACCATTGACTGTAAAAGGTAAAAACGAGTTAGCTAAATGATCGTAGAGGTAAAGGTTTTCAGCGGTAGATACCAACAAACTACCATCTTCATTAAGGGCGATAGCAAAAATGTCATTACTACTTAACTGACTATTGTCTTTGTTATAATTGGTAAAGTTGTCTTTTAATGGATTGTATTTAGCCAGGCCATTTTGAGTGGCAACCCAAAGGTTTTCAGAAGAATCTAAAAGTAGCTTTTTGGTGAAGTTATTGGGTAAGGAATGAGGGTCTTTACTAGAATGTCTATAATTTTTAAATTCGTAACCATCAAAACGGCTCAAACCTTCAAAAGTACTGAACCACATAAACCCGCTAGGATCTTCTAGGCTATTGGTTACTGTGTTTTGTACTAAACCTTCAGACTTAGAATACTTAACAAAAACATTGTTTGCTGCATGGGAATAATGAACCGAAAACAGTCCCAGTAGTAGAGACAATAAAAAACTGCGGAATGTTAATAAATAGCGAATATGCACTTCTCACCTAGAGGTAGTTATCTACCCTCTTATAATAATTAGATTTCATTGGCGGCATATCCATATCGCCCAACCTTAAATATGCCTAATTTATTGGGCTGCTACAAGTATTAATCTTGTTAAAATGAATGACTTAATGATAAAAGTGATTGATTGTAGGTTTTTTCGCTAATTTATCTATCGTTCAGAGATATAGGCTGTTGGATTTAAAATTCTTTATATCTGTAATGACATCGGTTTGAACTGATAATGGAACATGATGTGGCTCTGCGCTGTACAAAATGGCCTCCCCAAACCCTTGTCGAGATACCAGTAAAGTTAGGTAGGCTTTGAGTTCATAAAAATCGATATCTAAGATTGTTTGGGTCATTCGATAGCCATAGGTAAATGTACTATCTTGATTCCCGATCGCCATCCACAACCTTTGACTTTTCATACTTAAATTGGTGTCTTTCTCCATCAATTGTTTCATTACGCCTTTTTTGAGTGATTCCCATAAATGACTGAACTGGTTAATATTTTCAACAGTTTGTTGCAAAAATAGATGAATTGCATCAATTAGGAATTTAGCAGGGTGATGAGGTGACTGAATATAGAAACCAATTCCAGGATGCTGGTTGTAGGGTATGTAGCCACTACCCACTAAGTAACCTAGTTGTTGCTCAGTGCGTAATTGATTGAAAAAAGGCGTGGCTAATAACTGTTCTGTGAGAATAGTTAATGCGACGTTTTTTAGACTTGCATCGGGTGCTTGAAAATAGATGACAACTGCTGGATCACTATGTTGACACTCTACCTGATAAGAAATGGCTTTAGTGCGCCTAATATCTGCGATACCTCTATGAATTCTGGCACATGTAGCATACTTCATCCTGAAATTTTTAATATCAGCACTGATCCTGTATGCCTCTTCTGGAGTCCAATTACCGTACATCATTCCTTCTAAATGAAATTGACTGAGTAACTTTTCTTTGGTTACTGGCATATCATCAAGAGTTAAATTTTCCATGGCTTGAGCCACATCTAACGGGTCGTTGTTTTGTTGTTGCATAATCACCGAAAGTTTAGAAAAAAGTCGGTTGATGGGTTTATTTAATAAAGAATTGGACAAGCCCTGATATTGTTTGGCTTTTATCTGGGAGAAACTATCGGAAAAATCTTCATGTGCAACAATTTGAGTCAAAAGATTGCTACAGAATTCTAGTTGATTTGCACTAAAACCATTAGTTTGTAGAGAAAATCCCCCTTGATGTGGATAGAAATGAAAATGCATGCCAGCAAGATTAGCTTGATAATACTTTTGGTTAAGTTTCTCGTTTAGTAACGCAACCCATAATCTTTTCGCTGTTGTAAGTTGAATTCCTTCATTTACTGCTTGGCAATCAAAGGATAAAAAACAATCCCCCTTGGGTTGCTTAAATTTATCGTCTTGCCCATACCAAATGTCTAATCCATTTTCTTTAATAATTTGTTTAGGCAAAACAAACTCATTAACAATCGGATTTAATGGTTGGCATGGGGGTAAATATTGATTGGCTTTTGGTAATGCAAAGCTCGATCGCCAACTACCACTTAAAAAAGACTGCATGCGGGTCGCTGCAATTGGCTGGACGCTATATGGCGTATGATACCACTTAGCTTTATGGGTTGTTTTGACAAAGGGAGTCACTGTTTTTATGCGCATATTTTCGGGGCAGAAAAACTCTAACATTTGTAAAACTAAATGCACTTCTGGTTTATCCAGAATGTAGTCGCCTGCAATCAGGTGGTGTGGCGGATATTCGAACATTGCCTGACTATAGTGGCATGCTTCGTCAATCGCCTTAGCTTGTTCGGGAAAGTCCCACATGAGTTGGTTGAGGGTGGCGGTTTCTTCGATTCGCCAGGTTTCAATACCATTCTCTTTGATCAATTGAATATACGAGAAAATTGCAGTTATCACCTCGTCAGCGTATTTAATTCCTTCATCTGTTAACTGCAGGTTGATGTTGAAATCTTTGAAAGTACTGCCTTCTACACCACCACCGGCACTTAAGCTAGTCGCCCAGTTTTTGGTTTTAAAGAAATATAATAATCCCCCTTCACCTTCATCACCTAAAATATGGCTCAGAACACTTAAGGGTTTACTCCTGTAATGAGAGTGCTGCTGGGGAAGGGCAAAGGTTAAAATCATTCTTCTGGCTTTTTGCAAAGGCAATATATTGATTTGTATACCTAAGTTATGTTCCAGATAAAGTGCTGGTAGAGGTTCTTCAGATAATTCATTATTTGATGGCCAGTCGCTAAATTGTTGGCGAACAAGCTTCTCGCTGACTGATAGTGGTTGCTGGCTAACTAAACACAAACAGGCATTTTGAGGTTGGTAATAACGTTCAAATATCCGTAGCAATTTTTGTTTGAGTTGCAATGGACTGAAAGGAGCGAAGGTTTGCTGATTACCCACCGAAAACTGACTAAAAGGGTGGGCTGGGTTACATGTCTCTTTATGAACTTGGTAAAGACGTCTTAAGTCATCTTTTTGTTTTAATAAAAACTCTGCGTTGATAGCATTTATTTCTTTCTCAATTAATGCCTCCCTGAACAGAGGTTTATTGAGCATTGCAAATAAATGCGTTAAGGCTTGTTGTTCATATTCAGATGCAACGTCGTAAAAATAACTGCTGTATTCTGTTCCTGTTAATGCATTAATACTGCCTCCGTGTGTGGCAATAAAGTCATTAAATGCATTGGCTTCAGTGAACTTATGGTTGCCTAAAAATAGCATATGCTCCAATAAGTGATTAATGCCATGGCAATCCTTATCATCATTGAAATGACCCACGTTAAAGGTAACAGAGCAGGCGCTTTTTACACTGTTGGGGTCTTGCACTAACAAAATTCGCAGGCCGTTAGCCAATTCTATATTGTTAAATTGACGGTTGTCGAAGGCACTTTTAAGCAAAATTCTGTTTTCCTAAGTAAAGAGACTTTTCAAGCATAAACTAATTTTTTAAAGGTGCAGATTTTTAATTATGTTTTTTGCTATATTAGGCGCAATCGGCTCTAATGTTCCAAATACAAATTCCGCGAGTTTTATGAAATTAATTATTATGCGTCATGGCGAAGCTGAAACGTTTCGTGTGCAAGACAAGGCGCGCAGCTTAACCCGTCACGGTGAAAAACAAGCGACAGAGGCGGGGAGGTGGTTGGCTAGTTATCTAGGTGCAGATACGCCTATTGATCTAGCGTTAACAAGCAGCTATGTCCGAGCACAGCAAACCAACCAGCAACTTAGTGCTAAAGTGACTGTGACAAAAACACTGATTTGTGATGATGTAGTACCTGAGGGCGACCCTAAAGTGGCCCACGACTTTGTTAATGTGCTCATTGAAGATTTGCCATCAAGCAAGGTCATACTGATTATCAGCCACATGCCGTTTGTTAGTTACTTTCTAGAAGAGGTGCATAAAGACAAACAAACTATGTTGTTTGACACTTCAACTATGGTGGTGCTTGATTATGATCCTGAGCAAGGTACTGGTGTCATAGAAAATATCTATCACCCTGTATAAATTAGCTTAAGAAAACCTAGTGTGAACCGATATCTTGAATATGATAAGCAAAAGTTTACCGGCTGTTTTACGACAGGCGCTGGAATATCATGTAAATGAATCACAACTGACTCACGATGATGAGCTTCAGGGGATTTATGATCGCCTGACAAACTTGAACGAAAAAGTAGAATTTTTAAAAAATAAAATCAAAAGTAACCGTCAAAATTCTAAAGTTTGAATTATTCTGAAGAATTTGATTCCTCACTACGATAGAACTCAGGCATCACTCGTACGGTTTTCACCATATTGTCTTTCATCTCTATTATTTCGATAGGATAACCAGCAAGACGTAAACTGATATTTGCTTCTGGAATATCTTCTAAGTACTCCAAGATTAATCCGTTTAATGTTTTAGGCCCTTCAGTTGGGAATTGCCACTCTAGTTCTTTGTTGATTTCACGAATGTTGGCACTGCCATCTATTATCACACTACCATCTTGTTGCAAATTGGCTTCTTTACTATGGTCAGGTAAAAAACTGGTGGTGAAGTCACCAATAATTTCTTCCAAAATATCTTCTAGCGTGACTAATCCTTGAATGTCACCATATTCATCTACTACTAAGCCAATTCGTTCTTTCTCTTCTTGAAATTTGTACATCAAAGTATGCAAAGGCGTGGATTCAGGAGTGAAATAGATTTCACGTACTGCTCTGAGCAATGTGGCTTTGCTAAATTCATCTTTAGAAAGTAGTCTCAATGCATCACGAACATGCACAAAACCAACTGCGTCATCTATGCTATCTCGATATAGCAAAACTCTAGTGTGCTGGGAGTTAACCAATCTTTTTTGAATATCTTTCCATTCGTCATTTATGTCAATAGCCACAATGTCACCGCGGGGCACCATAATATCTTCTGCTGTGACGTTTTCGAGATCTAAAATGCCCATTAACATGTCTTGGTGTTTTTGTGGGATCATTGCACCTGCTTCATGTACAACAGTACGCAGTTCTTCGCGGCTAAGACTATTACCATCATCACCAGTAGGTCGCACTCGTATAAGCGCTAATAAGCCATTACATATACCATTAACCAAGAATACAAATGGGTAAAGCAAGGTAAGTAACGGCAGTAAAATAAACGAGCTAGGAAAGGAAATCTTTTCTGGATATAAAGCGGCCAGTGTTTTTGGTGTGACCTCAGCAAAGATTAAAATGATTAAGGTTAAAGAAAGTGTTGTTATGGCAGTCGCTACGCCAAGTCCTAAATGCCCGAATAAGCGCATGCAAATAATGGTGGCTATAGAAGAGGCAGCGATATTGACCAGATTGTTACCAATTAGAATTAATCCAATCAGCCTATCTGGACGTTGTAACAATTTTTGCACTCTCAGAGCACCTTTATGCCCTTCATTTTCAAGATGTTTGAGACGATATCGATTAATCGACATCATGCCCGTTTCTGAGCTAGAGAAGTATGCAGAGAGTAAAATCAAAACACCTAGAATTATGAATAAACTACTAGTGGCGATGTCTTCCAACTATGGAAATCCTATGGTAAAAATGAAACGGCACTTTAAGGGCAATTTAGCTGCTATTCAAGCGTTAAGTATTACTTCTCTGACAAAACGGCTGCCAAAATAAGCGAGAGTAAGTAATATACCGCCAATAATAGTTGACCATATTATCGGTTTTCCGCGCCACCCAAAGGTAGAGTGACCGATTAATATTATAGTATACAGTCCCCATGCTACTAGAGATAGAGCGGTTTTATGAGCTTGTTCTTTAGCAAACATATTATCCAAAAACATAAATCCACTGACTAAGGATAAGGTCAATAAAACAGTGCCTACTAACAATAATTTAAATAGAATATTCTCTACTGCCATTAGAGGTGGTAACGATGAATGTAATAGGGAAGCATTTTTTTCTTTTAGACGTAAGTTTATATACGACAATTGTACCGCGTACAGAGATGCAATTGCCAAACACGCATAAGCAAACAATGCCAAGGTAATATGGATTAATAAATTAGGTTGTACGCTAATTTGCATTACATGGGCGTTGGGTATCAAACCGTTAAGTAGCACCAACAGGCCAGTAAAACTATATACGACAGGCAGTAAAATAGTGTTGGGTAGTCTAAAGGATGCTAACAACATGGTGATGCTGATTAACCAGCCAACCAATGATGCAACATTTAGCATACTCATATTCTGTCCCATCTCAGGCTCAATGAGTATGCCGCTTCTTAAAATAGTAATGTGTAACCCCATAGCAACTAAAACACTAATAATAGCTGCAAGTTTATTCGGTCCTTTTTCTTGAAACATACCAGTGACAATAATGCCTGACGCAAGCATATAAAAAACAAAACAAATGGTATTCATCAACATGACAGAGTACCTGAAACAACATTTGGGAGGATTGAGTTAAACATTCGCTTACTGAATTTTCCATACACAAAGTAACAACACATTAAGCATGAAAATAACACTTATTCTCAATACATAACATAGCTCAACACAGTTTTAAGCATTAACTGATAAAATCTCTGGTTAGAAATGCTTTTGAGCATTCTTATCTGCTAGCATCTTCTATATAATAACCCCATAGAAAATTGTAGGTAGCACAATACATGTTTGAAAATCTTAGCGAACGCTTAGGCAAAACCCTTAAAAATATTAGCGGAAAAGGGCGACTCACCGAAGATAATATCAAGGATACCTTACGCGAAGTGCGTATGGCGTTGCTTGAAGCTGATGTTGCATTGCCAGTTGTAAGAGATTTTATAGGCCAAGTCAAAGACCGTGCAGTAGGTACTGAAGTCAGCAAAAGTCTGAATCCAGGCCAAGTTTTCATAAAAATTGTGCAATCCGAGTTAGAGTCGGTCATGGGGCAGGTCAACGAATCACTGAATTTAGCTGCCCAACCCCCAGCCGTAGTGTTAATGGCGGGTTTGCAAGGCGCGGGTAAAACCACCAGTGTAGGTAAGTTAGCTGCATTATTAAAACAACGTGAAAATAAGAAAGTGTTAGTGGTAAGTGCTGATGTGTATCGTCCAGCAGCCATTAAACAACTTGAAACACTTGCCTCAGAGGTTGGTGTGGAGTTTTTCCCGTCATCTGAAGATCAAAAACCCATTGATATTGCTAATGCAGCCATAGATTTTGCTCGTAAACATTTTTTCGATGTATTACTAGTGGATACAGCTGGTCGTTTGCATGTTGATGGCGAAATGATGGGGGAAATCCAAGCATTACACAAAGCTATCAACCCCATTGAAACCTTGTTTGTGGTAGATGCCATGACGGGCCAAGATGCGGCCAATACTGCCAAAGCCTTCAACGACGCGTTGCCTTTAACGGGCGTGATTTTAACTAAAGCTGATGGTGATGCTCGAGGTGGGGCGGCGTTATCAGTCAGGCATATCACCGGTAAACCTATTAAATTTATGGGTATGGGCGAAAAACTTGATGCATTAGAGGCCTTCCATCCAGAACGTATTGCTTCACGTATTTTGGGTATGGGTGATGTTCTCACCTTAATCGAAGAAGTTGAACGCAAAGTTGATAAAGATAAGGCCCAAAAGCTAGCCAAAAAAGTACAAAAAGGTAAAGGTTTTGACTTACAAGATTTCAAAGAGCAACTAGAGCAAATGCGTAACATGGGCGGCATGACGTCTATGATGGATAAAATGCCGGGTATGGGTAATATGTCCGCGCAAATTAAAGAAAAAGCTAACGATAAATCTTTTATTCAAATGGAATCTATCATCAATTCGATGACTCCTGGTGAACGTACACGTCCAGACGTAATAAAGGGCGGACGTAAACGCCGCATAGCCGCAGGCTCAGGCACTCAAATTCAAGATGTGAATAGGTTACTAAAACAATTCACTCAGATGCAAAAAATGATGAAAAAGATGTCGGGTGGCGGCATGAAAAAAATGATGCGTAATATGAAAGGCATGATGCCACCGGGTGGGCCAGGAGGAATGGGAGGTTTACCTCCTCCCCGTTAGAATGTTAACTGATTGTTTGGGCAACCTATAAATATTTGGTTTTGTTGTTATGTTGCCTTATCAGTACACCCAAACATAAATGATAGCTTAATAGGTTTTTTGCATTGTCGATTAATATTGTCAACCAGCTGTCCCTTAAACGTATAAACGTTATTTTTGCCCTAGTGCTGGTTTTAGGAATTGCTGTTAGCGCTGTGGTTTATTATAAGGGTGATTATATCGCCAAGAAAACTGGCGACCTGATCGCTCAACAAGTTCCTGCCTACGATTTACTTCGAAAATTAAATAATAGTCTAATTGAACAAGAACGTTTTTTGTATGAGTTCTATGTTGCGGAAGATAAAGAGCATTTCGAACGAGGTTATTCCCAAAGCAATCATCAAGCACAAGATGCGTTGGATGAATTAATTGTTCGATTTGGTGAAATTCCTCCATTGCAGGTCACAAAAGCAAGTTTGTATGAGTTAAACATTTTTGCCGATGAGTTTGTTCAAAATATTACTGCCTCGCCAACTAATTGGAATTTGGCCCGTCAACAATTACGCACTATTACTGATGTACGACGAGCGACTAGCCCACAAATTCAGCAATTAATTACCCTTACTGAAAATAAAGTTGAGCAATCAGAACAGGTTATTTTGAATGGTCTGGAGCTAGTGCGTTTTTTTGTGGTGTTATATGGTTTAGCGACATTATTAGTGGCTTATATAGTGGCTAAGGCCATTAAAGCTTACCTGTCCACAGCGGTTTATAATCAACGTCTTTCACTATTTTCAACTCGTAATCCCAATCCTGTTATCAGTCTTGATAGCCACAATGTTGTGACTTATTGTAATCCAGCGACTGAAAACTTACTCAAAACATTAGGTCTAGGAGCGGGCAAAGCTGAGTTGTTATTGGCCAAAGACATTGAAGTGCATCAAAAACAATTATTGCTTGAGGGTAAAACAGACTCGAAGCAATTTGAATATCAAATTGAACAATTGTATTTTCAATGTGATCTACATTGGTTAGAAGATTTAGGCCAATGGGATATGCATTTAACTGATATAACTGAGCGTAAAAAGTTCGAGCAAGAATTGCAATATAGAGCCAGTTTTCACCCACAAACGGGCCTGCTAAATCGTTATGAATTAAAAAAAACGGTCACGGAATTATGCCAAACTGAGCAGAAGTTCACATTTGGACTTATTGAAATTCGCTCCTTTAGTCAGTTAATTTCGGGGCAAGGGGTAACTGTTGCTTCGACTGTGTTTAAGGAAGTCGCCACCTCTTTAGACAATATCATGAACACCATAGATAAGACTGCTTGCCGTATTTTTCATATTGGCGAAAAAAGCTTTGCTTTAGTCTGCACTAGAGATTTGAACAACAAACAGATCGATAGTTTGGTTGAGCAAATAGATCAAAGAATAGGTTCAACGATTTTCCATTGCCAATACCAAGTGCAACTTGATTTCGGCTTTGCCAATTATCCGCAGCATGGCAATGACTATAGTCAATTACATAAAAATGCACTTGCAGCATTAGACAAGTCGGCTCGCAGCGGAGATAAAAGCCATGTGTTGTTTAATATTCAATTGGGCGATAAATTGTACTATGAGCAACAATTGATCGAAGATATGCGAATAGCGATTGAAAAGGCTCAGTTTGAGTTATATTTTCAACCTCAGTTGGCACTTTCGAGCCAAAAAATAATTGGCGCTGAGGCGCTTATTCGTTGGCAGAGAAATGGTCAATGGATTACACCTAGCGAGTTTATCCCCTTGGCTGAAAGTGCTGGACTAATTGACTCTCTAGGCGATTGGATTTTGCACACTGCATGTCAAAAAGCCCAAAACCTTGTCAGTTTAGGTTGGAGCGACTTAGTCATGGCCGTTAATATTTCACCGCTGCAATTTGGCCGTAAAGATTTTCTGAGTAAAGTTAAAAAAGTATTGAAAGATACTGGACTGGAAGCAAAAAATTTAGAATTAGAAGTGACTGAAGGAGTCATTATCTATAACGTACAGGAGGCCATTGAAACCTTAGCGCAACTCAAAAAATTGGGTGTGCACTTGGCCATCGATGATTTTGGTACAGGTTATTCGTCGCTCAGTTACCTTCGAAAATTCAATATAGATAAACTCAAAATAGACCAGTCTTTTATCCGCGATATACAACATCAAGCAGCTGATCAGTCAATTGTACGTACTATTATCGAATTAGGACGCAACTTAGATTTAAAGGTCATTGCTGAAGGTGTTGAAGGCCTTGAGCAGCAACAAATCCTCACTTCTATGGGCTGTGACGAAATCCAAGGGTTTTATTTTAGTAAACCTTTACCTGAACATATGTTAATTGAGTTTTTGCAAAAAACATCGGTATAGCCCATAAGCATTTATCCTCAATTACCAAGGTATTGATTCAATACTGGTACGGTAAAATTAATGGGGTCTACTGTTATTTCAAAATTATCTCGCATCGATTGAAGTGATTCAGCCATGAGTTGCGATAAAGTGGTTCTATCTTTGTTTCTCAGCTCTTCTGCAGCACATAAAGTATGCTCGTTTAAAAGGTGAGGCTTTGTCCAAGGAATAGTTTCCAGCGTTGAAGGTCTATGTTGTTTTTCAGGGGATTTAAAAGTCTAAAACCCAAATCGTACATTATTATCATAACGATATTGGGTTTTAGACTTAAAGACTGACTATTGCCAGCTTAAGTAGAGTTTACTTTTGAACTAGCCTTTCCAATTACATGAAATAAGCTGCTATAAAAGTATAAACCAAGATATATATTTTCATTTGAGCACTTGGTATTTTTTACATCCAACTTTGTTATTGTTTACCGGTGTAATAATCAAAGTTCCATGAATCCATAAATGAACGAGTACGTGATGAGACAAAGAGTTCCTCTGCTTGGATTATGAGATCTGGGTGTTCAGACGCTAGATTTATTTGCTCTTGTGGATCAGTGTCTAAATTATATAGTTCAATATCAGTGCCATCTTTTGATTGCGTGTCAAAGAACCTAATTGCTTTCCAGTCTGCGCCTTTTTGCCCTTGAATACGTACTGCTTGTTTGTGCGAGCCATCCCAATGATGGAATTCCCAGTACAAGCTAGAGTGCTGTTGTTGGCCTTCTTTTCCTAACAATGTGGGTAAAAATGACAAACCATCAATATTTTTGGGTGCTTCTATCTTAACTAAGTCAGCAAGAGTCGGTAATACGTCCCAGAACGCTGATACATGGTCTGATACTTGGCCTGCAGGAACCTTAGTTGGCCAACGAGCAATAGTTGGCATACGAATACCTCCATCATATAAATCACGTTTGTAACCCCTGAATTTACCATTGCTATTAAAAAACTCTAAGTCTGCACCACCTTCAAAACTTGGACCATTGTCACTTGAGAAGATAACTAGTGTATTTTCATCTAATCCTAATTTTTTTAACTTATCCATAACCAAACCAATACCTTGGTCTATATGGGAAATCATAGCTGCTCGCGTTGCTCTTGGTTTAAAGGCAGGTAAGTAACTACCGTCTGATTTACCATCGTAAGGGGTATCTTCAAAGTGTGCATACTTTGCAATTTCTTTGTCTGGGGCTTGCAGTGCAGCATGTGGGGCGGCATAAGACAGGTATAAAAAGAAAGGTTTTTGTTTATTACTATCTATATAATCTAATGCTTGCTCCGTAAGCCTTTGCTGAGCGAAATCACTGCGTTTAAATTTTGTATAACTTGCTGGGTCGTTAGGATCAGCATCTTCATCAAGTTGCCCGTGAGGGTCAAGATATTCATTATTTAAGGCAAATCTTTCCTCATTTTCCCATAAATGGCTAGGATAGTGGTTATGTGCTTGTTTTTGATCCAAGTAACCAAAGAAATAATCAAAACCTTGTTTGGTTGGCACACCATAGGAACCAGGACCTCCTAAGCCCCACTTGCCAATTAAGGCTGTAGTGTAGCCTGCTTTTTGCATCACTTTAGCCACTGTTTCTGTGCCTGGTTGTAATGGCATTTGCCCAAACTCTTCATCATCAGCAAACCCTCCTAACTCAAAATTACCGCGAATTTGGTTAGTACCTGAATGTTGTCCTGTCATTAATGCTGCGCGAGATGGAGCACACACAGGATTGCCTGCATAATGTTGCGAAAATACCAGACCTTCATCTGCCATGCGTTGCAAGTTAGGTGTCTTAATCAATTGTTGCCCAAAAGGTTCGATGTCTCCAATACCCATGTCATCTACTAAGATGTAAATTACGTTAGGTTTATCGCTGCTATTTTGCGCGACCTCAGCATTTTGCTGTTGACTACAACTTGTGGCCAATAGTGACAAACTCATTGCCCCTAACAGACCTATAGATTTAATTGGTGGAAGGTTAAAGATCATATGTATCTGCCTTATTGATGTGTATAGGGTTTAAATGAGAATGAATACTGGTAATCCAAATAGGGAATTACGTAATCAGAAAGCGGTTCTGCCCCCCAAGAGTTTGTCCCGCCAACACCACGTTGCAGATAATCAATATTCACAAAAATTCGTTGTTTAATGGGGAGTTCATGAGGGTGAATGTTTCTAGTTTGTACTTCAGTCGCATTTGCATGATAATCGTCAGTACTGTGGAACTGAGCACTAAAACCAATTAATGGCTCGCCTAAAAATTGTATACCTTGTCCTTGTTTATTATAAAAGGCTACATTTCTAACGTCACTACGGTTTCCATTTTCTTGAGCTCGCACATAAGGTACAAACAATTCTGCAACTGTACTTTGATATAGACCTACGTAAGCTGAGTCTTGTCTATCAGAGTAATTTTCATGTGGTCCACGGCCATACCAACTGACTTGGTCAAATTGTTTGTCTAATTCAAATAATGTGCCTAAACGTGGTATTTCAGCCTGCTTTTTATGTGGGGCAGCGTAAAAATATATATCTGCTTGTACTTCTCCATTACCTTGAATTTTATAGGTGGTGAAGTATCGGCTTCCAAATGTATTCAGGCGATGTTCTACCTCTACCTTGGCTGAATACTTAGACTCCTTAGTCATTTTTATTGAGACTAATTTCAAGTCCTTTCCAGCTTTTTGCCAAGGACCAAATTTGTCTCCATAACCTTTAACGGGGAGATCATTATCTGTTGGGGCTCGCCAAAAATCTGGGCGTGGAGAAGCTTTTAACATATTGGTGTCAAAATACTGCATGTCACTTATCAATCCGCTGACTTTACTAATTTTAAAGTCATAGTTTTTGCCTTCGAAACGGTAGTAGCCCTTTTTATCGCTGACCGATAAGCGGATTCGATCGGGCTGACTCTCAGATGCCTTTTGCATAGGAATGGATAACTGTGATGATGCAATAACGTGACCTTTTGGGATCAAACCATTCGTTTTGTTACTAGCTACCTGTAGGTTGACAAAATATTCCACTCCAGGTTTAAGGTCAGTGCCATAGTCAATTTGTAATGATTGGACTTGTTGGGCTGCTGCATTCAAGGCAATGTTGTGCCCATTAGCTACAGCTTTACCATCTGCCATTAGCTGCCAGCTCAGGTTATAACCTGTTAAATCAATAAAATAGTGTTTGTTTTTAATACTGATTTTGCCGCTTTGTATTTGCTCGCTGCTAAAACCAATATTTTGCTGAACACTTTTTACTTCCCACAAGTAAGGGTAGGGGGTACGGTCGGCGAACACTAAGCCATTGGCTGAGAAACTCAAGGACGATACTGTAGCAGGTGGCTCTATATCAGAACCGTAGCCCCAGTAAGGTGTGCCGTCTAGCGTTTTCATGGCAAATGTTTGGTCAACCCAGTCCCAAATAAATCCACCTTGTAAAGCAGGGTATTTCTCAAAGCTATCCCAGTATTCTTTAAAGTTACCTAGTGAGTTACCCATTGCATGTTCATATTCAATTAAAATAACTGGGCGGGTTTCATCAAGTTTCCGTCTAGCGTAACGCTCAATGTCTTTAATAGGAGCATACATTTGTCCATAGGCATCAGTATGACGGCGCATTTGGGCCTGTTCTGAAATCACTGGGGAATGAGGTTCTTGTTTCTTTAACCAATCATAAGTGGCTTCTAAGTTTGGTCCATCACCCGATTCATTACCTAAGGAGCGTAATACTACTGATGGATTATTTTTGGTGGCATGGTACATATTACTGACTCGGTCAATATAAGCCGCCGCCCATTCAGGTTTATTGACTAGGTGGTTGTCTGGGTTGTAGCCTTGGCCTTGGTTTGCCGCACCAATGCCGTGTGATTCGGTGTTAGCTTCATCCATAACATATAAACCATATAAATCCGCCAAATAATACATATAGGGATCGTTAGGATAGTGAGACATGCGTACAGCATTGATATTAAATTGCTTCATCAACATGACATCTTTGAGCATTAATTCGCGGCTAACCACGTGAGCTGTAACTGGGTCGTGTTCGTGGCGATTCACCCCTTTAAACAATACCGGTTGGCCATTGATCAAAATATTGCCGTTTTTCAACTCAGTGGAACGAAAACCTAACTTTTGACCTATATGCTCGATGGCCGTTCCTTTAGCATCTAACAAGGTTAATTTTAAATCATACAAGTTGGGTTGTTCTGCACTCCAAAGGTTTGGGGTATTAAGTTTTGTGGTAAATTTTACTTGGCCACTTTTATTGGATTGTAGTTTGTTGACATCTAACGTTTGATTGAGTAATTCAGTATGCTCTAAATCTAATAATTGTATTTGCAGCTGATAACCATTGACGCTTTTATTTAAGTTGTTATTGATTTGTGCTGTAAGTTGTAATTCGCCATTGATGTAATTATCGGTCAAAGTAGTATAGGCATGAAAGTCTTTGATATGCACTTTAGGGGTGGCAAATAAATACACATCACGTTCAATTCCACTGACTCGCCACATATCCTGACATTCAAAATAAGAGCCATCAGAGTAGCGATATACTTCCATTGCCATCTGATTTTCGCCAGCTTTTAAGTAAGGACTAATATCAAATTCTGCTGCAGTTTTCGAATCTTGAGAGTAACCGACTTTTTTGCCGTTTATCCAAAGATAAAATGCTGATTTTACTGCACCGAAGTGAGCAAAAACTTGTTTCTTTTGCCAATCGTTAGGTAAAGTGAATGTTTTACGGTAGCTGCCAACTGGGTTGTAGTATGTCGGCATTTCTGGTGGTTTAGCTTTTGCTTTAAAGCACTGGTGAGAATGATAAAAAGGAGTGCCATAACCGTTCACCTCCCAGTTAGCAGGTACTGCAATACTGCCCCAATTACTGTCGTCGTAATCGGTATGGTAAAAATCAGTTGGTTTTTTTTGTACTGATTCTACCCAGTTAAACTTCCACTGACCATTGAGCAACATATGGTTAGCTTGATCCCAAGGGCTCATTGAAAATGCTGCTTGAGCATTATCATAACTATAGAAAAAGCTGCGGGCTGGCTCTTTGTTCACTCTAAATATTTCGGGGTTTTGCCATTCTTGCGCTTGAGTGGCACCAAAAAACGATAAACTGAGGAATATTGTGATCGTTTTTAATAAACCAGGGTTAATTGGCATAAATTACCTTTTTCTTACAGACCTAGTCGAAATAACAGAATGTGTTAACGGTTATATTCTTATGTTAATACGCTAGATATTAATTCTTGAATGTGTAGTTGTATAACAAGCTTTTAACGTAAAACCGTAAGTTTTTTTGTGTTTTTTTTTGAAAAAAACAGACAAAAAAATTAATTGTTTAGTGTTGATATAGACACTACATACTCAGTCGTTATAGATTGAAGACTCAATAATTTCCTCGTGTCGAGTGTAACGTTTTACCATTGAAAGAGTTAAAGTGGGCTGAATCGTCTTGATATATAAGGTTTGCTGCATTTGAGCCTGACAAAAACGTACCTCTGTCGGGGGCATTGATTTAATCTTTGTCATAAAACAAAGAGACATTACCGGAGTGTCGAGGCAATTTAAACTCGAGTTACCACGTTCCAGCCCTATGGTGATTAAATCAAAAACGCAAATTTAACCCCAGTGTAAAATTGCGTTGATGTTGTTCATAAGATAATAAGCGTTCATGGTACAGGGAAAAGCTACGAGGGTTTTCCCTGGCCAGATTTTGTCCCTCTAAAGATATCGATATGTTATCTGACCATTGGTAACTTAATTTTAGATCCAATTGACCGTAACCCTCTACCATTTCTGGTTGCCCTTGCAATCCACTCTGTTTACGCACAAATTCATCACGATAATGGTAGATTAAACTCCCACTAAATTTGTCCTGAGTGTAATACAGCACCAAACTATAATTGTCTGATAGACCTTCAATAACGTCATCTTTATCAATGTCATTGGCTTCTAGTGGTTCAGCATCAACATGGGTATAACGCAATTCAATCCCCACTCCGTTAAAAGGAAAGGGGAAAGATTCGAATTGATTTTGATAAACAAATTCATATCCAAAAAAAGACGTTCGACTTAAATTAAAAGGTGTTACGACTAAAAAGTCACCTTCTGGGTGGTCAAGTAATGTTTCAAACTCGACGCGTTGCAAAATAAAGTTGTCGACACTTTTATAATATAAAGTGAGATCGACTAAGCCAGTCTCATCAAAGAACCAAGACCATCCCATATCTAAATTAATTGACTCATAGGGTTTTAATTGTGGATTGCCTCTTATTGCGGTGCTTGCACCGGCTCTTGCTGCATATTCTCCTAATGTGGGGGCCAATTTACTTAAGGTCGGTCGCGAAATTGTTTTTGACATTCCAAAGCTAAGGTATTTGTCGTTATTTAGGTCGAGCTTAAAGTTGATATTGGGCAGCCAATTAATGTAACTATTTGAGTCGAAAACAGGTGAACTTTCAGCATATGTAATAAGTAAAGCCGTTGGGTCTGTGGTGCTAAAAGTCAGATCTTGGATCCCTTGATCGTAACCATTCGCATCAATCCTTGTGGCAGATAGGCGCACCCCCATTTGCCCTGACCAATTTAGGTTGAATATTTGTCCACTAAGAAAAGCTTTAATATAGGCTTCAGCTAGTTGCTCTTGAATATGCCAACTGCTATTTGGCAATTCAGTAGCATTAAAACCGCCTAGTTGTTTGCGTAATTCTATGGTGTCGGCTAATGGATGTTGAGTATCGATAATAGCTTGTTGAATATGCTCGTCTGACCAAAGGTAATCTATATATTGTTGTGAATCAAAGCCATACCATACCTCGGGTACACCTCCTTCCAAAAAATCACTGGCATCGATTTGATTAAAAAACTCATCTGGCAAATCAAACTCATAACCCCCGAATTCTGCCCCCCAAGGAGTACGAAATGCTATTTTTTGTTTGTTTCTGTCCGCGTAATAGAACCCTAGGTTAATTTGTTCCCAATTATCATCACTGAGTATGCTTTCCATATCGACCTTGAGTTGAAATATTTTGTCTTGTACATCATCACCAGTATCAATGGTAATATGACTACGTAAATCTGCTGCCTGAATTGGCTGTTCGAAACTTACATTGGCATAAGGCCTATTAGGTAGAAGCGTATATTCAGGATTGGCATTGGGGGAGCCTACAGCAGAAAAACGCCGGTTGCCGCCATTGTCACTTTTAGCAATGGCATAAGATAGGTCAATAGTCATGTTAGATGTTTGTGAATAGTCGTAGCTCAATTTCGATCCAAGGTGAAACATTTCACTGGGACGATTGCGAACTAATTGTACAAAGTCACTAGCAAATGATTGTTCATCTTTATACCTGTAACTTGTCAAAGTATCATTTTGGTCAACGGTTATAGACTCAAATGTCTCATTCTCAGTTTTACCATAAATATGTGTCCAATTGGCCGATGAAGTAATGTTCGACAATACATCAAACCGTGAATAGATTAAGTCAGTAGTGAAGTACAAGTCAGGGGTCAACTTTAGTTTGCTTACCCAGGATATACCCATACGTTTCTTTTTGGCTTGCTCTATACGTAAGTCGAAATTTCTTGGTACCCATACTTGGCTATAGTCTTGGCTACCAGCTTTGTATTCAACATCGCTTAAATCCGCTGTAAACCACCCGTCAGTATTAGCTGATTCAATACGATAATCTTGTTGAAGAAAGTTCACCGAAAAAATGCTAGCAAATTGTTTTCCTGAATAATGTAACGAAGCAAATAGTTCAGGAAAGTAATCCCCATCATCATTAGCAGAAAGTGTTAGGCCTCCTCTGATTTCGTAACTATCTTGACCGATTACTGGCTGACTTACTAAGTTAACGGTTGCACCGACTCCTCCTGATACTAGTTCCGTTGCTTGGGTTTTATAGATATCTGAAGATAAAAACATCTCAGATGATAAGGTATCAAAACTAAAGCCACTGCCTAAACTAGTGGTGGGTAGTTGGTGGTTATTGTAGAGCACAGTATTGAGTTCTGGACCGAAACCTCTAACGGTTAAAAATAAACCTTCTCGTTTGCGATAATCGATACTGGTTCCCACTGCAGTATGTAGTAGGTCGCCGATATTATGTTGGACGTGTTTTTGACTATTACCTAAGCTTAAGTTGGCCACAATCAAATTAGAATAACGCCTTTTTAAACGCCTCTGCTGATGCTTACTTAGATGACCTACAATAGAAATTATCTCGCTTGGATGTTCATCGAGATGGGTCTCAATTTCCTCTATTACTTCTTCTTGCTTTTGGATTGAACTTAATGTTACTGGCTGTTTTTCAGGGGGGGGGATTTCACTGATTTTGTAAAGGCCACTTGGGCTACTCTTGCCCTCTAAACCAGATTTTTCTAATAAAATGGCAAGGGCTTCATTAACTGTTAAGTTTCCGTTGACAGCAGCAGATTTTTTTTCGCTAACAAGTTCAAATGGATAAAGAATAAGCAAATCTGTTTGTTCAGCCAATACCCCAAGAGATACGGCTGTTTTACCGGCCTTGATATTAATAGGGTACTTATCTGAAGTGGCCGAAAATGTTGAAGAACTCAGTAATAACAGAAAAAAAGCTATCAAGGATTGTTTGAAAAACATGCGCTACATCAATTGTCGTCGCTGCAAGCCTAAACAGAAAACGAATGTTAAATTTTTGTAGCGCCATTATACAATTATATGGATTAATTAGTAGAGATTTTCAGGTAAATATCATATTTGAAATTTACTTTTATTCATGCTGTAAGTGTCTAATGTTAAAATGTTATTTTAAGTGAACTAGAATAACCTTATATATATAGGTTAAGGTTTACTTTCCGCTTTTTTACTCAATAAATATTTACTATTGCTTAGCTGCGATACATGAATATTAAAGGTCTCTTCAAGGGCAATTAATACTTGATCAAGTTTGTCTATTTTGTAACGTCCTCCTACCTTAATATTAGCTACTTGAGGGTCGTTAATAACAAAAGTTGCATGAGTAAATCTAGATACTTCATTAACAAAGTCACTCATGGATTGCCCATCAAATACTAATATACCTGAGCGCCATGATTGCCTACGTGCTAACTCGCTTTCACTGAGTGTTTCTATGTTGTTAGCTACTTGTTTTAAATGGCTAGGTCCTTCAAATATAGCATTAAGTTCTATTCTTTGACCTGCGTCTAACGTGCCAACTTCCGACAAGATACTGTTCATCTGACTGGCATCGTTTTCCGTTTTGGGAAGCGTAAAAGGTGTGACCACAAACTCTTCAATAGCTGCAGACAAGGCTATTCTTCCTTCTGTGACGAGTACATCTAATAGGTTATCGGTTAGCCTGACATTAAATGCTGTGCCTACTGCTTGCACTCTTCCGCCTGCTGCATAAACTCGGAACGGTTTATTTGGGTTTTTAGCTACATCAAAATGAGCCTCACCATATATTAACCAAACATTACGAGTCTGATCATTATATTCGACTTGAACACGGCTATCGGTGTTTAAAAATATCGAAGAACCGTCATCCAATTGATATTGCTGTTGTTGGCCTATATTGGTCACATATATACCATTTGTTAAATACTCATTGGTTTTTTCACCAGAAAAACCAAGAAACATAGCTATCACAAAAAACACACTACACAAAGCATAGGCAGGGCTTAGCATACGTTGCCGCCAAGTAGATGTTTGTGTTTGCTCTATTGTTTTGTGAGTACTTAATAATTGATGTATTTGTTCAACAGGGGCATCGTCCCATATTTGAGCTAAAGATAAAAACTCTTGGCGGTGACTTGGGTCGCTATTAATCCAAACTGTGAATTCCTTTCGCTCAACTTCGTTAAGCGTAATATCACCGTCCATTTTAACTAACCAATCCGCTGCGATATCCTCAATGGATTTTGAAGCTGCAAATTTTAGGATATTGTGATTCATTATGCTTTTTTTCCGACTTTTCATTTTAAATATTTCTTTTCAACGGTTGTAACGCCATGTAAATCAATTTGGTGACGCTTTAAGTAATCTCGACAACTTAGCATGGCAGTTTTAAGATGTTTTTCTACAGAGCTTAGAGATATCCCTAGTTCTGTTGCAATGGACTGATGCTTTAAACCATGGATCTTACGCAACAAAAAAACTTTGCGGCATTTTTCGGGTAAATCAGCCATTGCCTTACAATAAATTTCAACTGATTTGTTGGCATCAATCTCTTGCTCTAATGTTGCGCTTATTGGCTCATGTTCTTCGCTATTGCTATCTTCTAAATAAACGGTTCGTTGGAATGATTTTTTACTCAATTCATTTAACGCTAGGTTTTTTGCAATAGTAAATAAAAAAGCTTTAGGGTACTCAATTTCCTTACTTAAAGCTGCGTTATGTGCTTTGATATACACTTCTTGCACAATGTCTTCTATTGCTTGTTCTGACTTCAAATACTTCATTAAAAAGCGCTTTAAAAAGTCGCTGTTATCAATGAAAATTTGAGAAATTTTTGTCATATTATTGAGCCTGTATATGCTTCAGAATCTGGTTGATACAAATTTTCATGGGAAGGGATAACACTAACTATTTCCGCGCAATAAATTGTCTGATAATAGTTTGAATTGTAATATCTTAAACATTTGTTTGCCCTTGGCCCTAAAGAATACTCTCTTGTTGACTAATTAAACAAGTTGAGGTTGAAAAACCGTAAAATATTTCTCAATAAATGACTCTGGATCCGAAAAAAAACAAAAAATATAATTATATTTAGTTTCCGCCTTATCCATTCTAGGTTGGTGTTGAGGCGTTCTGAGAGAGCAATTCTTTTTACAGAACGGTTAAACCCTTAAGTAGACCATTAGTAATCTAATTCGAACAACCCACGGTTAATTGGGAGCATGGTTTGTATTGGAAACGGCCGTCTAGGAAGTTCGGGATATGGTACACCGCCTAAACAAATCTTAGGATTAAATGAAGATACAATTTAGTCGGTGAATAATATTACGACGACGATAGGAAAAAGAGGGGAAGGGACATTTTTATTTAAACATAACTAAAAAATTCCCCGAATAAAATTCCGGGGAATGAGTGCATGAAAATTTAGTTGAAACTAAATCCAATCAAGTACATTTATTTAGAAGTTAGCTCGTACACCAATCGAAAAACGAGCGCCTGTATCGGTATAATCTAAATAACGCTCTTGATAAATTGAGAATGAACGAGTGTTTTCATTTGTAACGTTTGTGCCTTCGGCAAAGATTGTTACTTTTTCAGTAATATCATAACTGGCGCTAAGATCTAGTTGCCCATACGCTTCAACCATTTCAGGTTGACTTTGATTACCTAAAGCACTTTGTAAAAATTCGTCACGCCAGTTATAAGCAATACGTAATTGGATATCATTGGCATCATAAAATGCTATTAAGTTATAAGAATTTGACAATCCTTCCAAAGCAAATGCATCTGGGTTAGTTATAGCATTATAATCATCGTCTGATTCCACAAAAGTGTAGTTAGCTTGTAGACCATAACCACTTTCAAAAGTATGCAGCAAAGATAATTCAAGCCCAGATATCTTTGCAGATTCTGCATTGTGAGACCGTGTAACTAAAAATTCTCCAAACTCATTATTTTCAAGTACGATTTCAGGCTTTGTCACTTGAGCAATAAAGTTATCTACATCTTTAGAGAATACCGCGGCACCAAGATGGCTGGCTTCATCGTAATACCAAGACCAGGATAAATCTAAGTTGAGTGATTCATATGGGTTTAATTGTGGATTACCACCGCTTGCAGTACTGGCATTGAGACGACCGTTATATCCACCCAACCCAGGCGACAGGCGTCCTAACGTTGGACGAGCAATTGATTTAGAAGATGAGAAACGAACAACTTGCTCGTCTGTCACATCAAATTTTAGATTTAAAGATGGTAATAGATACGAATAATCATTCGTTTCTGTTATTTGCGTTGAATCGCTATATTGTAAAATCAAACCTGTTGGGTCATTAGGATTCTGTGTGATATCGGTAAGGAATGAAGTATAACCAGTGGAAACAAGATCTGTTTTAGAGTAACGCAGTCCAACATTACCTGACATTGATATATCACCAAACTCTGCCCTTATGTCTAGTTTCACAAAGGCTTCATACACTTTTTCGTTTACAGCGTGGATGCTATCTTGTTGTAATCTAGGGTATGCACCGCCATTATCTTTACGAAGTTGAATAGTGTCAGCTAAGTTATGCTCAGCATCAATAATAAATTCTTGTATGTGTGCATCTGACCATAGAAAATCTACATATTCATAAGGGTCAAAAGTAAACCATGTACTTGGCACATTGCCATCGAGAAAATCACTTTGATCTGCGGCTTGAAAAATATCATCCGGAACATCAAAACCATAACCACTAAATACGCCTCCATTAAAAGAACTATAATTATTCCCGCCTTTAGTTCTATTCGAGGTGTAAACACCCACAGTCACTTTATCTGTATATTCTGTATCTAAAATATACTCGGCATCAAGGCTTGTTTGTGAAATTTGATCACTCACATCACTACCATTTAACGTTGTACCATGACTACGTAAAGTACTCGCATCTACAGAACGGTCAAAAACTAATGAACCATAATCGTCCCCTGGAGTAAAACTATAATGAGGGTTAGCTTCTGGAGAGCCAGTAATCACAAATTTCCCGGTACCACCACTGTCATTGACGGCATTAGAAAAAGCCGTATCAAATGTAACGAGCAAATCATCTGATGCTACCCAATTTAAATTAAAACCAATTTGTTTCGATTCAGTAGGACGGTTATAGGACTGCTGAACGAAGTCAGCTGCAAAATTGCGGGTGTCATCATACTGATAAGCAAGTAATGTATTATTTTCGTCAACCGTTGCATACTCAATTCCATCAGTCCAGTTGTGCATCCAGTTTGCTGAAGTCATTACGGATGATTTGACGGTAAATTTTGAATACAATATATCTAGAGTCATCTCAATGTTATCAGTAGGTTTTGCCTGAATAACTATGGTTCCGCCCAAGCGCTCACGCGTTCCTTCATCCGTTTTGAAATCAATACCGCGAGGCATACGAACGTTTGAAAAATCGCCCGATCCAGTTTGATTCGGAACGTAACTTATATCATCTATTAACCATCCGTTTGTAGAGGCGGTATCAACTCTATATTCTCGTTCAACATAATTGAGAGATACTAAAGCTCCAAATGTGTCATTTGAGATACTATAAACACCAGACGCTTGAGGAAAAGTCGCTTGTGATAAGGTGTCATGAGTTGCTTTTGTGCTAAAAGCTGCGCGTGTACCTTTAACATCCATAGGTTTAGCTGTTGTTAAATTAATTGTTGCTCCAATGCCACCAGAAATTAATTCAGACGTTGCTGATTTATAAGCATCTGCACCACTAATAGCTTCCGCAGCTAGTACATCAAAACTAAATTCACGCCCAGAGTTCTCAGTTGCCAAGACTCGTCCATTATAAAGTACCGAGTTAAATTCTGGTCCAAATCCCCGCACAGTAATAAATTGTCCTTCGCCACCATTCCTATCAATAGAAATACCCGTGATACGTTGTAACGACTCCGCCACGTTTTGATCAGGAAATTTACCTAGGTCTTCACTAGAAATACCATCAACAATAGAGTCAGAGTACCTTTTGTTATTTAATGCACGAAGGTTACTACCCTTCAAACCGGTAACTGAAATCACTTCTGTTTCATTTTTCTCTTTATTCGCTAATTCTTGGGCAAAACCGCCACTAGCATATGCTCCAATTAACACTGCCAAAATTGTTTTTTTATAATTAAAGTTTTCCAATTGTGTAACTCCAAGGTACATTATTTAATAATTATGATAGCTATGATACAAATCAAACATTTGCTAGCGGATCATGCCTTTATAGAATTAGAAGGCTCATTCGTTGAGATATAACAAAAAATTCTTCAAGCTATTTCTACTAAAGTAATCATTAGACATATCCAAAGTCGAAAGCCGTAACATGAGGTGATTTTTTTTAACAATTTATGAACATAGATTGTTCTCGGGAAATAAAAGTAAGAAATAAAGGGCACTCATAAGACTAATGCCGTTCATTTAAGGTGAACTGTATATTTGTTTTTGGTGATTTCTCTACATAACCTGAACTCGATGTATGGACTCCACCACTCTAGCTCAGCTACAG